>ENA-UPXM01000830-UPXM01000830.1-activated-sludge-metagenome-genome-assembly--contig:-NODE-830-length-43246-cov-5.496191_pt1 | contig 43246 bp, 39 predicted proteins | sample MGYA00238178_ERZ772708 | MGnify/ENA primary metagenome ERZ772708 (study PRJEB29002, sample SAMN05720212) | activated sludge metagenome | isolation source: anaerobic digester from wastewater... | reverse complement strand
AAACCCAGTCCGGAACATTGATCTTCGTAATAGTGCACAGCCTTGTCAAGTTCCTGCTCAGCGCGGGGGTGAAAACTGAACGTCATTTCCCGTACTTTCGACGAATGTTATCAAAAACCTGATCACCGGGAATAAGCCTGGTTTCTCCACGATCAATTTCAGCAATACGGCGTTCTGACTCTTCGGCCCATAAATGGTCAATATCTGCCCGAGTTGGAAGATTAAGACTTATAAGCAGGCGCTCAACGAGACCAATACGCGCATCTGCCGGGAGAATCAACGCCTCTTTGCAGATTTTCTCAACTGTAGTTGCCATATTTAAACTCCTTAGGCGTCCCATCTTCATCAAGCAAAGAACAGTGGCATGTCGAATTGTTTGGTAACAGGGCGCATTTTTCGTGAGGCAAAAGCTGGTTTCTCGCCCGTTCGCCGTGCTCACTTAATACGCGGATCTCGCAAGAAAACCGTAACAGAAATCATTTCAGGGGTGAACCCATCAAAAGAATTGAGGCCTTTCTTTGCGTCCTTTGCGGCTTCGCGAGAGATAAAAGCCTGGTTTCTCGTCCGTTCACTTCTGTTCACTCAAGACGCGGAGGGCGCTAAGAAAATCGTAAAAACAACCATCATATTAAAAGCAGATCACACAGAGGCGCAGAGCCATATCTATCTGAAATAGCGTCAAAAATTGTTTGAATCACAATAGGTCTGCTCCCAGTAGTATTCCTCAAGTTCGCGCCAGGTGCGTTTGAGGAAATGGTGCCATGGCAGGGTGTTGTCGCCCTTGAGCAGGATGCCTTCTTCGGCAACGGCGGCTCGCATGGCAAGCCCGGCTGTGGGTAGATCAATCAAATCCACCTTGTTTTCTCCAACTCCCAGCAGATGGGCCAGCGCGCGCCGCAACACTTCCGTGTCTGCCAGCTGTGTAAGAAAGTCAGTGTCACGCCCCCACTGGATGGCGATATCCCAGTCGCTGTCGGAAGTGGTCTTGCCGGTAGCCTGGCTGCCGATCAACACAGCCAGCTCAAGTCCGGGTACCTCGGTCAGGGCTTGTTGAAGTGCGTCCAGGTTTGAGTTCACGTCCAACTCCATGGGTGGATCTCAGAAAATTAATTTTATATCACAAGCCCGGGTGTGTCGCCAGCACAAATTGGCCTGTCTGCAGGGCTCTAATGGCGGTAATACCCATTGTACCATTCAACAAAACGGGCCAGTCCGGTTTCCAGTGGCGTTGAGGGGGCAAAGCCGGTGGCATGCTCAAGCCGGCTGATATCCGCGCAGGTGGAGGGCACGTCTCCCGGCTGCATGGGCAGCAGGTTCTTATGGGCCTGTCTGCCAAGCAGCCTTTCCAGCAGCCGGATCATTGTGTCCAGCTCCACCGGGCTGTTGTTGCCGATGTTGTATATGCGGCAGGGGACAGGGGCTGCGCCATCACATGCGGGATCGGCTACCGGCATGATCGGCATGATCCTGATGATGCCTTCGATGATATCGTCTATATAGGTGAAATCACGCAGCATCCTGCCATGGTTGTAAACATCGATGGCTGTTCCTTCCAGTATGGCCTTGGTGAATTTGAAATAGGCCATATCCGGTCTGCCCCAGGGGCCATAGACTGTAAAGAACCGCAGGCCGGTGCAGGGCAGTCCGTAGAGATGGGCATAGGTGTGGGCCATCAGTTCGTTGGATCGTTTGGTGGCCGCATATAGTGAGACCGGTTGATCAGCCGGGTCGTTTTCGCTGAATGGCGCCTTGCTGCTGACGCCGTAGACCGAACTGGATGAAGCGAAGATCAGGTGTTTGATGTTGTGCCCGCGGCATCCTTCCAGGATGTTCAGGAATCCGTTGATGTTGCTGGCAATATAGGCGTGCGGATTGGTGAGGGAGTAACGTACACCAGCCTGGGCCGCCAGGTTGAAAACCGTGTGAAAGGATTGATCAGCAAACAGTTTTGCTATGGCAGCGTTGTCTTCCAGTGAGGCCCTGACAAATCTGAATCCCGGCTGCTGCAGCAGTATTTCAAGCCGGCTCTGTTTCAGCCCGGCGTCATAGTAGTCATTCAGGTTATCCAGTCCCACTACCTGGCAGCCCCGTTCAAGCAGGCGGCGGGAGAGGTGAAAGCCGATGAAGCCGGCCGCGCCGGTGACAAGGATGCGGGTGTTGGCGTCTGGCATGATGGTGTCTGTGCAGGGCATGGGGGCTCTTTATACCTGAGTCTTGGCTTGTGTATGACTATTCTGCATTTCTGGAAACCCTGTCTGCCCGTTGGCGGGCAGGGCTTAATGACGGACTGGAATATATCAGTGCTGCTGATAGCGGTCAAGGCCGATGGCTGTGCTGATCTGCTGTTTTCGGGTTGATTGTTGGGTGGTATCTGGCTAAACTCGAAAAAATCAAATGAGTTGCTTGTGGAGGTGTTTGTGGGCCGTGTGAAAATATATGACACAACCCTGCGTGACGGTACCCAGGCCGAGGATATTTCCTTTCTGCTGGAGGACAAAATTCGCATCGCGCTCAGGCTGGATGAGTTGGGGATAGATTACATTGAAGGCGGCTGGCCGGGCAGTAACCCCAAGGATGTGGCTTTTTTCAGGGATATCAGAAAGGAAAAGCTGCATACGGCCAGAATTGCTGCCTTTGGCTCCACCCGACGGTCAGGGGTATTGCCGGAAAAGGATGCCAATATCAAAACCCTGCTGTCGGCTGAGCCGGATGTGGTTACCATTTTCGGCAAGAGTTGGGATTTTCATGTGCATGAAGCGCTGCGCATTTCCCTGGAAGAGAATCTGGATCTGATCCATGACTCACTTGTTTTTCTTAAAAAACATATGGCCGAGGTTTTCTACGATGCTGAGCATTTCTTTGATGCCTACAAGGTCAATCCGGGATATGCGCTTGATACCCTGAAGGCGGCGGAATTGGCCGGCGTGGATTGTATCGTGCTGTGCGATACCAATGGCGGCACGCTGCCTTTTGAGGTGGCGCGTATCATTGCTGATGTGCGCCAGCATGTCTCCACCCCTTTGGGAATCCACACCCATAATGATTCCGAGTGTGCGGTGGCCAATGCGCTGTCGGCAGTGGAGGCAGGTGTGGTTCAGGTGCAGGGCACCTTCAACGGTTTTGGCGAGCGTTGCGGCAATGCCAACCTCTGTTCAATCATTCCGGCCCTGAAACTCAAGATGTCTCTGGATTGTATTTCTGATGAGCAGCTGCGCAATCTGCAGCAGGTGTCCAATTATATCTACGAGCTGGCCAATCTGTCTCCCGGCAAACAGCAGGCCTATGTGGGCAAGTCGGCCTTTGCCCACAAGGGTGGGGTGCATGTCAGTGCCATTCAACGCCATCCCGAGACATACGAGCATATCCGGCCGGAGCTGGTCGGCAACTGCACCCGGGTGCTGGTCTCCGATCTTTCCGGTCGTTCCAATATCCTGGCCAAGGCGGCCCAGTTCAATATTGATCTGGATAGCAAGGATCCGATTACCCTGGAGATACTGGATAGTATCAAGGAGATGGAAAACCGCGGTTATCAGTTTGAAGGTGCTGAGGCATCCTTTGAGCTATTGATGAAGAAAGCCCTTGGAACACACCGAAAGTACTTTCAAATCCTTGGCTTCAGAGTGTTGGATGAAAAGGGTAGCGGTGACGACAAGCCCAAGGCCGAGGCGACCATCAAGGTCAAGGTCGGCGGGCAGATTGCCCACACCGCTGCGGAGGGGAGTGGTCCGGTGAATGCCCTGGATAATGCCATCAGAAAGGCGCTGGAAAAATTCTATCCAAAATTGAAAGAAGTGAAGCTGCTGGATTACAAGGTGCGTGTGCTTTCTGCCGGACATGGCACCGCCTCGCTGACCAGGGTACTGATCGAGTCGGGTGACAGGAGCAGCCGCTGGGGTACGGTTGGCGTTTCGGATAACATCATCGATGCCTCCTATCAGGCGCTGATCGACAGTATCGACTACAAACTGCACAAGGCTGAGGAGTAATGATTGGTCAAGATCTGTTGTGTCCGACATCTGTTTGGAGAGCATCAGGAGCTGGGTTTCAGGCTGATTTTTGCGCTTGTGGCGCTGGTGGTTGTAATTGCGGCAGCTTTGGGCGGATATGGTTATGATCCGGAGCCAGCTCCTGGCCAGGGTGTGCTTCCTCAGGCCGGGATGATCAGGGTTGCGGTTTCCGGGGATGTGTCCCATCCCGGTGTATATCTACTACCCGCCAATTACGTGGCGGCTGGCGTCATTAAAATGGCGGGTGTTGCTGTGGATCGGGATAATGCTGTATTCAAATATCTCAATACAGCTGTGCCAGGGGACGGGGATCATATTCGTCTGAAATCTGACGGTGCGGGGGGATTGAGCATATCGGTTGGCCGTATGGATACACAGTCGCGACTGATTATGGGAATACCTTTGGATATCAACAGGATAACTGAAACAGAGCTGGTGCTGCTGCCTGGTGTCGGGCCGGCGTTGGCCAGTAATATTGTTGCGCACCGCCAAAATATTGGCGGTTTGATGCGCGTTGATCAGCTGCATGATGTGGAGGGGATCGGCAAGGCGAAATATGATCGGCTGATTAAATATTTCAAGTAGCTGAAAAATAAGCTTGTTTAATTTTTATTGTAAAATTATTTTTTGCGGAACGGCATTTGGTATGAATGGTGAATAACCCACTCCATGATTTGATGAGATTACATTGGAGGAGGGTTATATTATGCAATGTCCACGGTGCAAAGGTCGCATGTTCGCTGAAAAGTACTATGATTTTGTACGCTCCTTTGAAGCATGGAAGTGCACCTGCTGCGGAGAGTTGCTGGATTCGACCATCCTCGCCAACAGGGCCAGAAATGGGAATGCCCATTTAGGCTAAGTATTCAAAGACATAGTATTTTCAAAAGGGAAACCTGAGTTGCAGGTTTCCCTTTTTTGTTTGACAGTGGTGGTAGTAAAGGCTATTCAAGGAAGCCTGGACCGGGGATCGGGGACCGGGAGTGGATACAAATCAATACCATTTAGTGGGAGACAATAGCGATGCAGAGATGTGATGGAAGGGCTTGTGATCAGTTGCGGCCGGTCAGGATTACCCGGCATTTTACGAAACATGCGGAAGGTTCTGTTCTGGTGGAGTTCGGTGATACCAAGGTGATCTGTACGGCATCCGTGGAAGAGTCGGTGCCTTCTTTTCTGCGTGGCAAGGGCACCGGTTGGGTGACTGCCGAATACTCCATGCTGCCCCGTGCCACCCATACCCGCTCACCCCGTGAGGCGGCCAAGGGCAAGCAGGGCGGCAGAACTCTGGAGATTCAAAGGCTGATCGGCAGGTCGCTGCGTGCTGTAACAGATATGGACGCCCTTGGAGAACGCAGCATATATATTGACTGTGATGTGATTCAGGCCGATGGCGGGACCAGGACCGCATCGATTACCGGCGCCTATGTGGCACTTTGTGACGCACTGACAAATCTGAAGCAGCGGGGACTGCTGAATACGATTCCGATCAGGGAAGCGGTCGCCGCGGTCAGCGTGGGGATTGTGGACGGTCTGGCTGTGCTGGATCTGAACTATCAGGAGGATTCGGCTGCCGAGGTGGACATGAACTTTGTGATGACATCCAGCGGCCGTTTTGTGGAGGTGCAGGGCACTGCCGAGGCGGAACCGTTTACTGTCGCACAGATGGATGACATGCGTGACCTGGCTGTGTCGGGTATCAGTAGCCTGTTCGAAATTCAGCGCGGGGTCTAAGGATAATGAAAAAGCTGTTTGTGGCCACGCAAAATCGCGGCAAGCAGAAAGAGATCGAGAACTGCCTGAAAGGCGTGTTCGAGCTGGTGCTTTGTGCTGCTGATTATGAGGATTATCCGGAGATTGATGAGGACGGGGAAACTTTCGAGGCCAATGCCCTGAAAAAGGCCAGAATTGCTGCCGGTTTCACCGGGCTGCCGTCGCTGGCGGATGATTCCGGGCTGGTTGTGGATGCGTTGGGGGGAAGGCCAGGTGTTCTGTCAGCCCGTTATGCCGGGCCCGGGTGTGATGATGACGCCAACAACAGTAAACTGCTGGCAGAACTTTCCGGTATCCGGGCCGAGGAAAGGCGGGCCGCCTTTGTGTGCGCCATGGCATTTGTGACGCAGCAAGGCGAGGAGCATGTCTTTAGCGGTCGGATCGAGGGGCGTATTCTGGAAGCGGGTCGCGGCAATGACGGTTTCGGTTATGATCCGCTCTTCCTGGTGGACCGTTTTGGGAAAACCATGGCGGAGCTGACGCTCGAGCAGAAAAACAGTATCAGTCATCGTGGACAGGCCTTGCGCTTGTTTCGCGCATGCCTGCTGAACAGCCATGCTGATAGCATTGCAGGAGAGGGTAGATGAATAAAGACAGCAAGGGCAGGGGGATGGCCCCGAAACAACGTGAATCCGAAAAACAGCAACTGTCCAAGGCAGCAGTGCCGGCCAGGTTGACCACAAAATCCGTGCTTGAAGTGGAGATATTCGCCCTGGACGAGGATGGCTATGGTATTTCCAGCAGCGGTCATGATGCGCTCAGGGTGGCGGGAGGGCTTCCTGGTGAAAAGGTTCGTATCGGTATCGAACATGTGGCTCGGCATAAGGCATATGGATATGTGAAGAATATATTAACCCCGTCTCCTTTGCGCAGCAAAAGGCCGGCCTGCAGGGTTAGCGTGCGCTGTCAGGGGTGCCCGCTGATCGCCATGAAATATCGCGATCAGGCCGAATGGAAACAGCAGTTTGTGCAGAATGCTCTTTGTCAGTACAGCGAGTTGTCCGGGATTGATGTGCGCCCCTTGCTGTCACCACCCCAGCAGTTACATTACCGTACCACGGCCAGGCTTGCAGTCAGTGGCAAATTTTCAGCACCGCAGATCGGTATTTTCAGGCGTGCCAGCCATGATGTCTTTGATCTGAATGACTGTCCGCTGCACCATGAGCTGGTCAACAGGGTGATTGAGGTTGTCCGGCGCGGCATCGCCAAATTGAAGGTGCCGGTCTATAACCCGCGCAGCCGGATGGGGTTAATGCGCTATCTGATGGTCAGGGTGTCGGAGCATGAACAGAAGGCCATGGTGGTATTTGTCACCGCCCGACGTTCATATAATGAGATACACCACCTTTCAAAATATGTGCGTGAGCAGTTGCCGGAGGTTGAGGTGATTGCCCAGAATGTTAACAGTTCAGAAGGTAATGTTATCATGGGGCCAACGGATCACTTTCAGACACAGCGGCATCATTTAACCGAACGTATCGGCGATATCAGCCTGATGATCTCCCCACGCTCCTTTTTTCAGGTCAACCGCGGTGGCGCTGCCTTGATCTACAATCAGGTCAGGGAATGGGCCGGCTTGACAGGCCAGGAAACCGTGCTGGACCTGTATTGCGGCATCGGCGGTATCGCTTTGACCCTGGCATCCGGAGCGGCCAGCGTGATCGGTTTTGAGGTGGTTGAAGCTGCCGTGGCTGATGCGCGTAACAATGCACGCCTTAACGGCATCTCCAATTGCCGTTTCGAGGCTGGGGACGCGGCCGAGCTGGTTGATGAGCTGGTGGATGATCATGAACGCGTCGATGTCGTGGTTCTAAATCCTCCCCGCAAGGGATGTGATGAGAAGGTGCTGCGCAGCGTGGCGGCCCTGTCGCCTCGCCGGATGCTCTATGTCTCCTGTTCACCGGCCACTCTGGCTCGTGATCTGAAACTGCTCGAAATGCTTGGATATTCCTGTCGCACTGTTCAGCCGGTGGATATGTTTCCGCAGACGATGCACATCGAGAACGTTGCCCTGCTTGAAAAAACTGATAAATCTGCTTGACAATCCGGCAATGATTAGGATATTACTCCTTTGCTTTACTGCAGGCGCGTAGCTCAGGGGGAGAGCGCTACCTTGACACGGTAGAGGTCGGCGGTTCGAGACCGCCCGCGCCTACCATTTAAAGCTTCAGTGTCTGGGCATCGAACGTTCGATGCCTTTTCTGTTTGCATGATCTGGCCTGCGCCAGAATAACTGAGGCTGGTGTTGCATGCTTGTTCGCACACCGTCTTTAAGGGAACGGTTTACATGCCAAACATAAATATCTTGCTTCCTGATGGATCAAACAGGGAAATTGCTGCCGGCTCTACGATTGCAGAGCTGGCTGCATCCATTGGCACTGGTCTGGCCAAGGCCGCCATTGCCGGAAAGATTGATGGCCGTCCGGTGGATCTCTCCACTGTACTGACTGATGGCTGCAAAGCAGAGATCATTACCGAAAAGAGCCCGGAAGCGCTGGAGATCATTCGCCACTCGGCATCGCATTTGATGGCCCATGCCGTCAAGGAGCTGTTTCCCCAGGCAAAAGTTACGATTGGCCCGGCTATTGAGACCGGTTTTTACTATGATTTTGATGTGGCAGCCCCTTTCAGTCCTGAAGATCTGGAGCGCATCGAAAAGAAAATGGCTGAACTTGCCGCTGCTGATATGAAAATCGAGCGGCAGGAAATGAGCAGCGCCGAGGCAGTTGCAAAATTCGAAGCCATGGGCGAGAGCTATAAGGTTGAGTTGATTCGCGACCTGGGGGCAGAAACAGTTTCGGTTTATAATCAGGGCGGTTTTTCTGATCTCTGCCGCGGCCCGCATCTGCCTTCTACCTCCCGCATCAAGGCCTTCAAGCTTCTGTCGATTGCTGGCGCATACTGGCGCGGCGATGAAAAAAACCGTATGCTGCAGCGCATCTACGGCACCGCCTTTGTCGACAAGAAGGAACTGGATGCCTATCTGCACCGTCTGGAAGAGGCCAAACGCCGTGATCACCGCAAGCTGGGCCGGGAGCTGGATCTTTTCTCTTTCTCTGACGAAGTTGGTGCGGGTCTGGTGATCTGGCACCCAAAAGGTGCCATGCTGCGCACCATCCTTGAGGATTTCGAACGCCGTGAGCATCTCAAGCGGGGTTATGATATTGTGCAGGGGCCGCAAATACTGAAGACGGAGTTGTGGCAGCGTTCCGGGCACTATGAAAATTATCGCGAGAACATGTATTTCACCGAGGTAGATGAGCAGAGCTACGGTGTCAAGCCGATGAACTGCCTCTCGCACATGATGATCTACAAATCACACCTGCGCAGCTATCGCGACCTGCCTTTGCGTTACTTTGAACTTGGTACGGTGCATCGTCATGAACGTGCCGGCGTTCTGCACGGTTTGTTGCGTGTGCGCGGCTTTACCCAGGATGACGCCCATATCCTCTGTACCCCGGAGCAGCTTGATGCCGAGATCAAGGGCGTACTCAAGTTCGTCAGCGATGTGATGGCGATCTTCGGATTTGACTATGAGATGGAGCTGTCCACCCGTCCGGAAAAGTCGATTGGTGACGACAGCGCCTGGGAACTGGCCACCAATGCACTGCTTTCGGCCTTGAAGGATTCCGGGCGTGCCTTTGATATCAATGAAGGTGATGGCGCATTCTACGGCCCCAAAATAGACATCAAGCTGAAAGACGCCCTTGACAGGCGTTGGCAGTGTGCTACTATTCAGTGCGATTTTACACTGCCGGAGCGCTTTGACCTGCATTATGTCGCAGCGGACGGCGAGAAAAAGCGCCCCGTAATGGTTCATCGCGTGATTCTGGGCGCCATCGAACGCTTCATCGGCGTGCTGATTGAACACTACGCCGGCAATTTCCCGCTTTGGCTCTCTCCAGAACAGGCTGTTATCCTGACTGTTACCGACAGCCATATTCCTTATGCCCAGCAGGTGTTGGAACAGCTCCGCGAATCTGGTGTCAGGGCCCGGTCTGATTTCAGAAACGAGAAGCTTGGCTTCAAGATACGCGAAGCACAGTTACAGAAAGTGCCGTACATGCTGGTGATCGGCGACAAGGAAGTCGAGACATCCACTGTTGCGCCGCGTTTCCGTGATGGCAAGAACCTCGACGCAATGACTGCAGCAGATTTTGCCGGTTTTGTGCTTTCAGAAGCCAAAGCCTTTAAATAATTTATCAGCAACTATCAGGAGGTGCTGTCATAGCGAAACCGACCGTAAACATCAACAATGCCATTCGTGCAGCAGAAGTCAGGGTGATTGGAGCTGGCGGAGAGCCGCTTGGCATCATGCCGGCATCAAAAGCGCTTGAGTTGGCGGAACAACAGCAATTGGATCTGGTGGAGGTGTCACCCACCGCCGCTCCTCCTGTCTGCCGGATCATGGATTACGGCAAGTTCAAGTATCAGCAGAGTAAAAAGCAGCAAGAAGCAAATAAGAAGCAGGTTCATGTTGAGGTCAAGGAAATCAAGCTGCGTCCAAAAACCGACGATCATGATCTCATGTTCAAGGTCAAGCATGTCAGACGTTTCCTGGAAGAGGGCAACAAGGCAAAAATTACTCTGGTTTTCAGGGGTCGTGAAATTACCCACATGGATCTGGGGCGGGCTGTTATCCAGCGTTTTGCCGCCGAGTTGGAAGATGTGGCTGTGATTGAGTCTCAGCCGCGTGTAGACGGCCGTAACATGTTTATGATCGTAGCGCCTAAAGTTAAGAAATAACCGAACTATAGATAATTTACACCTGATAAGGAGAACAGCAATGCCCAAGATCAAGACCAACCGCGGCGCAGCCAAGCGGTTCAAAAAGAGTGCTTCCGGCCGCATCAAACGCGGTAGCGCCTTTACCAGTCACATCCTGACCCCGATGAGCAAGAAGCGCAAACGTAACCTGCGTGGCGGCTCGATGGTTTCCGATGTTGACCAGAAGAATATTGCAAGATTAATCCCGTACAAATAGCGGGCCATGCCAAGAACCACGAGGAAATGTCTCCCCTTGTGGATCGGGCGAAATTCATGATCAAGGAGTAGAAACATGTCAAGAGTAAGAAGAGGTTTTAAAGCGAGACGCAGACGTAACAAGGTTCTCAAGCTTGCCAAAGGCTACCGCGGAGCACGCAGCAAACTTTTCCGCAGTGCGACCGAGGCCGTTGATCGCGCCCTTAACTACGCATTCCGTGATCGTCGTGTGAAAAAGCGCGATTTCCGCAGTCTGTGGATTACACGTATCAATGCTGCATCGCGCTTGAACGGACTGTCCTACAGCAAGTTCATCTTCGGTCTTAAAAAGGCCAATGTGGATATCGACCGCAAGGTGCTTGCCGACATCGCTGTTTCTGACCCCAAAGGGTTCAGTGAGATAGCCGGCATGGCAAAAAGCAGTATCTGATACGGATATCTTGCGATGTAACAGTAGAAGAAGGAATGGGAAATTGATCCCATTCCTTTTTTTCTACCGAATTTGCAACTAATTCAAACGATAAGGGTCAATTTATGCGGGAACAGCTTGAGCGATTGAAAACCGAATCTCTTTGCGCGATCGCTGCTGCGGTTACAGAAGGGGAGATACAGGATATCAGGGTCCGGGTCTTTGGCCGTAAGGGCGAATTGACTGCCCTGATGAAGGGGCTGGGGACTCTTGCGCCGGAAGAACGGCCGCAGGTCGGGCAGTTGGTGAATGCTACCCGGGACGGGATTGAATCCGCGCTGGGAAGCAGACTGGCTGATGTGCGCGAGAAGGTGCGGATGGAAAAGCTCCGCTCCGAGCGGATAGATGTGACCTTGCCAGGCCGGAAACCGGTCTGCGGCAGCAAACATCCGATTACACTTGTGATCGAAGAAGTCTGCGATATTTTTGCCGGCCTGGGCTTTGCTGTGGCAGAAGGGCCAGAGATCGAGCATGACTGGTATAACTTCGAGGCGCTCAACTTCCCCCCCGAACACCCGGCCAGGGATATGCAGGATACGTTTTTCACGGAAAACAGCCTGCTGCTGCGCACCCACACATCTCCAGTGCAGATCCGCACAATGCTGAAGCAGAAACCCCCGTTGCGTATCATTGCACCGGGAACGGTCTATCGCTGTGATTCGGATGCCACCCATTCGCCGATGTTTCACCAGATCGAAGGTTTAATGGTTGACAAGCAGATCTCTTTTGCCGATCTGAAGGGCATCCTGACGATTTTTACCAATCAGCTCTTTGGACAGAAGACCGGTGTGCGTCTGCGTCCCAGTTTTTTCCCCTTTACCGAGCCTTCGGCAGAGGTTGATATCGCCTGTGTGATCTGCGGCGGCAAGGGCTGCCGGGTCTGCAAAAACAGTGGCTGGCTCGAGATCCTCGGTGCCGGCATGGTTGATCCGGAAGTGTTTCGGCATGTTAACTACAATAGCGAAGAGTTGTCGGGTTTTGCCTTTGGCATGGGCATCGAGCGAATTGCCATGCTGAAATACGGCATCAGCGATATGCGTCTATTGTTTGAGAATGACGTGCGTTTCCTGCGTCAGTTCTGAAAGACGGGAACCGGGAACCGGGAACAAGGGACTGGTAAATTCAAATAATGATTAACCTTAAAAAGGTATTTAGTTATGAAAGTTACATATAACTGGCTGAAGGAATATGTGGATTTTGATCTTGATGACGCGCGGCTTAGTGACTTGCTGACCATGCTCGGTCTTGAGGTGGAGGGAATCGATCGCCTCGGCTCCGGTATGGATGATGTGGTTGTGGCCCGGGTTGAGGAACGGCGCCAACATCCCAATGCGGACAAGCTTTCGCTATGCAAGGTTAATAACGGCAGGGAAATCCTGGATGTTGTCTGCGGCGCACAGAACTTCAAAAGTGGTGACACGGTTGCCCTGGCTCAGATTGGCGCTGTTCTGCCTGGTGAGTTCAAGATAAAGCGCTCCAAAATCCGCGGCGAGGAGTCTTGCGGCATGCTCTGTTCTTTAAAGGAACTGGGTTTGGCGGAGGAGAGTGATGGCATCATGATCCTGCCGGATGGTCTCGAGCTTGGTCAGCCTCTGTTTCAGGCGCTGGGTCTCAAGGATACCATTCTTGAAATCGGACTGACACCCAACCGGGCTGATTGTCTGAGTGTTGTCGGCATTGCCCGTGAGATTGCCGCAAAAACCGGCAGCCCCCTCAAATTTCCTGAAATACGGCTGGACGACTCCGGTGCTGCGGTGGGTGACAGTATCTCCGTTTCTGTTGAGGACGCCGAACGTTGTCCCAGATATGCAGCACGTTATATCTCCGGCTGCAGGATTATGCCTTCGCCCGATTGGCTGGTAAAACGCCTGAATGCTGTCGGTGTCAGATCGATCAACAATGTGGTTGATGTTACCAACCTGGTTATGATGGAACTGGGACAGCCGCTGCATGCCTTTGACTGTGACCGTCTGGCCGGTCAACGGATTGTGGTCCGCAGGGCGGCAGAAGGAGAACCGTTCGTCACTCTGGACAATCAGCAGCGCATGCTGAAGTCCACAGATCTGGTTATCTGCGATGGTGAGCGACCGGTTGCTCTGGCAGGTGTCATGGGTGGTCTCAATTCCGAAATATCGACTGATACCACAAATGTGCTGCTTGAGAGTGCCTGGTTCAAGCCGGAGGCTATCCGCGCAACCAGCAAGCGGCTGGGGCTGCATACCGAATCATCCCACCGGTTTGAACGGGGTGTGGATATTGACGGCGTTATCCGGGCCTTGGACCGTGCAGCGGCATTGATAGCTGAACTTTCGGAAGGCACGGTTGCCAGGGGTGTGCTGGATGCTTATCCGCAACCCTTCACCAAGGCCCCGATCGTGTTGCGGCCGGAAAGGGCTAACAGCCTGATTGGTATCGAGCTGTCGTCCGGGGAAATGGCTCGTATCCTCCGCAACCTGGAGTGCGAAGTAAAGGAACTGGCTGACGGTAAACTGGAAGTGGTAGCCCCTTCCTACCGCATGGATATAGAACGTGAAATTGACCTGGTTGAGGAAATTGCCAGGCTGAACGGTTTCGACAAAATCCCTGCTACCATGCCGATTGCGGCTGTTTTGTCCGACCGGCCCACGCTGTGCCAGTCGGTGGAACGGCTTGTGCGTGATTTCATGGCGGCCAGCGGATTGAACGAGGTGATCAACTTTAGCTTCACCAACCCGGATGCTGCTGACAAGCTGCTTTTGCCGCCTGATGATCTGCGCCGATCGGTTATCCGGCTGGCAAATCCTCTGGCTGAGGAACAGTCGGTCATGCGCACGACCCTGATACCGGGACTGCTTGAAACCGTAGCCAGAAATATCAGCTACCGTTCAATGGATCTGAAGCTGTTCGAAATGCGCCGGATCTATATGTCTGGTGGAGATACTGAAATGCCTGTTGAATCGCTCAGTCTTGTTGCTGCTTTTACCGGCAGCCGTGAGCGGGTGGGTTGGGATCGTCCGGAAACCCCGGTGGATTTTTTTGACATGAAGGGTGTTCTGGAAAACCTGTTTGACCTGCTGAAGTTGGGGGGTGTCAGGTGGGTTGCCGAAAACACGGAAACCTACTATCACCCGGGCAAGTCATGTGCAATCCTGGTCGGCCGGGATCGTATCGGCACTGCGGGTGAGATCCATCCGGCTGTAATGGACAGATTTGGACTGGAAAAACCGGTTTACTGCTTTGAGCTCAACTTTGAAAAACTGGTTAAGCTCAGTCGCCAGAAATCCAGTATTGCAGTTCCTTCCCGTTTTCCGGACAGCAGCAGGGATGTTGCGTTTTTGGCTCCGGAAGAACTGCCCGCTGAAAGTGTTTTTGACTGCATCCGTGCTGTCAAGGCGTCTGAGGTTGAGCATGTCGAGATTTTTGATGTTTATCGTGGCAAGGGCATTCCGGAAGGATTAAAGAGTATCGCTGTAAGGCTGCGTTACAGGTCCTTTGAAAGGACATTGACCGATGACGAGATTGTGGCAGTCCATAAAAAGGTACTGGATGCTCTGGTCAATAAGTTAAAGGTATCAATAAGATAAAAACCTGTTGCGTAAACGTTTACCCCGTGTTATAAAACATTCCTTCACTTTCTGTTGAAGAATTTGCCAAGTATGGAGGTAGTTATGACCAAGGCTGACATCGTCGAACGAATTCACCAGAAGATTGGTTTCTCCAAAAAAGAATCCGCTGAAATGGTAGAAACGGTTTTCAGCATAATCAAGAATACCCTTGAATCAGGCGAGAAGATTAAAATTGCCGGCTTTGGTAACTTCGTCGTCAAACAGAAAGCCGACCGTCGCGGCCGCAATCCGCAGACCGGTGAAACCATCACGATCGGTGCTCGTCGTATCCTGACGTTCAAACCAAGTCAGGTACTGAAAAGTGCAATTAACGCAGAGGCTGGTGAGTTAGCCTGAGAACGGTCTCCATGAGTACCGCCCTGCCAGACAAATTGTTTTACAAGATCGGTGAAGTTGCCCAATTGGCAGGTGTCAGGACATCAGTACTTCGTTTTTGGGAAACCGAATTTGAATTTCTCAAACCCGAAAAGAGCAGTACGGGGCAGAGGCTCTACACGAACAGGGAAGTTGAGCTGATTCTTGAAGTAAGGCGTCTGCTTTACGATCAGAAGTTTACAATTGAAGGTGTCAAGCAACGTATTACACCGCGCGGCAGAATCAAGGCAGCTGATCCGGAACAACCGGTAGCACCTTCAGACCTGGCTGACCTGTTGAAGGAAATCAGAACCGAGCTTGTAACAATAAGAAACAGTTTGTGATTATCGGTGCGTAGCGCAGCCTGGTAGCGCACTAGACTGGGGGTCTAGTGGTCGCTGGTTCGAATCCAGTCGCACCGACCATAAATAAAGGGGCTTCACGAGAAATCGTGAAGCCCCTTTTGCTTTTCTTTGGTGAAACATGAGTGGCGGTACAGATCAGCAACAATCCATCATGCGACCGTAATTCCTAGCTTGTTGTCAATCATGTCTACCTTGATTGTGCCGTTATCACCGATATCTCCCGCGATGATGGCCCGCGCCACCCGCGTTTCCAGTTCTCGCTGAAGATATCGTTTGAGTGGCCGGGCGCCGTAGACCGGGTCGTAGCCGTTTTCAGCGATGAAGTGTCTGGCGCTGTCGGAGATTTCAAGGGTAATGCGTCGTTCTTTGAGCCTCTGTCTCAGATTGTCAGCCAGCAGATCGGTGATGAGCATGATTTCGTTCATGTGCAGCGGTTTGAACAGGACAATATCATCAACCCGATTCAGAAATTCCGGTCTGAAGCTGCCTTTCAGTTCCCGCATGACAGACAGCCGCGCCTCTTCCCGAATATCCCCGTTGGCAGTGATGCCTTCAATCAGGTGGGGCGCTCCGATATTGCTGGTCATGATGATGACCGTGTTCTTGAAGCTGACGGTGCGGCCATGACTGTCGGTTACGCGACCATCGTCCAGTATCTGCAACAGGATGTTGAATACGTCCTGATGGGCTTTTTCGATTTCGTCAAACAGCAGGACGCAGTAAGGTCTCCGTCTGACCGCCTCAGTCAGTTGTCCCCCCTCTTCGTAACCCACATATCCCGGAGGGGCTCCGATCAGTCGTGACACGGCAAATCTTTCCATGTATTCGGACATGTCGATGCGAACCATGTTTTCTTCAGAGTCGAACAGCGCCTCTGCCAGTGTGCGAGCCAGTTCTGTTTTGCCGACACCGGTTGGTCCCAGGAAGATGAAGGAACCGATGGGCCGGCGGGGATCCTTGATGCCGGAACGTGCCCGCAGCACCGCATCGCTGACCAGTTGCACGGCCTCGTTCTGGCCGATAACCCGCTGGTGAAGGATATCTTCCAGTCGCAGCAGTTTTTCCCGTTCACCCTCCACCAGTCTGGTCACCGGTATGCCGGTCCAGCGGGCGACAATCTCTGCAATCTCGTCCTCGGTGACCTCTTCTCGCAGCAGCTTCTGGCCTCCCTGTTTGCTTGTCAGGGCAGCCTCTTCGTTTTTCAGTGCTGTTTCCAGTCCTGGCAATTCAGAATATTTCAAGCGGGAGGCCTGTTCCAGATTATAGGCCCGCTCAGCCTGCTCGATTTCGCGTCGGGTTTTCTCAATTTGTTCGCGCAACCCCTGCACCCGCTGGATGGCGCATTTTTCGGCTTCATACTGGGCCCGCATGCTGTCGGCCTTTTCTCTGTCGCTGGCCAGTTCACGTCTTAGTGTGTCTAAACGTTCCTGACTGAAACGGTCTTTTTCCTTTTTCAGAGCTGTTTCCTCAATCTCCAGCTGCATAACCCGTCGGCTGATGCTGTCCAGCTCGGCCGGCAGCGAATCGATTTCGGTGCGCAGCATGGCACAGGCCTCATCCACCAGATCGATGGCCTTGTCCGGCAGAAAGCGCTCGGTTATATAACGGTTGGAAAGGGTAGCGGCAGCAACCAGCGCGTTGTCCTGGATCTTGATGCCGTGATGGACCTCAAACCGATCCCGAAGGCCGCGCAGTATGGAGACGGTGTCTTCGACACTGGGCTGTTCTACCAGCACTGGCTGGAAGCGGCGCTCAAGCGCAGCATCCTTTTCGATATGCTGGCGGTACTCATCCAGGGTGGTGGCACCGATGCAGTGCAGTTCTCCTCTGGCGAGCATCGGTTTCAGCATGTTGCCGGCATCCATGGCGCCTTCGGCCTTGCCGGCTCCCACGATGGTATGCAGCTCATCGATAAAGAGGATGATCCGTCCCTCAGCCTCTTTGACTTCGTTGAGCACGGCCTTTAAGCGCTCCTCGAATTCACCGCGATATTTAGCCCCGGCCACCAGCGAGCCCATGTCCAGCGCAAAGACGGTTTTATCCTTCAGGCCTTCCGGCACATCTCCGCGCACGATCCGTTGGGCCAATCCCTCGACAATGGCGGTTTTGCCCACGCCCGGCTCGCCGATCAGTACCGGGTTGTTTTTGGTTTTCCTCGACAGAATGCGGATCACCCGGCGGATATCCTCATCACGTCCGATTACCGGATCCAGTTTGTCGCTACGCGCCATCCTGACCAGATCCCGCCCATACTTGTCCAGCGCTTCGTAACTGGCTTCCGGGTTGTTGCTCTGTACGCGTTGGTTGCCGCGTATGTCTGTCAGCGCCTTGAGCAGCTTTTCCCGCTCCAGTCCAGCCTGTTTCAGGATTCTGCCCGACGCGGTCTGGTCACCTTCCTCCAGCAGTGCCATCAGCAGGTGTTCGACCGATACATATTCGTCTTTCAGTCGCTTTGCCTCATTTTCCGCAGCCACCAGTATGCGTGAAAGTCGTTGCGAGACATGGATCCTGCCAGGTTCGACGCCCGGTCCGGACACATGCGGCCGCCTGTCCAGTTCTGCTTCAACATTTTTCTGGATCTGCTGAGGCTGCAGATCGATCTTGTGCAGAACCCTCGGAACCAGTCCGTCGGCCTGATCCAGCAGTGCCCACAAAAGATGCTCTCCGTCAACTTCCATATGGCCGAGTGAGATGGCCTGTTTCTGGGCTTCTCCCAAGGCCTCCTGTGATTTTTGGGTAAGTCTGTTGATGTCCATGATTGTTTGCCTTCCGGTTGTAATAGTTCGATTTATCGCTACTGTGCTTGTAATTACTTAATCATGGCAATGGGCAAAGTCAAGCAGGGGAGGGGAAGATAGTGGCGGCTTTATATGCTTAATGCGGCAGTCTTGTCAGTTTTCGGCATAGTTTGAAATGATGTTGAGCAGGTTCTTGACCAGTATGGGGTGCAGGTGAGTGCCCATCATGTCCAGCATGATCTGGGCTACATGTGGAAAATCCAGGGGCGGACGATAGGTGCGCCTGGTTCTCAATGCGTCGAAGACATCAGAAACGGCTGTTATCTGACTGCAGAGGCTTTGTCGCCAGTTGTCAGGCACCTGAGGATAACCGGAAAGGTCATGTCTAAGATGGTGCTCATAGGCATTGATGACAGCAATGCGCGGTACACCCGGGGCATCCAGCAGATACCTGGCACCTTTGACCGGATGTGATTTCATGATTTCCATTTCGCTGTCTGTCAAGGCATCATCCTTGTTGAGGATTTCTTCCGGTATGAACAGCTTGCCGATGTCATGAAGCATGCCCGCCACACCGATGTCATTGAGTAGCTGCCCCTGAATCCCGAGTGCGCTGGCCTGGGCGATGTTGAGGATGCTGACGTTGGTAGTATGGGTGAAGGTGTACTCATCCTTGTTGCGCAGTACGGCCAATGCCAGCAGGGAGCGGGACTCCTGCCGGTAAACATCGACTACGGAAGAAACGATTTCATTAATGCCATTGATCTTCAGCTTGTTATGATGTCTGGCATGTTCGTAAATATCCTTGAAGCGTTCCATTTCAGCTTTTGGAATCTCCTGGATAGTGAGCTGTTTCTGCTGATCCGGGTGTGTTGCAGTGCCCGAACACTCTTGTTTGTCATCTTGCCCAGCAACCTCCAATTGTCCCAGTCTGATGTGAGCGCTGGAGCTGATTGAAGCAGCAGTGTCCAGACGTCTGCGCGACAGGGCCTTGATCAGATCTGCAATCTCCTGTTTTTCAATACCTGCCTGGAGTTTGATGTGTCTGAGACCCAGGGATTCCAGCAACTGCGAGAAGCGGTTGAGGATGATGCTGTGTTCCTGCGCCTGTCCATCAATGATAAGCTCGCTGTTTATTACCATCAGGGAACAATGCGGCTGGTTATGCAATGAGCGGTTGATGCTTTCGCAGGCCAGTTCGGTCAGTCGTGTGACCTGGGGGTGATCGCTACTGTACATGGCGGTATTGGTGATGGCGGACATGATGTGTCGCACAAAACCGATGATGTCTGAAATCTGCTCTGTCATGAGGGTTTGCCCTGTATCAGTTTGAGTACTGTTGAAGCCAGTTCGGGCAATTCTCCGTTGCCCCGGGCGTATTTCTGCAGCAAGGGCAGGGCCTGTTCCCGCGGATAGAGCTGCAGCGAGCGGATCACATCCAGCTTGAGCCTGGTAAGCTGTCGGCTGTTCAAAAAACTGGAAGATGAAAGTATTGCGGATAATTCCGGGATGGTCTCCGCCCTGCCTATTTCAGCCAGTGCCTTGATGGCAGCGCATTTCAAGTCAAGATCTGTGCTGCCTAGCCCGGGTTTTGAGGTGATGGAGATCAGACGCTTGTAGATATCGACGGAACGGCTTTTGCCTGCCAGTGCAATGGCTGCCTGTTGGATTTCATGATCCTGGCTGCCCATGTCGTAAAGCAGCTGTCTTTCGGCAACCGGGTCCTGGAAATGCAGGCAGGTGCGCAGCGCCTCCTGCCGCACCTTGCTGTTGGGGTTATTGATCAGCGGCCTGATATGCTCCAGCACGGAGCTGTCATTGAGGGCATGACAGATGGCAATCAGATTTCTAAGTACGAACCAGCGCTTGTCGGAAAGTCTTGCAATCACGGCATCCCGTGCATCAGTACCGAACTCCTGTATGCGGTCGATCAGGAAACGGCGCAGTGAAAGACTATCTTCCACAGCTAAACGATCCAGCAATACTTCTATGAACGGGTGGCCAACCACCTTGATCAGGCTGGCAATGATTTCGTATTTGGCCTTGCCCCAGATGTGCAGGCCGACAAGCATCTCTTCCAGGTATTCATAGCTGGTGTAACGAGAACGCAATTCCTGTCTGATAGTTTCAGACAATGGCATTGTGTCGCATAGATTGAAAAGTCTGAGCAACTGCTGATAGTCCCCGGTCTGAAGGATATAACCGAAAACCTCGGACAGGTTGTTGACCAGCAGGTCCAGTTGCTCCTGATCATCCGCATTATGCAGCATGCACATGATGATATCAGAGATATGTGCTTCGACGGCCTCATTTTCCATGGTGGCCATCAACTCAGCCAGAACACCCTGTTCAATGCGCAGGGTATTGTCGGTGGTGACAATCCTGTCCAGAATCGTCTGGTAGGATTGGGGCGTGAAATTTTCAGCATCGTGTTCCAGAAAGATATGCCGGATCCGGTCGTTAACCTGTTCTTCCTCCTGTGTCCGGGCAGCTGAAGCCGCAGTATTCTCCCGGGCTTGCAGATCCAGTTTCCTGACCAGTGCCAGGATCGTGGGAGGAGCCTGTAATTTTTTAACCCGGATGTCTTCAAGGGTTTCACTGGCTGCCTGATCAGTCAGCCTAGGAATGATATCTTCACCAAGTGATTGTCCGGAAATACTGCTGATGTCAAAACTGTTTTCAAGTAATTGTCTGCGCAGTTCGGGATGCAGGTTGCTGACAAAACGTGACAGCTTGTCAATTGGCATGTCTGTATTGGGGCTGGATGTGGCGGGTTGGTATGGTTCAAAAGCTCGAATGGAACGTGAAAAATCGGGCAGATGTGAGTTGTTTTTACGGGCAAAGATCTGGTTGACGATTTTTGCCAGCAGTTCCGGATCGCTGTTTTCGTCAGACAACCCATTGGGGCCCCATGTTTCAGTCGTCTCACTGATCAGTTTGCGGATGAAGCTCTGCCAGATCTCCTGTCCGCTTTGCCTGGTCGTATCGCCGTCGATCCGGTCTACTTCGGTTGTTTTTATGCCGTCATATCGGATCGGTGTGATGCTGATGGTTGAAATGGCAGCTTTTTCCCAGAGTGCCTTGATGCCGCCCTGGCGCAGGATATCTTCACGTTTCAGGTTAAGAATGATTGCAAAGTTGTTGAGTTCGTGAGGTTTTACGCCATGATTCAGATGCAGGGCCAGGATGCCGCGGTCATAAAGTTGCCTGGCAAATTCACCCAGTACCATGTTTCTTTTATCCAGCACGGAGTCGTTTACGGAGAGTGCATCTCTTGAGACCGTAATCGTAAGTTTCTGGCAGCGTGCCAGCAGGTTTTCATAGGTATCTGCAGCCTTGCGGATGGCTGACTGAATGACAGGATGGCCTTTGGGATAGGATCGTACGTTGCGGCAGGCAATACTGATGTCCTTGACCAGCTCGGACAGTTGTTGGCTGTCAATGGCGTTGGTGCCGGTTATGTTGGTCTGGTCGCTCAATGTGGCTGATCCCATTTTTTTAAAAACACTATCAAATACTTCATAAACATTCAAATTATTTGACTGCTCCGGGGAGCTGTTGACAGTTTAGTCCAACGGCTTGAGCTTGGGTCGTCAGGTACATTTCGTTTGCAAGCGTTATGAAGATGTGATTATGTGAACCGGCTGCCAGTTAAAGTCATGTTGATGGGAGGGATACATGTTCAATGCCAGGTCCTGTGGTATACTGCTGCACCCCACATCACTGCCGGGGCCGGGTGGTATTGGCTCTTTTGGTTCTGATGCCAGGCGTTTTGTGGATCTTCTTGCACAAGGCGGAATCACTCTCTGGCAGATGCTGCCCCTGACCCCCCCGGCCTGTGGCGATTCTCCCTATTCTTCGTTATCTGTGTTTGCCGGCAATCCCCTGTTGATTGATCTTGACCGGTTGGCGGAGGAGGGGGATCTGGCTCCGGAGCCCTATGGCTACTCTGCTGGTACGGTTTCTGGAGATCCTGTTGATTATGCCACGGTTGCACGACACAAGCTGGATGTACTTGGCAGGGCCGCCAAACGTTTTATGTCCAGCGGCAGAAACGTGCGTATGGAGAGTTTCTGGCATTTTTGCGATACAAGTCCCTGGCTGCACGACTATGCTCTTTTCATGTCCCTCAAAAATAAGTTCCAAGGTGTCAGCTGGCACAAGTGGCCCGCTTCTGCAGCCCGGCTTGACCATGCAGCCTACGAAAGGTTTTCGGTGGAACTGGGCGAAGAGATTGGTGTTCAGAAGTACATTCAGTGGCAGTTTTATGTCCAGTGGCAGGAGTTGCGGGGCTATGCCAACTCCCGCGGGGTGCGCATTATTGGTGATATTCCCATTTTTGTGGCCTATGATTCCGTAGATGTGTGGCGTAACCGGCATCTGTTCCTGTTGGACGCCAAGGGCAAGCCGACTGTGGTGGCTGGCGTGCCGCCTGATTATTTCAGTTCCAACGGTCAGTTGTGGGGTAATCCATTATATGACTGGAAGCGGCTTGAACAGGAAGGGTACAGCTGGTGGGTCGATCGCATTCGTCACTCCCTGTCTCTGTTTGATGGCATCAGGATCGACCATTTCCGTGGTTTTGAATCAGCCTGGCATGTGCCGGCCTCGCACAAGACGGCCCGTAACGGCATGTGGTTCAAGGGGCCGGGACGGCAACTCTTTGATGTGCTGAGGCATTATTTGGGGGCATTGCCGATTATTGCCGAGGATCTGGGTGTGATTACGCCTGAAGTTATTGAACTGAAACAGCAATGCGGTTTTCCCGGGATGAAGATTCTGCAGTTTGCCTTTGATTCCGGGGTTGATAACCCCTATTTGCCCCATAATTATGACAGAAATTGTGTTGTTTATACCGGTACGCATGACAACGATACTACCTGCGGGTGGTTTGAGTCTTTGACGACCGATCAACGAAGACAGGTCTGTGAGTATCTTGGTTGTGGTGAGGGTGCGGTTGTTGAGGGTATGTTCCGCCAGGCGATGATTTCGGTTGCGGACACGGCGATTTTTCCCATGCAGGATGTCCTGGGACTGGGATCCTGCGGTCGCATGAATACGCCGGGTGTTGCCTTCGGGAACTGGTCCTGGCGTTTTGACTGGCAGATGATCAACAGGCAGGCATGGATGCAATTTACCTCCATGATCAAGCTTTACGGGCGTGTCGGACAATTGGTGCCTAAATCCTCTTGACAAAGATGGTGTATTGAATATACTTGCGTACTTTGATTTTATTATTTCTGTAACATAATGTTTTATTTCGGGTTGAAATATTGTTAATCCCCTTGGACCACATTCAGGAAAAGCCGCTTGAACTGAATGGCAAAGAAACTGTAGAATGCTTTCCTGTGCTGGAGGAAATCCAGGCTGCCGGTGAGTGCATATTTATTGCCCCGATCACATATGCTTTGGTGGCGGCAAGGGAATACGATCACATCAGGGTGACCGGTACGCTTTCAACCACGGTCAGGTTGCAATGCTCCCGCTGCCTGACCGATTATGAGGCGCCGCTGGTTTCTTCCTTCACCATCATCTATCGTCGATCGGATGAGGCTAAGGCCGCGTGTGAAGAGGAAACCGAGCTAAGTTCTGACGATCTGGTGTCATCAACATTTAAAGGTGATGAAATAGACATGACCCATGAGATTGAAGAGCAGGTGGCCATGTCGGTTCCGTTAAAACCGTTGTGCAATGAAGGGTGTAGAGGCCTGTGTCCTGATTGCGGTGCTGATTTGAATAAAGTTGCATGCAGATGTTCCGAACGGGCGTTTAATTTCAAGTTTAGTGCTCTGAAGGATTTCAAGGTAAACAGATAAAAGCAATGGTGGGGCGCAAGCCTGAACACCAAATAAAAGGAGAATCAAGATGGCAGTACCCAAGAAAAAAACATCCAGGTCGCGTAAAAACATGAGAAGGGCACACGATTTTCTGACTGCCCAGTCGGTATCGACCTGTCCGCAGTGTAATTCTCCCAAGCTTCCTCACCGTGTCTGCCCCTCATGCGGCATGTACAAAGGAAAAGAAGTCGTCGCCAGTTCAAAAACAATTTAAAGAGAGCTAGTAAAATCGTGTCATTACCACAATCGATGAGAGTAGCAGTTGACGCAATGGGTGGTGACAATGCCCCCGAGATTGAGGTCAGCGGTGCTATAGCGGCGTGTAGTGAGTTTGGTATCCCAGTGACGCTGGTTGGTGATCAGGTAAGACTTGAACAGGAGTTGTCAAAACACTCTGTCAAGGGACTCGATATTGATATCTTCCATGCCAGCGAAGTGGTTGGCATGCATGATTCGGCATCTGATGCCGTTCGCAAGAAGAAGAATTCTTCGGTCCGCCTGGCATTCGAACTCGTCAAGGAAGGGAAGGCATGCGCTGCTGTAAGCGCCGGCAATTCGGGCGCTACCATGGCCGCCGGAATGTTCGTGCTCAAGCGTATTCCCGGTATTGAACGACCGGCGATCGCTTCAATTTTCCCCACTCTCAAGGGAAGTACCCTGGTTCTTGACGTAGGCGGAAACGTTGATTGCAAGCCGATCCATCTTGTTCAGTTTGCAATCATGGGAGAAGTATATTCCCGCTATGTAATGGGTATCCCCAATCCTGCAGTAGGTTTGCTTTCCAATGGAGAGGAAGACTCCAAAGGCAACGACCTGACCCGCGAAACCAATTCAATCCTTCGTGAAACATCCCTCAATTACGCTGGCTATGTTGAAGGCCGCGATATCTTCAAAGGTACCGTGCAGGTTGCAGTCTGTGACGGTTTTGTTGGAAATGTCGTGCTCAAGCTTTCTGAAGGTCTTGCGGATGCGGCCGGTAAGATGCTCAAGGAAGAGATACTAAAAAGCTGGGTTTCCAAACTTGGTTATCTTTTTGTGCGCGGGGCCTTCAAACGTTTCAAGAAGATTGTTGATTATGCGGAATACGGTGGTGCACCGCTGTTGGGTATAAATGGTGTCGGTATGATCTGCCATGGTGGTTCCAACGTGAAAGCGATCAAGAACGCCATCAGATTTGCCCATGAATATGCCCAGAGCGGGGTTACTGAGCACGTGGTTGAAATGCTTACCCAAAATCATGCTGTTTCCACACAGCGAGACAATCCCAAATATGAGGCGGCTGCGTAATGAGCAATGAACTAGTGAGAGCCAGAATTACCGGTACAGGGTCGTGCCTGCCGGAAAAAGTGTTGTCAAACGCGGATCTTGAAAAAATGGTCGATACCACCGATGAGTGGATTACAGTGAGAACCGGTATCAAGGAAAGAAGAATCGCGGCTGAAAATGAACATACCTCCACGCTGGCAACCGAAGCTTCCAGGCGGGCTTTGGAGATGGCAGGAGTGGCTCCCGAAGATGTGGATATGATCATTCTGGGAACTGTTACTCCTGATTTCCCCTTTCCGGCCACAGCCTGCATTGTCCAGCACGAACTGGGCGCCAAAAATGCAGTGGCATTTGACATATCGGCCGCATGTTCCGGGTTCATATACGGTTTGTCAATTGCCGAGAAATACATCCGTTGCAATGCGGCAAAAAGAGTGCTTGTTATCGGTGCAGAGGTGTTCTCACGCATTATTGACTGGAGTGACCGTAATACCTGCATTATCTTTGGTGATGGCGCCGGCGCTGCTCTGGTCGAGGCGACAGATCAGGATAACGGTATACTTTCAACCCACATGTTTACGGATGGCGAGTATTGGGAGACGTTATACTCACCCGGATGCGGTGTCAGAAATCCGGCCTCCAACCCGAAAACGATAGAAGAAAAGCTCTATTACATGAAGATGGACGGCAATGAGGTGTACAAGCATGCCGTACGCTCCATGTACGAAGCTGCCAAAGTGGCGCTAGAATCCAACCAACTCACCACTTCCGACATCTCTTTGCTAATTACCCATCAAGCTAATATCAGAATCATCGAAGGTCTTGGCAAGAGGATGAAAATGCCTGCCGATAAGGTCTTTGTCAATATTGACAAGGTGGGAAATACATCAGCCGCATCGATTCCGATTGCGCTTGATGAAGTCAACCGTAACGGCCTGATCAAACAGGGTGACACCCTGCTTCTTGATGCTTTCGGTGGCGGTTATACCTATGGCTCTGCGCTGATTCGCTGGTAGCAGAATGCCGCTTGCAGTAAATATTCTATCCAAGTGTATTAGTGAGGTGAACTATGAGTAAAACAGCATTTATATTTCCGGGGCAGGGATCGCAATATCCCGGAATGGGCAAAGAACTGGCAGATGCGTTCCCGGTTGCACGTGCCGTTTTTGAAGAGGCCGATGATGCTCTGGGCATGAAGCTTTCTGCCATGTGTTTTGGTGGTACCGAAGAAGAGCTCAAGTTGACGGCCAATACCCAACCTGCAATATTGACTACCAGCATTGCTGTGCTGCGCGTGGTGGCCCAGGAAACCGGTTTTGCGGCTGACTATCTGGCCGGTCATTCGCTGGGTGAGTATTCCGCTCTGGTCTGCTCCGGCACAATGGCCTTTGCCGATGCCGTTCGCACCGTGCGCGCACGCGGTACATACATGCAAGAGGCAGTTCCGGTTGGAACTGGTGCTATGGCAGCCATTCTCAGCGCTGACAAGGAGTCACTGGAGTCTATCTGCCGTGATGCAGCCCAGGGAGAGATCGTTTCTCCGGCCAATTTTAATTCGCCTGGTCAGATTGCCATTGCTGGCCATGTGGGGGCGGTTAATCGGGCTATTGAAATTGCCAAGGAGCGCGGGTTCAAAAAGGCCATGATCCTTCCGGTAAGTGCTCCCTTCCACTGTGCGTTGATGCAACCAGCGGCCGACAGGCTGTCAGCGGTGCTGGATACAATTACATTCTCTGATGTAAAGGTACCCTATGTTGCCAATGTGGATGCCTCGCCCAACGGTGATAAGGGGCGCGTAAGGCCTCTGCTTGTTGAGCAGGTCTGTGCGCCGGTCTTGTGGGAGCAGTCAGTGCAGAAGATGGTGCAGCTTGGTGTTGACAGGTTCATCGAGATTGGCCCCGGCAAGGTGCTTTCGGGACTGGTTAAACGTATCGACAAGAATGTGGCTATCAACAATATTGAGGACGCATCCGGATTGAATGCTCTGAAGGGCTAAACCGGGTCAGGGAAGGATTGATCTTATGGTAAAAGACAGGGTTGCAGTTATAACCGGCGCATCACGAGGCATTGGTCGCAGTATTGCAATAGCTTTAGCTTCGGCCGGTGCCAGGGTTGTGGCAGCAGCTACCACTCTGGAAGGGTGTCAGAAACTTGTTGACGAGCTGACCGCACAGGGCGTAGAAGCTATTGCCGTCAAGTGTAATGTGGCCCTGTCGGAAGATGTGGATAGACTGATTGAAGCCGCGGTGGAAAAATTCGGACGTGTTGATATACTTGTCAACAATGCCGGCATCACCAGGGATGGGCTGCTGATGCGCATGAAGGACGAAGATTGGGACACGGTCATGTCCGTCAATCTGAAGGGTGCCTTCCTTTGCACCCGCGCAGCTTCCAAAGTGATGAGCAAACAGCGCTATGGCAGGATCATCAATATCACCTCTATCGTTGGGCAGATGGGTAATCCGGGACAGGCCAACTATTGTGCCAGCAAGGCGGGCATGATCGGGCTGACCATGTCCAACGCCAGGGAGATGGCCAAGCGCAACATCACGGTCAATGCAATTGCCCCTGGTTTTATCGTTACGGATATGACTGAGTCACTGCCCGAAAAGGTTCGTGCGGAACTGTCGTCCCAGATTCCGATGGAGCGCCTGGGAACTGGCGATGATATCGCCAATGCCGTGCTTTTTCTGGCTTCAGACAACACATCCTATATCACCGGACAGGTGCTGGCAGTTAATGGCGGCATGTATATGTAGTAACAAAATAAAGTTTTGACTTTTGAATAATTCGTTGCTAAGAAAACGGTGCCAATACGTTGGACCTAAATATGAACCTGAACAGGGTTTACATCACACGGAGGTGAAAGATGTCAGATATCGCAAAAAGGGTTAAGGAAATCGTAGCCGAGCAGCTGGGTGTGGAAGAGTCTCTTGTAGTTCCGGAAGCTTCATTCATGGATGATCTGGGAGCAGACTCTCTGGACACCGTCGAGCTCGTTATGGCTCTTGAAGAAGAGTTCGATCTCGAAATCCCTGACGAAGCTGCTGAAAAGATCCAGACCGTCAACGATGCTATTGAGTACATTGTAGAACATAGCTAGGACAGTGTCTGGTTATTAGTTGAAAGAGGGGATTGATTCCCCTCTTTTATTTAGTGACCTTAGTGAATTGTCATTCTAATTTGGGAGTAACATAACATGAGAAGAGTCGTAATTACGGGAATCGGCGCAGTTTCTCCTCTTGGCACCGGTAATGATAAAAACTGGGATGCACTGGTCAACGGCAGGTCCGGGGTTGGGTTGATCACCCGTTTTGATGCCACGGACATGCCGGTCAAGATTGCCGGTGAGGTTAGTGATTTCAATGCCGAGCAGTTCATCGACAAAAAAGAGATCAAGAAGATGGATCTCTTTATTCAGTATGCACTGGCCGCGTCACATTTTGCGATGGAAGACTCGGGATTGCAGATTACCGATGCGAATGCCGAGCGTGTAGGTGTGCTTGTCGGTGCCGGTCTTGGCGGACTTCCCACGATAGAGAAATACCATGTTGCCATGCAGGAGGGCGGCTATAAGAAGATTTCTCCCTTCTTCATCCCCATGTTGATCATCAATCTGGCTCCAGGTCAGATATCCATTAAATATGGTGCAAAAGGGCCGAACGTCTCTACCGTTTCTGCCTGTGCCACAGCTACGCACTCCATCGGCGATGCTTATCACATCATCAAGCGCGGTGATGCAGATGCAATGATTGCTGGCGGTACCGAAGCAACAGTTACTCCTCTTGGAATCGGCGGTTTTGCTGTTATGAAGGCCCTCTCTGCGCGTAATGAGACCCCGGAGACGGCTTCCCGCCCGTTCGAGAAGAACCGTGATGGTTTTATTCTTAGTGAAGGGGCTGGTATTGTTATTCTCGAAGAATATGAATCCGCCAAAAAACGTGGTGCAAAGATTTATGCCGAAATAGTAGGGTACGGCATGTCCGGTGATGCCTATCACATGACCGCCCCCACACCAAACGGCGAAGGCGCTGCCCGCTGCATGAAGATGGCTCTTGACAACGCCGGAGTGAACCCGGAGCAGGTTAATTACATTAACGCCCATGGCACATCTACTCCTTACAATGATTTGTACGAGACCATGGCCATCAAGTCGGTTTTCGGCAACCATGCCAGCAAGCTGATGATATCCTCCACCAAATCCATGACCGGACACTTGTTGGGAGCGGCCGGTGGCGTCGAGGCGGTTTATACATGCCAGACCATGGAAAAGGGCGTTGTACCGCCAACTATCAATATGTTTGAAGCGGATCCGGATTGTGATCTGGATTATGTGCCTAATACAGCGCGTGATGCCAATGTTGAATATGCCATGAGCAACTCTTTTGGTTTTGGTGGCACCAACGCAGCGCTTCTGTTCAGGAAGATCTGACATGATACTGATCGGCAGCGACCATGGCGGTCTGAATCTGAAGACCGCATTGAAACATTATTTGGCAGAACGCAAGATTGGCGTTCAGGATGTCGGCACAGACAGCGAACAGTCGGTGGATTATCCTGTGTATGGACAAAAGGTTGCCGAAATGGTTGCCTCGGGTCAAGCAGAACTGGGCATCCTGGTCTGCGGCACCGGAATCGGCATGTCAATTGCTGCCAACAAGGTGCCGGGCATCCGCGCCGCCCTGGTGACGGATCCTTTTATGGCTCGCATGTCCAAAGAACACAATAATGCCAACATCCTTGTGCTGGGTGGCCGTATACTTGATGAATCGAAAGCATGTGAACTGGTTGGTGCTTGGCTCGATGCATCCTTCGAGGGCGGGCGGCATCAGGGGCGGCTTGATCTGATTGCGGAGATAGAAAAAAAGTATTGCAAGTAATCTGGTTATATCAGAAGATACCGGGCGGGACTTTAACAGAGTCCCGCTTCGTTTTTTTGTGCAGTTGATTATCAAACAGCTATCAAGGAGTTGTCATGTCTATTCTTTCCCGGTTTGACACAGAAGTTGCTGAAGCTATTCAACATGAAACAGAGCGTCAGGAATACAACCTTGAACTGATCGCTTCGGAAAACTTTGTTTCCGAGGCCGTCATGGAGGCCCAAGGTAGTGTTATGACGAACAAATACGCCGAAGGTTATCCCGGGAAGCGCTATTATGGTGGTTGCCAGCATGTGGATGTGGTCGAAGCGTTGGCAATTGAACGCGCAAAGCAGCTTTTTGGTGCCGAGCATGCCAATGTACAACCCCATTCGGGATCCCAAGCCAATATGGCCGTATATTTTTCAGCACTGAAGCCAGGCGACACGGTGTTGGGCATGAACCTGTCCCATGGGGGGCATCTCACCCATGGCAGCCCGGTAAATTTCTCCGGCCGTTTTTTCAATATCGTGCCTTACGGTGTATCGACGGATACACAGACCATTGATTATGCTGAGGTTGAGAGACTTGCCCTGGAGCACAAGCCCAAACTGATTGTAGTGGGTGCCAGTGCATATCCGCGCACGATTGATTTTCCGGCATTTCGTAACATTGCCGACAAGGTGGGAGCGGCAGTCATGGTGGACATGGCCCATATTGCCGGTCTTGTGGCTGCTGGTGTGCACCCCAATCCGGTTCCTTACGCTGAATATGTAACCACCACCACCCATAAAACACTGCGTGGCCCCCGTGGCGGCATGATTCTCTGTCGTGAGGAATTTGCCAAGTCAATTAACTCCCAGATATTCCCGGGCATACAGGGCGGCCCGCTTATGCATGTGATTGCTGCCAAGGCTGTTGCCTTCAAGGAAGCATTGCAGCCGGAATTCAAATTGTACCAGCAGCAGATTGTTAAAAATGCAGCCGCCTTGGCTGATGCCCTGATCAGGCGTGGTTTCAAACTCACCAGTGGGGGTACGGATAATCACCTGATGCTGATTGATTTCTCCGGAACCGAGATCACCGGCAAGGCAGCGGAAGAAGCACTGGATATGGCCGGTATTACGGTAAACAAGAATACGGTGCCCTTTGAAACCCGTTCTCCTTTTGTTACCTCCGGCGTCCGGATCGGCACTCCGGCAGCCACCACCCATGGCCTGAAGGAAGCTGAGATGGAACTGGTGGCCGGCTTCATTGCCGATGCCATCGCCAACATTGGAAACCAGGAAAAGCTCGCTGCCATTAAGGCTGAAGTAAACAGCATGATGAAACGCTTCCCGCTTTATGCCAATCGACTGAAATAGCAGGTCTAACATCCCTGTGGAAGTATAATGAAAAGCCGGTACCCCGGAAGAGGGCACCGGCTTTTCTGTATTTTGACGTTGATCTGGGTTATTTCCTGTTACGGGTGCTGTCCCTGGGTTTCGGTGCGTGGCGCTTGCTGGCCTGAGCCTGAATGGCGGTTATAGCAACGGTGTTAACGATGTCAGGTATGGTGCAGCCCCTGCTCAAGTCGTTAACCGGCTTGTTAAGCCCTTGAAGTACCGGACCGATGGCAACTGCGTTGGCTGATCGCTGTACTGCCTTGTAGGTGTTGTTGCCGGTATTCAGATCGGGAAAGATGAATACGGTGGCTTGGCCTGCCACCTTGCTGCCGGGCAGTTTGATCCTGGCAACATCGGGATCGGAAGCGGCATCAAACTGGAGTGGTCCTTCAATCATTAACTCCGGATGGCTTGTTTTGACGATAGCGGTTGCCAGTTTAACCTTGTCCACATCCTTGCCTTTGCCCGATTCGCCGGTTGAATAGGAGAGCATGGCCACTTTAGGCTCGATCCCGAAAGCTGCCGCGGTATCGGCAGAGCTGATGGCGATATCGGCCAGCTCTTTTTCATTCGGATTAGGATTGATGGCGCAATCACCGAACACCTGAACCTTGTCGGATACGCACATCAGGAATACGCTGGAGACGTTGTCACAGCCCGGCTTTGTCTTGATGAATTCCAGCGCCGGTCTGATGGTATGGGCGGTAGTGTTGACAGATCCGGAGACCATGCCGTCCGCATCGCCCCTGTATACCATCATGGTTCCGAAGTAGCTGCTATCCCCCATGACCTCCACCGCCACCTCATGACTGATGCCCTTGTGTTTGCGCAGTTGGTAATAGATGTCTCCATACTCCTGGCGTAGTTTGGATGTTGCCGGGTTGATGATCTTTACCCCTTCCATGCCTAGATCCAGTTCGGAGATCTTCTGTCGTATTTTCTGTTCGTCGCCCAGCAGGGTGATATCACATACCTGGCGGAGCAGCAGCATCTCAGCCGCCTGCAGTATCCTGGTCTCCGTGCCTTCCGGCAAAACGATGTGCTGTTTGTGTGATTTCGCGCGTTGGATCAGTTCGTATTCAAACATCAGCGGTGTGATACGGGTTGATTTGGTAACCTTCAGCCTGTCGCTCAGTTCTTTCACGTTGACACCTGATTCAAACAGGCCAAGGGCCGCTGCAATCTTGCGCGGGTTCTCCGGCCCCAGCACACCCTCCACGGTGCTGACCCTGATGGCTGCAGAAAAGGTATCCATACGCACGGAAAGCAGCGGCAGCCTGTTATTGGTGAAACCGTTGATCAGTTTTTGAATGGACGGGGCGGGTAGCAGGTCGCCGGTGACAATGATGCCGGCAATGCGCGGGTAGGTGGTCGATGCATGCGCCATGATGCTGCCGAGCAGGATGTCGGACCGGTCACCGGGTGTAATCACCAGTGTTCCTTCTTCCAGATGCTTGAGAAAATTTGGCAGTTCCATGGCGGCAACCTTGTAGCCTGTCACTTCGTGCTTCGAACTGAATTCTTCTCCGCTTAGGAATCGGGCATCAATGGCAGACGCTATCTCCCTAACAGTGGGCATCCAGAGTGGGGCACTGTCACTGACGGTATATAGCGGCATGTCGCCTGACGCAACCTGGCGAAGCTTGGCGATGGTGTCCTCGATAATCAGTGGTGCGACCCTGTTGACCACCACAGCCAGCATTTCACATTTTCGTTTTGCCAGCCCGTTACAGATGTCGGACAGGGCGTTGCACATTTCAGGCAGATTGCGGCCGTAACCGCGCATTACTGTCATCATCAGGCAACCCAGATTGTTGGCCACATCCACATTGAAATCAAATTCAAGCGGATCGGTGACCCCGCCGAAATCCGTACCAGCACACAGCATTATGTCGCAGTGGGCTTCAATGCTACGGTATTTGACCATGATACGCTTGATCAGTTCGTCGTACTGGTTGGAAGCGATCAGTTCGTGGGCGACGGTGTGAGTAACGCCATACATGCATTCAATGTTCTTTTTGATTTTGTAGCGGTTGGTGATCAGATGGATGGTGGCATCATGTCTGGCATCCATGACCACCGGTTTGAAAAAGCCGACCTTATGGGTCTGGCTTCGCAGCAGTTCCATCATGCCTAGTACAATATTGGATTTGAAGCATAGTGGTTCCGCACTTGCAACATAGATACCCTGGGCCATCTTTTCCTCCCATGCCTTTGTCTGGACTGGTGATTGTCGATACAATCCAATATACCGCCAAAAACCGCCATAACAACCCCATAAGCGGCAATCATTCAATGGAGCCACTTGATGTAAAGGATGAAGAAGCTGTTGTAACTGGATGATATGCAAGAAAAATGGCCGCAGCTTGGTGGCTGCGGCCATTGGTTTTCAGGATTTCGGAGTTGTCTACCTGGTGCACGCTGCAACGCGTCCCTTGCTGTCAAACGAGATGCTGTTGTTGCCCTTGCAGGATACGGACTTGCCGTTTGGCAGATAATAGCTGGAGTTGCCAAGCAGAATGCAGGATGCAACCTTGCCCTTATCGTTGAAATTGATCACCGTGCCAGCCTTGCATGAAACCGAAGCACCGCCAGGCGTGTAATAGCTGGAGTTGCCAAGCAGCGTGCATGAATTAACCTTTCCAGACTGATTGTAGTTGATCACCGTACCTGCCTTGCATGAGACTGACGCGCCACCGGGCGTGTAATAACTGGAATTGCCAAGCAGTGTGCAGGAGGACACCTTGCCCTTGTTGTTGAAATTGATCACCGTGCCTGCCTTGCAGGAGACCGACGCGCCGCCGGGCGTGTAATAGCTGGAGTTGCCCTGCAGAACGCAGGATGTGACCTGTTTTTTAGCATTAAAGACCGGGTTTCGGGCACAAACGATGGATGCTCCGCCTGGCGTGTAGTGGCTGGAAGCTGCAGTCGCCACTGAAGTGCCAACCAGAGATAGTCCGAGCATGGCTGCCATTACGATTGATCCTTTCATATTTCCCCCTTTTAGCCTTTGTATTTGGAAACGGCAGCATGCCGTTCCTTTATAAATTCTGATGGGTTGTGACGTGTCTGTTCACAGAAGCTTAGCACCATTGTTGTGATTATCAATCTGCAATGCGGGACTGACTCTGGAAACATCGAGAGAACGGTGTGGGTTGATGAATGGCGCGCCCGGAGAGATTCGAACTCCCGACCACCTGGTTCGAAGCCAGGGACTCTATCCAGCTGAGCTACGGGCGCATGATAACTGTTTACGATTGCCGTCCATTTTGCAATTAAAGGCGGTTGGTTGTAGAAAGTGGTGAAGATTTAGAAAGCATGTCAGTAATATTGCAGAAAACATGGATCATTACAACAATGTTTTGCTGCCGGGTTCCCAAAGTATCCAGGGTGCGCCCTTCTGCCTTGACGATTATAATGATTTGGGGTAGTTTCACTGAAATTTGCCTGGTTTTCAAGGGGGTATATGCGCATAATCTCCGGCAGCGCCAAGGGTACGCCACTTGCGGCACCCCGCGGGATGCTGACCCGTCCCACCTCCGATCGGGTCAGGGAAGCGCTATTCAGCATCATCCAGAGTCGCCTGGATCTTTCCGGGATGTTGGTAGTGGATATATGTGCCGGCACCGGTGCGCTTGGCATTGAAGCCCTTAGTCGCGGAGCAGGGCGGTGCAGTTTTGTTGAGCACAATACCAATGCCTTGAAGTGTATCAAAACCAATCTGGCTGCCAGCAATTGTCAGGAACGTGGTGAACTGTTGCCGTTCGACGCGCTCAAGGCCCTCAAGCTGTTCGAAAAGCGTGGCGACCGGTTTGACCTGGTATTCTTCGATCCACCTTATGCTTCGGAGCTGTATGCCTGTCTGCCAGAACAGCTCTGCAGTCTCGGCTTGATGGCCGTAGACAGCTTGCTGGTCATGGAATGTTCCTCACGCAATATCCTGCCGGAGCATATCGGTTGCATGGTAAAGTCGGACAGAAGGGTTTACGGTGACACGGCTCTGGAATTCTATGTACTGGAGGAAGTATGAAAAAGGTGGCGGTCTATCCCGGCTCTTTTGACCCGATCACTTACGGTCATCTGGACATCCTTGAGCGGGGTTTGCAGGTCTTTGACGAGATTGTAATTGCGGTGGCCTGCAACTCCCAGAAGCATGCCCTCTTCAGTGTTGATGAGAGGATTGACCTGATCGGTCAGGTGCTGAAAGATCGTGAACGGGTACGCATCGACACCTTCCAGGGGCTTTTGATCGACTATTTGAAGGCCAATCAGCATCATGTGATCATTCGCGGATTACGGGCCATCTCCGACTTTGAATACGAATTCCAGATTGCCCAGATCAACAGCCTGATCGGTCAGGGGATTGAAACCCTTTTCATGATGACCTCGATCCAGTACGGTTATCTATCGTCATCGGTGGTCAGGGAGGTCTGTTCGCTCAATGGTAATATCGACAGTTTTGTCCCTCCGCAAGTCAAGGCTGCCTTGCGTGCCAAATACAAATTGGATTGATTCCAAGGGACACGGCATGAAGTAAGAACAAACACATCTGTTTAGCGAGGGATGCCATGATTACTAAAGATATGATCATTGCCGATATTATCCGCAATCATCCAGAAACCCTTTCCGTATTTAAAAAATTTGATCTTGATTGCTTTGAATGCCAGATTTGCGATTACGAGACCCTCCAGCATGGTGCCGATGTTCATAAAATCAGCATCGATAACCTTCTCGAGGCCCTGAACAGGGTCATTTCCTGAACCTTATACCAATCAAGTTTTTACCGGAGCTGACGACGTCATGATAAGTGCGGACGAGTACATCAATTATTTTCCGGTTGGTCTGAAGGTTGGGGTCGGCATTCCGATGCACAATGCCGAGACGTTCCGCGACTGGGCCATCATCCATGATATCGAAGAGGATCTGGTCTATCTGCAGTTGTCCCGTGACCAATTGCCGATGGATGTCAGTCTGCATGTCGGACAGATACTGGAACTACGTGGGGGCAAAGAGGGGTCCGGCTACAGTTGCCGCGCGATCATCGTATCTGAAGATATGGATCGCAATATCATCCTGCGGCTGATCGGTGAAATTATTACCGATGAGCTGCGTGAGTTTTACCGGATCGATGCCTTTTTGCCGGTCAAGTACTATCTTCTCGACGAGCAGCACATCAGTGTTCTGGAGAAGGAGTGGACCAACCGTCGCGAGCAGCGTATGGCGGACGAACTGATGCGCAAGCAGCAGCCATGGGGCGGGGATCTGGCGCTCAATGATGGTGCGGTTACCGCACAGCAGGACAAACAGGAGACACCAGCCGGCCCGGAAGAGGATGAATGGGATGAGATCATTCCTCTGGCGGCTAATATCAGTGGCGGCGGTATTCGTATTCAGGTGCACCGTGAACTGATGATGGATGAATATGTGCGCCTGGAAATACTGGTTCCTGCCCCCCACTGCATTGTGGATGTGGTTTCCAAGGTTGTCTCCGTGCATCATAACCGTTCGGTTGCGGGAGAACGGGACAGCTACAGTGTGGGCATGAAATTTGTCTGTATCAATGAGCGTGACCGTGACGCAATTGTAAACTACATCTCCAACATTCAGCTTAAGCGCATCAGACAGCTGCGTATGCAGTTTGCATTGCGGGATGGCGTTGAATTGACGGATCAGCCCGTTCCGTCCCATCGGCTCCACCTGATTTATATTGCACTGCTCCTGCTGGCGGTCACCGCCATAGGTTTCTACCTATGGAACTACAGCCAGTATCGGCCCAAAAGTGAGATTGAGGAGATATTTGAGGAAGGGGTGCGCAAACAGCGCCAGAAAATCGGCAAATAGCACAGGTGCTGCATTAAAGGCCCAGTGCGACGAAAAATGGGGCGGCTATCGGATGATGGCTGCCCCATTTTGTTTGTCATCAGCAAGCGGAGGGAGAAAACAGCAGCTGATGGGCGTTACGGATAAAGGCGCTGGTAGGGCGATCCCGGTATATGCCGGTCCGCCCCCCGCAAGCGTCTACGCCACGCAGAAAGACATAAATGGCTCCGCCGAAATGTTTGTCGTAATCGTATCCAGGGATCCGGGAAGCCAGCAAACGATCCAGTGCCAGGGTGTAGAGGTGGTATTGCAGTGTATAGGCATTGGCGCAGATAGCCTCCCTGAGACCTGCTTCTCCGTAGCACGCCGGTGTGCTGCCCAGGTGGTTGGACTTCCAGTCCACGATGTAATAGCGTCCCTGATGTTCAAATACCATGTCGATAAAGCCGGTCAGCATCCCGCGTGATTCCTGAATGTGCAGAGATGCCAGCAACTCCGGGAAGCAGCCGTGTTTTGCCATTGAAAGCTGGCCGTCAAACGCCGCCTTCAGACGCGAAGCGCTGATCTGCTCCAGCGGCAGATAAAACTCCATTTCAGTCACCCAACTGCTCGGTTTCAGCCGGTTAAGGCAAAATTGCCGGTCTTCGAGCAAAAGCGGGGCCTGCAGCACATGGGTGGCCATGCCGGTGATGACCGGCAGCCATTCGGTGTCGAACCCGTTGCGTTGCAGAGACTGTCGGGCAAGGGCCTCCATCGGTTCATGCGCTGCGTTGGCATAGTCCAGTTTTTCAAACAGTTCATGCAGGCAGGTGCCGGCCTGGGCGCCGCGAGGGAAGTCGAAGATCCCGGGAACGGATGATATCTGCCCTGAGTCGATTTCTTTGCTGTCAGTCTGCTGCAGGGCGTCCACGTCACGCGGCTGCGGCAATCTGTCCCCATGGGCGGTCAGTGAGCTGAAGCTGGAGATGCGCCATTCATCATGGATTGTGCCAAGAAATTGGGGTGGGGGGGGAATGTTCTGCATCCTGGTGTCACTAAAACAAACAGGTTGTTCCGGAGCAAGGGGCATGGCCTCCGTGCCAATTCCAGGTGCCGTGGCCGACAGGGCGGCAATATCGGCCATAATGGACTGATCGTTAAAATCCTTAAGTGATTTACCCGCGCCTGCATGCAGCAGCCGGTAGAGCGGGGTTGAGCCGGCCTGCCGGATTGCGCCCCAAACTACATAACAGCGGAATTCAGCGCGTGTCATGGCAACATACAAAAGCCGCGCCGCTTCGGCCTGCTGTTCGAGCCGGGCGGCCTGGAGATGCGCATCCCGCTCGGGCGAGCCCAGATCCAGGGTCATTCCCCCATCCCTGTCGTGGAACAGCGGATCTCCCTTGGACAATGGCGGGGCATCCCAGGCAAAGGGGATGAAGACGATCGGATACTGCAGCCCCTTGCTGGCATGGATCGTCACGATCCTGACCGCCTGACTGTCTGTCTCCAGCCGCAACAGGGCGGTGTCATCCTCTTGCCGGCGGTTGATACGACTCTCCAGCCAGTCGATACACCCGGCCAGCGAAGCTGGTCTCTCTGCTTCGGACTGATGGATCAATTCGACGCAGTGCTGCAGATTGGTCATGCGTCGCTCGCCATCTTTTAAACCCAGCAGGAATTGTCTGGCGCCACATTCCTCCAGCATGACAGATGTCAGCGCAATCATGCCGCCTGTGCGAAAGGCCGCATCCATCTGCCGGAAACGTCCCAGCCAGAGATCCCATTCTGTATCACTGTGCAGGATCTGATCCAGCGTATTGACATTGACACCCAGCAGTCCGCCCAGCATGGCCTCCTTGACCAGTGACTCATTGCCCGGCTCGTTGACTGCCCTGAGGATCCGCAGCAGATCCAGCGCCTCAAACGTCTCGAAGATGGTCTGGTTGCCGTGCTGAATGGAGGGGATGGCCAGACTGGAAAGGGCTTCCTGGATAATGCAGGCCTGGGAATGGCTTCTGACCAGCACGGCCACATCGGCAGGGGTGACGGGCCGTTCCGCGTCCGCTAGCCGGATGCGGCAGTCAACTGTTAACAACCTCAGAATTTCGGCAGCGACGGACTCTGCAATCGGTCTGCGCACGGCTGTCTTGTTCTGTGGCTGGTCGTCATTGTTTTTGCAGATCCAGAAACGAAGCGGGGTGTTGTCCGGCTGTCCGTCTATCAGCAGTTGATCCGCCGTGTGACGGCCTGAAAGAACCGGATGAAACCCGATGCCATTACAGAGGAAGGGGTCGCGGTTGTTTTTGAACAGCGCATTGACGGCGTCAACCAGCGGTTTTACGGAGCGGCGGTTGGTGTCCAGTGTCCAGCGCATGTCCTTTGCGATGCTGCTGCCGGCCGCCAGGTAGGCATGGATGTCGGCCCCGCGGAAGCTGTAGATGGCCTGTTTGGGATCGCCGATGATCAGCAGCGGATAGCTGGGGGCTGAGGCAATCATACGGAAGATGTTCCACTGTATCCTATCCGTATCCTGAAACTCGTCGATCAGCGCCGCCCGGTATTGCTCGCGGAGATTAACCGCCAAAGCCGCCCCGGTCTCGCCTGACAGCGCATGGTGGAGATCCAGCAGCAGGTCGTCGAAACAGCGCAGGTTTTCGCTGCGTTTGCGTCGGGGCAGTTCACGGGCAAGCCATTGTCTCAGCTCCAGATGCAGCCGGATCAACGCCTGATCAAAGGCGTAACCGGCTTCCCCGCAGGCTTGCAGCAGCAGGTGGCAGAGATCGAAAAACGGATGGCTGGGTGTTTGGCAATTCTTATTGGTATTGTCCCTCAGGTTTTCAGTGCTGAACAACGCCAGTTTGTCACATGCTGCGGCAGGGGAGCCGGCAAACCAGCCGTCCAGCAGCAGGGCCGCCTTTTCCACCTGTTGCGGCTTGTAGCTCCTCTGGTTTAGTCCGGGTGCCAGCAGCAGGGCAATAATCTCGCCACGGGCCGCCCGCCAGAGATCAGACGCCTGGCCAAACAACGTCTGCCTGCGCTTGACAGCAGCGGTGAAATCAACCTGTTCGGGGTCAGGGATGATCTTCAGATGTGGTGACAGACAATGGCTTTTGATCGGTTCCAGCAGCGCTTGCGGTGTGTAGCCGCGGGCCATCAGCCCGGCCTGCAGATCCGTGGGCGCTGTCATGACATGGGTGCGCCAGAAGTCATCCGCCGCCGCATTGAGCAGTGCTGACTGGTCACTGACCATTTCCGTGTCGAACAGCGACCGGCTTTCAAAGGCATGGTCGCCAAGCGCACGCTGGCAAAATCCATGGATGGTGAAGATAGCGGCGGCATCGAAGGAATACAGGGCTCTGGTCAACAGCCTGTGGCCGGCAGCGTGGTCAGGGCAGGCTGCGATCAGCAGGTGGTCCAGCTCGTCTTCTGTCTGGCGGTGGCCGGCAAACAACTCCAGTGTTGCCAGTATGCGCTGGCGGATACGTTCTTTCAGCTCGGCCGTAGCAGCCTTGGTGTAGGTTACGACCAGTATCTGCTCCGGCAATAGCGAGCGTTCCAGAAGCAGGCGCATATAAAGGGCGGCGATGGTCCAGGTCTTGCCTGTGCCGGCGCTGGCCTCGATCAGGCTGGTTCCATCCAGTTGTATATCAGCCACCTTGAGTGGTTTCATGCCAACCCGTTTCCTATCCGAGTTTGATCAGCAGGGCCCCGGCCATGATCACGGTCGCGGATACCAGCCGAATTCTGCCGAATGATTCCTTGAGAAATACAATGCCGATCAGCACCCCCACCAGCACACTGACCTGTCTGACCGGCACGGCATAACTGACCGGCGCCAGATTGAGGCCGTAACGGAAGCTCAGAAACGAGGCCATGATCACCGGACCGCTGCAGAGGATCAGTCGCCAGTGGGATTTTACTTCGGTAATGATGCTCTGGTGATAGCATTTGCGGCAGACATTCAGTGTCATCATGGTCAGCATGCACATGACCATCAGATAAGTGAAAAGCAGCGGTGAGTAATCCCTGACCCCTGATTTCTCGGCAATTGAACCGATGGAATAGATAAAACCGGCTGCCAGCGAAGACTGGACCGACTGGCTGCGCAGATTCTTGAACGGTTTGAACATGTCTGCCAGGGACAGGCGCTGCAGTTGTACCGAATAGGTGCCCAGCACCACCAGCAGGATGCCGCAGGCGCCAATTAGCGAAAGTCGCTCACCCAGCAGCAATATGCCCCAGATCGGCACATAGATCATCGATGTCTGGGAGAGCGGATAGACCACCGACATATCCCCGCCGCGATAGGCGCGGCCGTTAAGCACATGGTAGAGGGTGAAGCAGGTCGCCCCGATCAGCGCCATCAGCAGCGCGTGCAGGTCCGGCCAGGCAAAGCGTTCCGGCAGCAGTGGCAGCACCAAGGTAAACAGCCCGCCGGCCACGACAAACATCCACCAGATGAAAACTGTTTTATCGTCACTGCGTTTTACCAGCAGGTTCCAGAGGGCATGGGTGATCGAGGAGGCAACTATCAGGGCAAAGGCCAGATTGGACATGGGGCGTATTATAGTCAAGGCGGGGAGGGGATACAAACAAAACAAACCGGATGCCGGATAAAACATTCTGCCTTCAAGCCGGTTTTCTTGTCATGCCGCCGTTGCCATTTGGCGCAGTTTAGTAATATCCCGCAACGGTGGCGCTCCGAACAGCCGGTTGTATTCTCGACTGAACTGGGACGGGCTCTCGTAGCCGACCTCAAAGGCTGCTGTGGCCGCGTCCAGCTGTTCCGTCAGCATCAGGCGCCTGGCTTCGTGCAGGCGCAAATGTTTTTGATATTGTAATGGACTGAGTGCTGTCACAGTACGGAAGTGATGATGAAAGGTTGATGTACTCATGCGTGCCAGGGCTGCAATGTCATCAATGCGCAACGGCTGCGTGAAATTGGTTTTCAGCCATTCAATTGCCTTGGCAATCTGCTGGCTCTGGCTTCCCATGGAGGCGATCTGGCGCAGACGTGCCCCCTGATCCCCCACCAGCAAACGATAAATGATTTCACGCTGGATGATTGGAGCCAGGATCGGGATGTCTTCAGGTGCGGCCAGCAGATCTACTAAACGTTGCATGGCCGTCAACAGCTGCAGGGTCACCTCACCAGTGGCTATGCCGCGGCTGGATTGCTGCTCACGCGGCGCCGGCAGGTTGCTGTCTACCATCATCTGTGAAACTTCACGCAGATCCAGTTTAAGCTTCAGTCCCAGATATGGCTTTTCCTTGCTGGCCTCAGTGATCTGTACAATCGTAGGGAGATTCACCGATGTGATCAGATAATGCTGTGCATCATACACATAGGTTTCATCTCCAAGCAGCACTCGCTTGGTCCCTTGCGTTACCATGCAGATACTCGGTTCATACATGCCGCTGACCGGTTCAGTCGGCTGTTCCCGTTTAAATAATGATAAACCTGATATGGCTGTTGTGTACAACTCACCTCCTTCGGTATATCGGGCAATGTCCTCTCTTAAAGAGTTACGGATAATTTCAATATCATTATGCATGGCCGTTCCTTATTAGCTGTTTTAAAAGCCTATTTTAGCGGTTTGGATAGATGGATGATAACAGCCTGAAATTTGCATTACAATATTTATAGGTGCGTTTGCAGAATCAGGCAAGAAATTGACAGGAATGGTCTACCGTACCCTTCTTTTCCGGACATAGGATAGGTCATCAACAAGATGAACCTGAACAGATGAAAGGAAAACATAATGCAAAAAAGAAAACTGGGTAATAGCGGTCTTGAGGTTTC
>ENA-UPXM01000825-UPXM01000825.1-activated-sludge-metagenome-genome-assembly--contig:-NODE-825-length-43301-cov-75.626046_pt1 | contig 43301 bp, 41 predicted proteins | sample MGYA00238178_ERZ772708 | MGnify/ENA primary metagenome ERZ772708 (study PRJEB29002, sample SAMN05720212) | activated sludge metagenome | isolation source: anaerobic digester from wastewater... | reverse complement strand
CAGCCTTTGACGGCTCACGCAAGGAGTACGAGACCCTGCTCAGGTTCATCCCGAACTTCCGGGATTCCCTCGACGCGATCGTCCGGCAGGGAGAGCCCGGAGTGCTGCTCATAAAACTCATGGCCAAATACCTGAGAAACTGCATCAACGCCCCCAGGCAGGGGAAGAAGACGGCGCTCACCACATTCTGCTTCGCACCGCCCGTGCTCTATGCCTTCGACGTGGTGCCCGTGGTGCTCGAGCCCATGACCGTGATGGGGACGTTCATCCTCCAGCGGGGCACTGCTGAGTATCTGGACTACTGCTGCGAGGCCGGGTTCACCGAGACTTCCTGCTCCTCCCAGCGGGGAGCCCTGGGGGCATATCTCGCTGGGCTGGCCGTCCGGCCGGACTTCATCATCTGCGACTCGCCCGGCATCTGCGACACCAACGCCAACTCCTACTCGTTCGCCTCCGCCTACCTGGGGATTCCCTTCTACCAGCTGAATTACCCTTCAACACTCACCGGCAGCCGCGCCACAGACTATCACCGGCAAGACTTCCGGGGGCTCGTCGCTTTCCTGGAAGAGCAGACCGGCACGGCGCTCGACATTGAAAGGCTCAGGCAGGTGATCGCGGAGATGCGCAAGCAGTCAGTGCTCATATCCGAGTTCAACGAGCTCCAGAGGATCGTGCCCTCCCCCGTGCCGGGCATCTTCAATCTCTTTCTGTATTCCGGCAACTTCCTCATGGGAGGCACCGAAGATTTCACTTCCCTGCTCGAGTCCATGCTGAAGACCGTGAGGCAAAACGCCGCGCAAGGCCGGGCCGGAACACTCTCCGGCAGGGAACGCGCGCGCGGGTTCTTTTCCTACATCGATCATTACACCACGGATTTGAGGTTCTGGTCGTTCCTGGAGAGGCACGACATCTCGCATCTGGGATGCATCCTGAGCACGTTCTGGCAGGAGAACGCACCATACAGCGGAGACCGGCCCGAAGCCGTGTACCGGGTGAAAGACGCCGATCTCGACGACATGATCGACTCCCTGGCCCTGCAGGTGTCGCGGATGCCCATGGTGAAGTCCATCCGGGGCCCCTATGACGCCCCGGACATGTGGCTCGACGACACGCTGACCATGACCAGGCTCCTGAGGGCGGACTTTGTCGCCTACTTCGGCACCATCGGGTGCAGGAACACCTGGGGCATGGTCAAGCCTTATGCCCGGGACCTCGAGCGTGAAGGCGTGCCCACGCTCATCCTGTATGCGGACGCCTTCGACGACAGGGTGCAGTCATGGGAGGCGGTCATCGACAGGATGCAGGAGTTCCTTGTCTTGCGCAGGATCGGCGCGGGCCGCACGGCCTGACGCCGGCACAGGAGGTGTGCTGTGCAGAATGAAGACATAGCCATAGATGTTCTGAAAACGATCGCCATGGATTCGAGCCGGGTTCTTGTGGAGCGGCAGCGGGCCATCGATGCGCTCACCTTGTTTCGGGAATCGTCGATTCCGGCTCTGACCTTCATCGAGCGCAAGACAGACATGAATGTCCTCAAGGAGCGATGCGCTCTCTATATCCGGCGCATCCGGGAGGGGGCAGCCATCAGCATGACGCTGTAGAAGGGGCCTGACACATGAGGAGAGAGACACGCGAATACCCGTATGACTGGATGATCTGGAGCATCCTGCACAAGGCGTCGCTGAGCATGGCCGGAACGGAAAAGGAGTACAGCCGTCTGCTGCCCCTCGTACCCCATTTCAGGGACATCCTCGACTCTTTCATCAAACACGGCGAACCGGGGAGGATCTTCCTCGATCTCATCACCGGGTATGCAGACCTGTGCATCACGGCAAGAGAGTACGGCAGGAAGGTTGCCATGACCACGTTCTGCATGGCCACGCCTCTGCTCTACGCCTTCGACACTGCGCCGGTCATGCTGGAGGCATGGACCGTGCTCGGCACCATGGTCCTCAAGCGGGGCACTGCTGAGTATCTGGACTACTGCTGTGAGGCCGGGTTCACCGAGACGTCCTGCTCGGCCCAGCGGGGAGCCCTGGGGGCATATCTCGCTGGGCTGGCCGTCCGGCCGGACTTCATCATCTGCGACTCGCCCGGCATCTGCGACACCAACGCCAACTCGTTCGCCTTTGCTTCCGCTTACCTGGACATCCCGTTTTTCCAGCTCAATTACCCGTCCACTATCACGGACACACGCGCCGCAGAGTATCAGAAAAATGATTTCCGTGAGCTGGTGTCGTTTCTCGAACTGCACACCGGCACTACGCTCGATGAGACCATACTCCGGGGCATCCTGGAAGAGGTGAGGGTCCAGGACGCTCTCGCCTCGGAGCTCATCGACCTCATGCGGCTCAAGCCCTCCCCCGTGCCCGGAATCTACGACCTCATGTTCTACGGCGGCAGGTTCATGATGAGCGGAAAACCGATCTACACCGAGCTCCTGCGCTCCATGCTCAGGACAGCCCGTTCGAACGCCGCGTCAGGGGCTTCCGGAACCACCTCGAAAAAGGAGCGGGCTCGCGGGCTCTTCTGCTACATCGATCACTACACCACAGACGCCCGCTTCTGGGACTGGATGGACGCTCAGGACATCAGCCACCTGGGCTCCGTCCTCTTCACCTTCTGGCACGGGAACGCCCCCTATGCACGGGATAGACAGGACGAAGCGTATCACATCGACACATCGGACAAAGACACCATGATCGATTCGCTTGCCGCTCAGGTATCGCGCATGCCCATGGTCAAACAGATCAGGGGCCCGTACGACGCTCCCGGCATGTGGCTCGATGATCTCCTGGGCACGATCAGACTCCTCAGGCCGGATTTCGTCGCCTACATCGGGAGCATGGGGTGCAGAAACAGCTGGGGCATGAACAAGCTGCTCGTCCGGGACCTGGAGCACGAAGGCGTGCCCGCCGTGATCCTCTTTGCCGACGCGTTCGACGACCGGGTGGCGTCCTGGAGCACGGTGGCCGACAAGCTGCAGGAATTCATGAACTTAAGGAGGATCGGAATATGATCGTGGCCGGATGCGACATCGGCTCGCTCACCTCGAAGGCGGTGATCCTGAACAACAGGAATATTCTTTCCCAGGCGGTGATGCGCTCATCGTTCAGGCCCGATGAATCGGCCAGGAAGGTCATGGACAAGGCCCTTGCGGATGCCGGGATCGGAATAGACGAGCTGAGCTGCTGCGTGGGCACCGGCTACGGGCGGGAAAAGATCCCGTTCGTGGACAGGGTGTTTTCAGAGATCGCCTGCCATGCAAAAGGCGCGAGGCATCTCATGCCCGCGGTGAGGACCGTCATCGACATCGGGGGGCAGGACTGCAAAGCCATACGCCTCGATGACAGGGGCTCGGTGGTGAAGTTCATCACCAACGACAAGTGCGCCGCGGGCACAGGCCGGTTTCTCGATGTGATGGCCCGGCTGCTGGGGGTGGATCCCGATCGGCTGGGCAGGCTTTCCGCCCGGGCGGGGAGGCCGCTTTCCCTGGCTTCCACCTGCACGGTATGGGCGCAGGCCGAGGTGATCCACCACCTGAACGAGAACACGCCCATCGCCGATATCGCCGCTGCCGTAAACCAGGCCATGGCCGGGAGGGTAGCCATCCTGGCAAGGAGCGTCGGCCTTCAGCCAGAGGTGTGCATGACCGGAGGCGTGGCGAAGAACGTGGGCGTTGTGGCCCACCTGGAGAAACTGCTGGATGTGAAGATCAGGCGGCTTCGGATCGACCCTCAGATCATCGGGGCGTTCGGTGCCGCTCTCTATGCCGGGGAAACCTGGGGAGGTGCATCCGATGATCGTAGCAGGCTGTGATGTGGGCTCTCTGAGCGCCAAAGCGGTAATCCTTCGCGACGGCCGGGTCGCGGCGTCACATGTGATGAGGGCAAGGCCTCACCCCAGGGACTCGGCCCGGGAAGTCATGGCCGCAGTCACGAACAAGGCGGGCGTCTCTCCTGATTCCTTCGACTACTGCGTGGCCACGGGCTATGGCAGAAACAACGTCGAGTGCGCCGATGCCGCGGAATCCGAGATCGCTTGTCATGCCAAGGGGGCGTGGACAGTCGTTCCCCAGGCGAGAATGGTCATCGACATCGGAGGGCAAGACGCCAAGGCGGTGCGCTTCGATGAAAACGGCGAGGTGGTGCGCTATGTCTACAACGACAAGTGCGCGTCCGGCACGGGCAGATTTCTCGAGATCATGGCCGAGGCGCTGGATATCCGCCTCGAAGATATGGGAGAGATCGCCTCCCGGTCAAAAGATCCCGTGACGCTCTCCAACCAGTGCGTGGTTTTTGCCGAGACAGAGATTATCTCGCTGGTCAATGAAGGAAGAGACATCCATGATATCGTCTGCGGTCTGCACCGGGCCATGGCGCACCGGGTGGCCTCGCTCGCACGGAGTATCGAGCTCGCTTCGGAAATCACCATGTCGGGCGGCGTGGCAAAGAACTGCGGTATGTTCGCGGCGCTCGAAGAGGCGTTGAAGATCAGACTCATGCCCATGGAGATCGACCCGCAGATCGTGGGCGCGCTGGGGGCCGCGGTGATCGCACTGGAAAAGACAGGAGGAAAAGGCGGGGCATAGTCATGGAGCTTTTCTCGACGCACATCGCCCGGGTCCGGAAGTTCATGGAAGAAAGGCGGGATGTGAGAACATTCAGGGCCTTTCCCTCCCGCCCGTGGCCCGAGGGCGGCGGACGGGACGTGGTGCTCATGGGCGATACGGGCGTCGAGCTCGGCGGCCCGGAGACCGAGTCGTATTCACTGATCCTGTGGACTGAAAATTCCTCTCTCGTCAACAAGGACACCATCTCGCTCATCGGTCCCGAGCTGGCGGAAGCCGGCTCCAGGAGCATCGCCTTCGGTAGGATCGTGATTCTGAGCATTGAGGGATTCACGGAGGAGAACACCTTCCGCCGCTGTCGCGAGATGGAGCAGATGCGATTCCTCCTCGATCTCAAGGGGTTTATGATCCGGGCCGTGCCGCAGTTCCAGAGAGAATGGAGCAGGGTCAGCCGGGACGCCCTTTCAAGGGGATTCTCCCTGAGCGTTCTCGGATCGTCTCTGATGCGGCTGTTCCGGGAGCTCGACTACGTCACGGGTTCCGAGATCATATTCATCACCGAAAACGAGGATGCCATCAGGAAAATCCGCAGCCTGACCGGCGATACCGCCAGAATCATCGCGGCCATGAACAAAATGGCCGAGGAGATGAGCTTTGACTGCAGCGAATGCGAGTACCGGGACGTATGCGATGAGGCCGAGGATCTGAGAAGGATGAGAGACGCCTGCATAGGGAACGCTGCGAGGAGGTGAGCCATGGGAAAATCACGGATCATAGCGCTGTGCGGCAAAGGCGGGGTCGGCAAGACATCGGTATCGGCCCTTCTGGTGAGATGTCTGGCAGGGAGAGAAGGAAGGAAGGTTTTGGCCATCGATGCCGACCCCTCTGCCGGGCTTGCCGCATCGCTCGGTGTAAGAGTGAAAAAAAGCGTGGACGACATCCGGAAGGATCTCGTCTCCCGGCTGACGCATGGCCGGCGTACTGCCGATCCAGAGACAGTGCGCGCACTCGACTACGAGCTCTTCGACGCCCTGTCCGAGGGAGACGGGTTCGCCCTGCTCTCCATCGGCAGGCCCGAGGACGAAGGATGCTTCTGCAGGGTGAACTCGCTGCTGAAGGACATTATCTGTGACCTCGCTTCAGGCTTCGACTATGTGCTCATCGACGGCGAGGCCGGGATCGAGCAGATCAACCGGAGGGTCATGAAAGAGGTCGATGATCTCATCATCCTCTCCGACACATCGGTCAAGGGGATCACCGTGGCACGCGCCATCTCGAAGGTCGCGCGGGAAAACCGTGCGGTTGACTGCCGGACCATCGGCCTCGTGCTCAACCGGGTCAGGGGCAAAGAAGAAGTCAGGCGGATCAGTGGAGATATCGACCTCGATATGTACGGGTGGATTCCCGAGGACGACTCGATCCGTGAGTTCGATCTTCAGGGGAGGCCTCTTGTGAGCCTGCCGCGTGAGTCTCCGGCGAACAGAGTAGTCGAGCGGCTCGCCTCGATGTTTGCAGATTGACTCCTGTTTTGTTGACAAGGTTTCTCCCGGTGAGATAGATCGGTATATGACATCACCTCATTGAAGGAGGGACCATGAGTCTCGTCTACGAAAAGCAGGGGCATATCGCCAAGCTCGGTCTCAACCGCCCGAAACAGCTCAACGCGCTGGATCCGGGGATTCTTCTTGAGCTCCACAAGGCATGGAAGGACATCAACGCCGACAGCTCCATCAGGGTGGCCGTGCTCTACTCCGCCCTGCCCAACATCTTTTGCGCCGGCATGGACCTGAAGACCGCCATCCCGGTGCTCACAAAGGCCCGCGAGCCCGAGAACGAGGCAGAGGAGTGGATGGCCGGCGGGTGGGACGTCACCGGCGGCGTGGCCGAGGCCATGCTCAAGGTGAATATCGTGAACAAGCCGGTCATCGCGGCCATACACGGCTACTGCCTCACCGGCGGATTCGAGATGGTCATGGGCGCGGATCTGAGGGTTGCGTCCACGGACGCGGTGTTCCAGATGCGCGAGGCGAGCCTCGGCATCATGCCCACCGGCGGCGGAAACATCTTTCTGCCCAGGCATGTCTCTCCGTGCCGGGCGCTCGAAATCCTGCTGACTGCAGGGAACTATGATGCGAAGACCCTCTACGAGTGGGGATTCCTGAACCGCGTGGTGGAGAAGGAAAGGCTCATGGACACCGCCATGGAGCTGGCTCGGAAGATCGCCGACAACGGCCCTCTCGCGACCCAGGGCATCATCAGGCTCTCCCGGGAACTCCGGATGGCGCAGATGAAAGACGCATTTACGCGCGAGGTCGAGATCGGCATGCCCATCTTCGGCAGCGCCGATGCGCGTGAAGGCGTGCAGGCCCAGAAGGAAAAGCGCAAACCGAAATTCCCGGGCACGTTTTGATCATGGCGCCGGGCACAGACTTGAGAGCCCTTTTCGAGCCGAGGTCCATCGCATTCATCGGGGCCTCCACCGATGTGTTCAAATGGGGGTTCAACATCCTCCACAACATGGTCGAGCGGGGGTATAAAGGTGAAATCCATCCCGTGAACCCCAACGGCGGAGACTGGTTCGGAAGGCGAATGTACACGGACGTTTCCGAGATCTCTTCCCCGGTGGATCTCGCGGTCATCGTGGTCAGGGACGCACTGGTTCCGGATATTGTCCGCACGTGCACGGACAAAGGGATAAAGGCCGGGATCGTCATCACCGCCGGTTTCTCAGAGACAGGTGCGACCGGCGCGGCCCTCGAACGGGAGGTCGTCGAGACGGCGCGAAGAGGCGGCATGAGGATCGTGGGGCCGAACACTATGGGGGTCTTCAGCGCCTACCCGAATTTCATGCACGCCCTCATGGGCGCCATGCCCCTGACCGCAGGGCACGTAGGGCTCGTTGTCCAGAGCGGCAACCTCGGCACATCCATCTCGTACCGCTTCCTGCGCAGAAAGATCGGCATCAGCAGGCTCATCAGCTCGGGCAATGAGGCCGACCTCACCACGGAAGACTTTCTGGAGTATCTCGAAGATGATCCACACACCCGCATCATCTGCCTGTATATTGAAGGGCTGAGACAGGGGGAGCGGTTTTTCAGAGCCGCCCGCCGGATATCGAGGTCAAAGCCCGTCATCCTCATCAAGGGGGGCCGCACCGACAGAGGGGCCCGGGCCGCCCTCTCCCATACCGGCGCCATGGGGGGCGACGACGAGATTTTCTCATCCGCATGCCGCCAGGCAGGCATCATCCAAGTGGATTCCATGGACGAGATGATCGACGTGGCCGGCATGCTCCTTGGCCAGCCTCTGCCGGCGGGCGACCGGGTGGGCATCATTACCATGGGCGGAGGCTGGGGAGTGATTGCAACCGATCAGTGCATCCGCCGGGGCCTTACGATAGAGCCCCTGAGCGACGGGGTGATCCGGCGGCTCGACAAGGTGCTCCCCGCCTACTGGAGCAGGGGCAACCCCATCGATCTGGTCGCGCCCGGCAACACGCGCTCCATCACCGACGCAATCCGGATCCTGATGGAGTACTCCCAGGTTGATTCGGCGATTGTCATGGGGCTTGGCTACATGTTCCTGCGCGCCAGAAGATGGCTGAAATCAGAGGTGCTGCCCAAAGATGCGGCACGCACTCCGGCCGAGTATCTCATGAAGGCGGAATCGGAGGTCTTTCATCTCCTCACCGATCTCATCGGGGAGTTCGGCCGTCCCATTGTGCCGGTGGCGGACATCATGGCCTTTGATGTGGCCGGCAAAGAGAACCCGCTCAATATCCTGGAAGAGAGAGGCATCATGGCCTACTCGTCACCCGAATCGGCCGTATGCGCCTTGGCCAGGGTGGCGGAATATGCGAGGCATATGCGCTTGGAAAGCTCTGAGCAGTGCGGATGCAAGCTGAGAAGAAAAGGTCTGACCAGCACATGAACGCGGCGAGCAGCCTGCTGCGGTTTTTCCTTGATACCGGGATCCGCAGGCGGCGGATCCCTCTGATTGCGAGTTTCAAACTGACCTACCGGTGCAATCTCGCGTGCCGGGGATGTCCCTTCCATTCACGGGCCGACCGGAAGCATGCGCACATGGATTTTTTCACCGCCCGCAGGTGCCTGGATGCTCTCAGGTATTTGGGATGCCGCATCGTCATTTTCGAAGGCGGCGAGCCCCTTCTCTGGAAGGACGATGAATATTCGTTCCGGGACCTTGTTCAACTGGCACGGCGGTCATTTCTCTGTGTTGGCGCCACCACGAACGGCACCCTCCCCCTCGACGCGCCCACCGATGTCCTCTGGGTGAGCATCGACGGGCTGAAGGCAACTCACGACGATCTGAGAAGCGGCTCGTATGACCGTGTCATATCCAACATCCGCTCATCCCGGCATCCGAAGCTCTTCGTTCACTACACCCTCAATTCCAGAAACTTCCGCGAGTTCCCCGCAGCCGTGGACGCACTCTGCTCTCTGGAGCGGGTCAGAGGCATCACGGTCCAGCTTTTCTATCCGTACGGGCAGGGCGAAGAAAACCTCAGGCTGTCCCAAGAAGAACGCAGAGAAGCGCTCGCCACTGCGGCAAAACTCAAACGCCTGGGCTACCCGATTCTGAATTCATCGTGGAGTCTCCGTGCCATGATCCACAACCGATGGAGATGCCGCGACTGGCTCCTGGCGAATGTGGAGCCCGACGGCACCATATTCACGGGATGCTACGTAAAGAACCGCGGAGCCATCCGATGCCCCGAATGCGGATTCACACCCATCGCGGAGGCATCCAGCGCCCTCGGCCTCAGGCCGGGCTCTCTCATTGCAGGCTGGAAACTTTTTTTGAGCTGAACCATCAGAGGAAGCAGAGGGGTCAGGTCAAAAACCTTGGGGTCAGGTCTCGACATGTGACATGGAATGTCACATGTCGAGACCTGACCCCTACTCCTCTGCTGACCCCTACTCTCTGGCCGACCCTCCCCTTTTTCTTGAAAGAATAGAGCTTTTGTCGTAGCTTCAGAAAACGGAGGGATGCATGCCGCAGCTGCCTGAGACGATCATTGACTTTCACGTGCACCTGTTTCCGGACGAACTGTTCGATGCCATCTGGAAATTCTTCAGCAGGGAATACGGACTCCCTATTGTTCATCAGCTCTATGCACGTGATTGCATCGAATATCTGAGAGACAGGAATGTCGGCACCATCGTGTACTCGAACTACGCGCACAAGGAGGGTGTGGCGGAAGGGCTCAACGAATGGAACATCCGCCTGTTGGACGGTACGGTCGATATATACTGCTTTGCGGCCTTTCACCCCGGCGACCGCGAAGCCCTCGGAATGGCCGAGCGGGTTCTGGCCCACCCGAAAGTGCTCGGATATAAGCTCCATTTCCTGGTGCAGAAGATCTACCCGCACGACGAGCGGCTCTTCCCCCTGTATGAAATGGTCATGGATCAGGGAAAAAGGCTCCTGCTCCATGTCGGCACCGGCCCCATCGGCAACGAGTACGTGGGGATAGCGCACCTGAGAAAAGTGCTTGAGCGCTATCCCGGGCTCCAGCTGAACATCGCCCACATGGGCGCGTTTGAGTTCCAGGACTTTTTCGATCTTCTGGAGGATCATCCCGGAATCTTTCTCGACACCTCCTACTGCTTCCTTCCGGACAGGTTCCGGATGTACCGAATGGGCAATGTTGTGCTGGAAGGGCTCAAGGACCGCCTCCTCTACGGTTCGGACTTTCCAAACCTGTTCCATCACCGCAGAGAAGAGCTCAAGGCGCTTTCAGAGATGGCCCTCTCGCAGGATTTTTATGAGAGCGTATTCCGGAAAAACGCCCTGCAGATCCTCAGACGCGTTACTGGATGATGGAGGATGATCGCCCTTCAGTCTTCTCAGGCGCCCGTAATTTGGCGGCGCCGGTCACTCGCCACTGCAGTGGACATTGATCCGGCGATCGCAATATCAGGGCATCTCAAGGGAAATCGGCTCTACGGTATATCATGCATCCTTTTGCACTGAATATCATCAAAATGAATAGAAAAACAAGGAAACGAAAGAAACAAACATTTAACCTCCTCTTATAGGATGGCGCGTCCTATGCCCTAACCGCCATCCTTTTTTTTGCCTTTTTCACGGCCTGATTCGCACAAAAACAAACCATCATATTGAAATCACCGGATATACCATTACAATATATTTTAGTTGCATGATTTTGCATGGAATGAGATGCCCCTTTGGCCGCGGCGGAAGGATGTCCGGCAACACTTGATTCTGAACCTTCTCATGAGCCCGCTTTCCAAGTGAACAGCACGGAGGGGCAACCCCGAAGCACGCTTAGGCCATCACCTGCATGCATCATCTGATTGAAGAAAGAATCTCTATACAAGGAGCGTCCTGACAGTATGAATTGTTCCCCGACCGGCCTTACGGTGGAGGATCTTCACAAAGAGATCGACCGGCTCCAGAAGCAATTGATGGAAGCAGAAAAGAGGAGTCCCGACAGCCGGCTCTTCCCTTATCATCAGATACTGGAAGAACTTCCCGACCTTCTTTGCCTTTTCCGGCCCGACGGCTCCATCAGCTATGCAAACACGGCCTTCTGCTCGTGCATCGGCAAGAGCGGCCGTGAAACCGTGGGGAACTCCCTGTTCGGTTGTCTGCCAAGGAACGACAGAAAACGCTTTCTGCAGCGCCTGAGTGAACTCGCACCGCATAAGCCCATCCAGACATTCGAATATCGCGTCAATCTCTCAGGCCGCGAAGCGCGATGGTACCATTGGACGCTGAAAGCGCTGTTCGATCATGAGGAGAGGCCTGAATCCTACATTCTGACCGGGCGCGACATCACCATTCTCAAGGGCATCGAAGAAGATCTGATCGACGCCCTCGAAAAATATGCGACCCTGTTCGAGTCCACGAACGACGCCATTGTCCTGATCGATCGCGACCGTCTCATAGACTGCAACACAGCTGCATTGAAGGTCTTTCGATCAGTCGACAAGGAAGAATTCCTCCAGGGCGGCTTCCTGGACTTCTCGTTCCCAGGCCCGGCCGGACAGACGGCTCTAGGAGATGATTTTCACAGGCATATCGCTCGCGCGCTGAAGATCGGCATGGAGCGTTTCGAGTGGCAATGTAGGCGAGCCGACGGCTCGATGTTTCTTTCAGATATCATTCTCAGCCCGTTTCCTCTGGGTGCACGTAGGGTCGTAGCAGCGATCATTCGGGATATATCCGATCTGAAAAACACGGAGAAGGCCCTGAGAAAGGCGCATGACGAGCTGGAGGAAAAGGTGAGGGACCGCACGAAGGAGCTCTGCGAGACAAATGACAAGCTTCTCCGTGAGATCCGTGAACATGCAAAAACAGAAGCCGACCTCAGGAGAAGCGAAGAGCGCTACCGGAGGATAAGCGAGGAGCTCGATGTCGTGCTCAACGGCATTACGGATATCATTCTGCTCAACGACAGGGACATGAATATCATCTGGGCGAACAGGGCCGCCTCTGAAATATCCGGACTGCCTGTCGAGGAAATTCAGGGAAGAAAGTGCTATGAGGCTCTGCGGAAAAAGTCGGTGCCCTGCGAGCAGTGCCCTGTGGTGCAGGCTGTCGGCACTGCAAGCCCCAGAGAAGGCACCATGAAAACATCAGATGGGACCCTGTGGGAGATCATGAGCTATCCGGTCAGAGACGAGCGCGGGTCCATCAGGGGCGCCATAGCGATCACCAGGAACATCACCGACAGAAAGGCGGCCGAGGAAGAGGCCCAGAAACGCTACAAGCTCGACTCCCTGGCCACGCTGGCGGGCGGAATAGCACATGATTTCAACAACATTCTCACCGTGATCATGGGCAATGTGTCGTTCGCGAAAATGCTCATCAGCAATGAAGACAGAATATACGGCAAGCTCGACGACATCGAGAGGGCATCGCTGAAGGCAAAGGAGCTCACCTCCCAGCTCATGACTTTCTCCAAAGGGGGAATGCTGCAGAGAAAACCCGTCATGGTGGATCAGATTCTACGCGACACCGTGCATTTTACACTCGAGCACTCGGATATCACGGCGCGGTTTCATATCGCCGAGGATCTCTGGAGGGCCGACGCGGATGAAGTCCAGCTGGGACAGGTCATCAGAAACATCGTTCTGAATGCAAAGGAGGCCATGCCGCATGGCGGAGCCATCGTGGTGGAAGCCCGGAACTGCAGCGGAGAAAATGAAAAGTGCCTTCCGATTCCCGGCGGCAATTACGTGGAGATATCCATACGTGACACCGGAAGCGGAATCGACGAGAGCATACTGGGCAATATCTTCGATCCGTTTTTCACCACCAAACAAAAGTGCAGCGGCCTCGGGCTCACGACATCGTATTCCATAATGAAAAAGCACGGAGGCCATATCTGCGCATCCTCTTTCCCCGGAAATGGCGCTACGCTCACCCTGTACCTGCCCGCCGCGATCCATACGGGTCAGGAGGAGGAACAGCCCCGGGAGTTCCAGGAGGCATGCACGGGCAGCGGACGCATCCTGTTCATGGATGACGAGGCCTTTATCCGCGACCTCGCCATGGGCATTCTCTCACACCTCGGCTATGAACTGACATTCGCACGGGAGGGGAGTGAGGCCATCGAAGCATACCGGATGGCTCTGGAGCAGGGAAAGCGCTTCGATGCGGTCATCCTAGACCTGACCGTGGCGGAGGGAATGGGGGGCAAGGAATGCATCCGGGAGCTCAGAAAAATCGATCCCGACGTCCGGGCGATCGTCTCCAGCGGCTACACCAGCGACCCCATCATGACCGATCCCCAGAGGTTCGGATTCTCCGCTTTCATTGCAAAACCCTATAATATCCAGACACTGAGCACTATCCTGAAAAAGACCATAGGGGAAAGATGATTCATGGCGAACATCCCGGACAGCGGACAGTACATCGGCTCTCTCATCGGCCAGGCACTGGGCGATGCGATCGGCTTTCCGGTCGAGGGGCAGACCCGCGATGTCTGCTCCGATTACGTCCGCGAGCTGATCGAAGAAGGCCCGGGGCTCGAGGCGAGACCGGGGTTCGTATCCGGCCAGTACAGCGATGATACGCAGCTCGCCAGAGAGCTCATCCTCAGCTTCAACTCCCGCAAGAGGTTCGACCCTGTGGATTATGCTGCCCGAATCGCCGATATCTTTTCCCGCGGCAGGGTCGTGGGAGGGGGATTGTCCACACTCGAAGCCGCAACCCGGCTCGCCCGGGGAGTTCCCTGGGACCAGGCGGGTACGCCGAGCCCGTCGGCCGGCAACGGAAGCGCCATGCGCGCCGGACCGATCGGGCTGATGTATTTCGATGATATGAAATCACTGGTCAACGCAGCGCATGACCAGAGCATCATCACTCACAAAGACCTCCGGTGTTCCGCAGGGTCTGTCGCCGTCGCCGGAGCCGTGGCACTGGCCCTGGGGCAGAAGGAAATCGATCATGTGAACTTTCTGACCGAGATCGCCAAGCTCTGCGCCCTCGTCGACCCGGCCGCACAGGCTGTTTTCACTTCGCTCATAGACTGGGTTGCGCTCGAACCGGAAGAAGCCTTGAAATCCATTGTCCTTGCAGGATATGCCATGGGGTCGATCGAGAGCTGGCAGGGCCTTACCCCCTTCGTGACAGGAAGCGTGTTGTGGAGCCTCTACTCGTTCCTCCACTCGCCGCGGAGTTACCTCGACACCCTCGCGACCGCCATCGGAGTGGGAGGCGATGTGGACACCACGGCTGCCATGGCGGGGGCCATCAGCGGCGCCTATCTCGGGATCGACGGCATTCCGCAGGACCTGGCCGTACATCTCACGGACCAGGGCGAGTGGGGTTATGAAGATCTCATCCAGCTCGCCATCACCCTGTATGAGATAAAGGTGCAGCTGGGCATCTCCGGGCCCTATCCCTGAGCCGGTCCTTCCCCGGCGGTAGCGGACCCGCCCCTTGTTCGGGAGCCCCTGCGCCTGTGAATGAGACTGGCGATGAACCCGCCGAAACCGATCACCGAAGCTGTGGTCATCACCAGCCATCCCACATACGGCACAAACCCCGCCGCCCAGAGGGCTATGCTGCCCACAATAGTTTCGAATACCATGGGCGCGCCCGGCTTCTTCACGGCCGCGAAGATCTTTTCGCCGATGAGCCTGACCACGGCCACATACCCGAGAAAGAATGCGATGGCCACCACGAGGAGCTCGAGCGGGATGAGAATGATGCCCACAAGAGAGATGATGAGGACAAGCGCGACCGGAAAGATCAGGAGAACGCCGATGACTCCCCAGAGCAGAGATTTTCCCGCGCTGTTTCTGATCACGGACGATATGTAATCCACCCGATCCGGTATGAGCGCAACGATGATCAGAGCAAGGGCGAGAAACCCCAGGAAGGGGAAAAGACCTGTCATGAAGGGCATATCGTCGCCCTCGTCCCAGCGTGAAGGCGCGAAGTCCCTGAAATAGGATGTTATCCGCGCGGTGTCGATGGTGCTGATACTGCCCGACACATGGGCGCCTTCCTGCTTCACCACCATGCCGCCGACAGCGGTGACGTTGCCGCCCACCTTGGCACGGGGGCCGAGGTATATCGACCCGCCCACGGATACGACCGAATCTCTCACCCAGCCGTACACCCGGACGTCCCCGCCGATCGAGACTGCGGATTCCACTTGCTCTCCGGCCTCGACAACCACGTTATCGCCGATGTGTATCCGGTTGTCCGCCTGAGCGAATCCCGTAGCGCAGATCGACAGGAGCAGAAATACGAGCGCCGCTGTGCGGTATAGTCTTTTCACGTTCCCCCCGGATGTGCCTTCCAATAACATAATACCATACCTCTCAGCCTTTTCACAGGCCGGAGAGCCGACGATTCCGGGGTTCATGAGGTGAAGTTCCTCATCCGGTGAACGTACGATACTGCCACCACCAGGAGATAGACGGCACCGGCGAGCAGGATGATGGTCGCCCCTGCGGGGATTCCGGGGACATAGCTCACGGCAATGCCGCCGAGAGTGAAAAATGCGGAAAAGAGCACGGCCAGGCCCATCATCTGCCAGAGGCTGCGGGAGAAATAGCTTGCCGTGGCAGCGGGCAGCGTGAGCAGCGCTATGACCATGATGATCCCCACTACGCTTACCAGGAGCACGACGGTGAGCGCGATCAGACAGAGAAGGAGAAGGTAATACGCCTGCACCTTGAGCCCGCGGAGCAGCGCGAACTCCTCGTCGAAGCACACGGCGAGAAACTGGTGATAGAAGAACAGGCCTGTCAGGAGTATCAGGAGATCGAGCCCAGCCATGAGCCAGAGGTCCTCCCGGGAGACCATGAGAATGTTGCCGAAGAGGTAGCTCATGAGGTTTTCATTGTATCCCGGAGTCTTGAATATGAAAAGAATGCCCACCGCCATCCCGACGGCCCACACGGCGCCGATGACGGTATCCTCCCGCTGCCCGGCCTTCAGGCTCACCAACCCGATCACCAGGGCGGATATCAGGGCTGCCGCAGCCGCTCCCAGAAGCGGATGCATCCACTCGACGCCGTACACCACCTCCGCGTACCGCGCCGCTCCCATGCCTCCGAGCACGCTGTGAGCGATTGCGCCCGCTATGTAGGTTATCCTCCGGGCCACCACAAAGCTGCCGACGATCCCTGAGGCGATGCTGACGAGGACTCCTGCCGCCAGAGCATACTGAAGAAAGGAGAATCGGGCCACATCGCCGATGAATTCAATCATGGGAATCTCCTGTCGTCATGCGGGCATCATGGCGTATCATGTGAACATGTGAACCGTAGACGGCGTTTATCGTCTCGCCCGTTATATCGCTGGTGGGATGAGTGATCAGCCTGCGGTTCACGCAAGCGACGTTCTTCACGTAATGAGACACGAAGCCGAGATCGTGGGTGACGAGCACGATGGTGAGCCTCTCGTTGAGCTGGTGGAGCAGATCGTAGAGCTCGGTTTCCAGTGCGGCGTCGACGTTCGCGGTCGGCTCGTCCAGCAAGAGCAGCTCGGGGTCCGACACCAGGGCCCTGGCGATCAGGACCCGCTGAAACTGGCCGCCCGAAAGCCGGGAGAACGGGCGGTTTCTCAGCGGGGCGAGCTCCACCTTCTCAAGCGCTTCCTCCGCGAGGAGCCGGTCGGACCTCCGATACGACCCGAATCGCATCCCCGGACCAAGGCGCCCCATGAGCACAACATCCAGCACGCTCACGGGAAAGAGAGGGTCCAGCGAAACATGCTGGGGCATATACCCTATCCTGTGCCGGACATCCTCAGGGGACTTTCCGAACACCCGGACCCTGCCTTTCGTCGGCCGAATGAGCCCCAGGATGAGTTTCAGGATCGTGGTCTTGCCTCCGCCGTTGGGCCCGACGATGGAGAGGAAATCCCGCTCGTGCACCGTCATGCTCACGTCTTCGAGCACCGCCCCATCATGGGGAAACATGATATTCTCGAGTTCGATCACGGGCCTCAAATCATGGCTACCTTGCATTATCGACCGCCTCCTTGCCGCTGTCGGTGGCCGACCCCGGAACCGGATGGGCGAGGCGCACTTTTTCAGCCAGCGTTTTCAGCTCGAGAAGATAATCCCGGGGCAGCGGGTTTACAGGCACGACCACCCCTCCTATAGAGTCGGCGATAGCGCGTGCGGCCTTTTTCGAAAACTGGGGCTGGACAAAGACCGCCCTCACCCCTTCCTTGCGCGCGCTCTCGATGAGCCCGGCCAGCTGTCTGGCGCTCGGCTCCTTGCCCTCGATCTCGAAAGCCTCCTGCTTGAGCCCGTACGACTCGCAGAAATAGCCGAAGGCCGGGTGAAACACGTAGATCTTCCTCTCTTTCAGCGGCTCCAGGATTCGGGCGATCTCGGCATCGATATCATCCAGGTCTTTCAGGAGCGCTGAAAGGTTTCGCTCGAAGATTCCGGCTCGTGCAGGGTCCACTGTTTTGAGGAAGGAGGCGATGTTTTCAGACATGACCTTTGCCCGTTTGGGATCGAGCCAGGTGTGGGGATCGGGCGCCTGTGAACCGCGGCTGTTGCCGTGATGAGATTCATGAGCTGTTCCGCCGTGGTCCGGGGTGAAATAGAGCGGCTTCACCCCGACAAGGGTGTCCGCAATCCTCAGATTCGGGAAAAGGCTATTTATCCGTGGCAACAAAGCCGCCTCGAACGGAACGCCGATCGTGAAATACACATCCGAGCGCGCCAGAGCGGACATCTGCGCGGGCGTGGGCTCGTAGGTATGGGGGTCCTGCCCGGCATCAACCAGGACACGGACGTCCGCGGAATCCCCGCAGATCCTTTCCACGAGGTATGCCTGCGGCTCGATGCTCACGAATGCCCGGATCGTCCCTCTCTCATGCGACGATGCATACAGAGGCAATGTCCCCGGGACACCGATCGCCAGTGCGGCAAGACACAACAGAACGCCCCTCTTCACGGCAACGTCCTCCTTTCAGGCTCGTGTGCGTCACTTTCCGCGGCATTCCGCACTGAGGCAGACCAGATGGCGCTCGAGACAGTCCTTGCATGTCTCGACGGCATGAGCCTCGGAGAAATCATCCCAGTGCTGCTTCTGATTCGGGGTGAGGATACCGGTGCCGCTGCACAGAGGGCAGACGCTACCCAACGCAGCGAGAATGGCGGAGCGGATGAACTCCGACCTGTTGGGCATATCCTGGATTATTCTGAACAGGCCTTCATCTACTTTGAAGGTGACGGTTTCCTGTTTCTTCATTGCAGAGCCTCCCTTACCACACAAGTATTATTAAGTAATACCTGTGTGTGATGTATCGACCCCGCTTGTCAAGGAAATTCTCTGTGATACCCTCTCCCTGCAGGGGCACGGGCGAGAATGGAGTGAAGATTCCTGCTCCGCGGCCCTTTTTCTGTGGAAGAACCGCGGAGCAAGGAGGGTTATCTGGGAACGTTCTTCAGGACCTTGTAATAATCCGAGTCGGTTCCAATAATGATCGTGGAATTTTCGAACGCGGACTGCTTGTAGGTTTCCAGCGTCTTGTAGAAGGCGTAGAAATCGGGGTCCTGGTTGTACGCACGGCCGTAGATCTTCGCTGCTTCGGCGTCCGCCTTTCCCTTGATTTCTTCGGCTGTCTTGAATGCCTCGGAGGTGATCGCCTTGAGCTCTTTCTCCATCTGGCCGATGATCTCGGCCTTTTTCCCCTCGCCTTCCGACCTGAACTGGGCCGCCTTGCGCTTCCGCTCGGAGATCATCCGCTCATAGACCTTCTCGCGGACCTTCTCCACATAGTTCAGCCGCTTCAGCCGCACGTCCACAAGCTCGATGCCGAACTCGGGCATAACCTTGGACGCCTCGGAGAGGATCGCCCGGGTGATCTTCTCGCGGCCCAGGACGATCTTGTGCGCGGTCTCCGTGTCGGTCAGGGCCGAGCTCGCGTCGCTCTCCTCGCCGCCTGTCGCCTCGATGAGATCCGTGGACCGGACGAGCTCAGCGAGAGGATTCGCCGATACATGGTCCTTGACCACCGAGTCCAGAATGTCGTCCAGCTTGGCATACGCCTGGTCATAGGTTCCCAGCGACTGGAGAAACTTCAGGGGATCCACGATCCTCCATCGGGCCGTTGCATCCACCCAGATGAAGCGCTTGTCGCGAGTCGGGACCTCCTTGGGATCGCCGTCCCACCTGAGTATCCGCTTCTCGTACCGGGTGAGCTTCTGAATGAACGGGATCTTGAAATGCAGCCCTGCGTCTTTCACGGAGCGAACGGGCTTGCCGAACTGGGTGATGACGACCTGCTCATACTCGCCCACGGTAAAGAACACCCCGGATATGCCGAGCACCGCGACAACGGCCGCGGCCATCAAGAGAGTCTGCAGCGCCTTCATTGTTCACCTCCGCTCCTGGAGCCCATCTTGTCGAGATCGAGCATGGGCAGGATGGTTTTCTGCTTGCTGTCGATGACATAGACATCCTTGGCCTTGGGAATGACCTCCTGGTAAGTCTCCAGGTACAGGCGTTTTTTGGTGACCTCCTTTGCGCTGCGGTATTCTGCGAGCACGTCGCTGAAACGGGAGGTCTCGCCCCTTGCCCTGTTCACGCGCTCGAGGGCATAGCCCCGCGCGGAATTGATGAGCCTTTCGGCCTCTCCTCTGGCCTTGGGTATCTCGCGGTTATAGGTTTCCTGGGCCTCATTGATGAGCCGCTCCTTTTCCTGCTGAGCCTCGTTCACCTCGTTGAAGGCGTTCTTCACCGCATCCGGCGGGACCACGTTCTGAAGGCGCACACCCACGATCCGTATCCCGCTGTCGTACCCGTCCAGGATCTCCTGGAGATCGTCCTGGAAAATCCGGTTCACCTCTTCGCGGTTCTGGAGAACATAATCGAAGCTTCGGTCTCCGACGATCTGCCGGGCCACGGTCTCGCTGATGTCGCGGATGGTCTGGACCGGATCATGGATGGAGAAGAGAAATTTCCTCGGGTCCTGTCTCCGGTACTGGACAATCCACTCCATATCGATCACATTCAGGTCCCCGGTGAGGATCATCGACTCCTTGGCCGTTTCCGGGTCCTTCTGGAACTTCGCTCTGACACCGGGGTTCGCGCTTCTGAAACCGAATGCCTCGGTCTCCACCTTTTCGGTGTGCACATCGATCACCCTGTCCACCCCGAACGGGATCTTGAAATGCAGCCCCGGAGAAACCACGCCGGCGAACTTCCCGAACCTCAGGACGACGCCCCGGTGCCCCGTCTGGACGGTATAGGCCGCAGTCAACGCCCCGATGCCTGCGATGATGAGAATGATCACCAGAGTCCAGAGGCCCTTTCCTTTGTTCTTGAAGGATTCGAACTGGGATTTCGCCTGCCTGATGACCTCTTCGATGTCCTTCTCGCTCCCCTGATAGCCTCCCTGGTTACGCGGGTCCCACGACATAAAACACTCCTTTCTCAGCTGATGTCAGCCTTCATCTTACCAGATAGGTACCTGCCTTCAAACCGATGTGTCAACAAGAACCGGTTTTTGCTTCTGTCATGAAACCGCAGAGGTCTATGCATCGATAGCGATTATCATGTATGATGAGAAAAAATCATGTACACCATGGAGAGAATAGGACCGCAAATGGAGACGAACAGGGCGCGATCCCGCTATCTGCAGACCGTCGGCTCCAGGTTTCTTGACCTCGGATCGTTCAGGATTCACTACCTCGAAAGCGGAGCCGGCCCCAAGACCATCATTCTTGTCCACGGGGGCGGGATGTGGCTGTACTCATTCAGGCACAACATCCCCTCGCTCTCCCGCCGCAGCCGCGTCATCGCTCTCGACATGCCGGGATATGGATACACCCTGCCCCGAGACGGTGTGCGTCACAGGGGCCTCGAAACCACTTCGGAGGTCCTCCTGGAGTTCATGGACAGGCTCGATCTCGAACGGGCATCCTTCCTCGGTCACTCATGGGGAGGCGGATGGGTGCTTCACTTTGCGCATCTCCATCCCGGACGGGTGGAAAAAATAGTTCTGATCGACTCCAGCGGCCTCAATGTCAGAGACATCCTCGAATGGGAGCTCCTGAAATACCCTGTGATCGGCGGACTGCTCCTGAGATCTGTCACGATGCGGGCTGTGAGGAAGCGGCTCATGCGCTCATTCTTTCACCAGGAGAGGGTGACCGAAGATATGGCGCTCGAGGTGTACCGGCCGCTCACGTTCAGGCACAACCGCAGGCTCCAGCTCCAGCTCGCCCGGAGCCAGGACTGGTCGGTTACAGAGCAGGCTCTTCCCGGGCTCGAGCATCCCGCGCTCATCATCTGGGGCGAGAACGACCGGTATCTCGATGCTGGGCTGCTCAGACGCTTCGAAGCTCTTCTGAAAAACTCGAGATCTTTTGTCTTCAGAACATGCGGGCACTCGGCCCATGAGGAGTATCCTACAGAGACCAATACCCTCGTAGCGGCCTTTCTCGACCGCAACGGGCCCTGATTTCACGGCTGATTACTGTTTCCGTCTCCCGAGCTTTACCGTAGTCCGGGCGCGGCTCGAGAATCCAAAGGCAGCATGCCGGCATCTTTTCTTCTGTGAAGATAATGTTTTTTCCGATATCCTGGAGCATAATAGTATCAGTACGGGTAGCGTAACTACAGACAAGGAGCCTGAGAAGAAGACATGTTCTTCCCCATAGGAGACACCCCGAATCCCAAGAACTTCACCCCATGGATGACGTGGACCCTCATGGCGGCGAATATCCTGATCTATATCCTGATCACCGTTCCGCTGTCTTTCCAGGGCATCGACAGGGCCGATCCCCTTTTGCAGGAATATCTCCGAGCCATAGTGCCCCATCTTCCATCCGGGATTTCTCTCCGGCAGGTTCTCGATCAGATCAGTGCCTATGATCTGTTCACCTTTGTCCACGGATACAAGCCCGGGGCCCCGGAGCTGAGCGACCTCTTCTTCAGCATGTTTCTCCACGGCGGGCTCCTGCATCTTGCGGGGAACATGCTGTTTCTGTGGATATACGGCGACAACGTCGAGCACGTCCTGGGCAGGATCTGGTTTCTTGTTTCCTACCTTGCGACCGGCGCCGTTGCCACCTGGTTCTTCTCCTTTTTCGCAGGATCGTCAATGATACCGCTCGTCGGTGCTTCCGGGGCAATCTCCGGGGTGCTCGGGGTGTATTTTCTGCTCTTCCCCCGCAACAGGATCAAGGTGTTCGTCGCACTCATCCCTTTTTACGTCGATGTCTTCCTGCTGCCCGCCCGGCTGGTCCTGGGCTTCTTCATCATCATCGACAATCTGCTGCCCCTGCTCATCGGCCCACAGTCGTCGGTCGCCTACGGCGCCCATATCGGCGGCTTTCTGGGAGGGATCGCCATCGCTCTGGCCGGCGAGAGATTCTCCTGGCACTGGCCGTGGCAGGACAGGGCGCTGCGGCCGGAAAAGGACGGATTACAGCGTGAAGCGCGGCCGCGGTTTACCGGGGAGTCCAATCTGTCGGCCATCAGATCGGCCATGACGAGAAATCATCTGTCGGACGCGATCGAGATCCTCGCACAAATGGACAGATCGGAGGTCGCCGGTCTGACACCGGACGAATGCGTTGTTCTCTCCCGATGGCTCGACGATACAGGCCATCCGGTTGCCGCCTCGCGCATCCTGAAGCAGTGCGTGTCGACCCACAGAAACTCGGACCGGCTCGCCGACGCCTATCTCTCACTCGGACTCATGCGGCTCAGACAGGGCCAGCCCACAGCAGCCTATCAGTATCTCCTCGCCGCACTCGAGCTGAATCCTTCTCCCGAAACCAGCAGGCAGGCGCATGAGGCCCTGAGCCGGATCAACATCTACCGCAGCGGCAGAGGATGATGTCATGCCGCTGGCCGGCTCTGCGGGCTCCTGAAAAAGTGCTCTTTTCGCCGCCATCGTGACTTCTCAGCCACACACCGGTCAACCTTTTGATTTTACTCTTATATATTCGAAGCCTTCCTGGCGGCCATCACCGAGCTTTCTTTGGCTCATGACGGCGAAGGCGGGTTACAAAATCGTTTCCCGGCAAGAAAGAGAGATTACGAGAAGGAAACCCATTTCATCATCAGGTGATGCATCTTCAAAACAGACGGACGGCCGGTACTGAGAATAATCAGCAGGTTACCGGCTGGCCTGCATCTTGCAGAGCGATGCGCATGAGCATATTTCAGGACATACAGTACATAGTAACGAATGTCCCCCACGTCACGGCATTCATCTTTTTCCTCGTTATCTCTGTATACCTCTGCCTGCACCGTGCCTGAATATGATTTGATGTCAGTGGGGCTGACAAGAGACACGCTCAATCCGGAGAGCGACTCCAGATGCTTGCCATAACGTTTTTGCTGTCCGGTTGATATACATTCAGCAACACCTTGGGAGGGGCATAATGCTTATGAGAAAAGACAAACTGAAGGCGGATGATATTGTAGGAATGCTCGGCAACGGCACTACCTTCGAAGGTGTGCTGAAGTTCTCGGGAACAGTAAGAATAGACGGAGTCTTCACCGGCGAGGTGGATGCCGACGGCGTGGTTATCATCGGCGATACGGCCAAGGTCAATGCGCAGATCCACGCAGACACCATCATCATCCACGGAGAGATGCACGGAGAAGTCCACGCGGACAAGAGCCTGCAGCTCAAGGCGGGCGGAAAGCTGTTCGGCAATGTCAAGACCTCTTCACTGGTCATCGAGAACGGCGTCATCTTCGACGGGCACTGTCAGATGGTCCGCGAGGAGCGCAGGCCTCTGAGCGCAGTGGAGCCGCTTCCCCAGGTATCCGGCAACTCATAGCGCAAAAATACTTCCGGCATTTCCCAGGTCTTCGATGCGGCATCTCTTCAGCGTATGATGCCGCTCAATGAAATGTGCGGGCACCCGCTCTGCTCCAGCTCGACAAACGATCCGAAGTTCCTCGCCTCCTGTCGCATGCCTTCGTCCCATGCTACATGAACGTCAGATCTTATGCCTTCGGCTGCCGCACTGACCTGCCAGAACCGGTAGTATTGACCAGGGCCGTACTCGATTGGGTTCTCCGGGTCCTGATGCCAGCCGCTTTCCAGGTCAGAAGAGTCGCAGGGAAGTCCCTTGAGCCGCACCAGCGTGGTATGCCCGAGAACCGAAGCAGCAGTGAGGGCCTCGGAGTAGCGGCCGGACTGGGCGGTCACAACCGATATCCGAGCCGTTGCAACGAAGACCAGCATGATCACAACGAGTGTGATCATGACCTCCAAGAGACTGAACCCCCTGTTCATTTCACCACCCTCCATTCCCCCCGATACCCCCAGATTCTGACCACGCCGGATGCGGGCATCACCCTGAGAGCTACCGACCGGTCTTCAGCTTTCAGATACAGGCTCCCGGAGTTGCAGCATCCCATTGGAGAAAAACTGACGCGGTTGTTGGCGAAGCTGATGCCGTCTACGGGAATCGACGTGTCGTTCGGCCCTCTGTGTGCGGTGCAGCCGAAAGATATTTTTCCTTCCAGCCTTTCGGGGCCGATGCGCTGCTCTGCGGGATCCAAGAGAGAATCGCCGTCTGCATCGCCATAGCAGATCCAGGTTCGTTCACCAGGATCGAACTCCACCCTCCACGGATACCCGTGTTCCATTGCCAGGCACCGTGCACGATGAAAGAGGGATTCGATCCGGTCGGCCTGCTGATTCAGTGTCTTTCCGGATGAGAACGCGCTGATATCCGGCAGGGCCATGGCCGCCATGATGGACACGATGACCAGGACCACCAGCAGCTCGATCAGGGTTACACCCGCGTCATGCGCGCCATCCTGCTCGTGATGAGGTCCGACCTGTTCAGATCCATGAGTATTGCATTTGCCATGCATATTCCCCAGAGAACCTCCCCCTCCATATCAAGCCATCCATACTGCATGCTATTGCACGTAAATACATTATTACCCTGTTTCATATATCGCTTTGCCGAAACATACCAGGGAACCCGGACCTCATCCGCATACTTGAACCACGGTCTGGTGGAGTTGTCCGTAAACGGATCGATGACGTCGAAGCCGATGAGATAATCCTTGAGATAGGGTATCACCTGCTTGAGCCTCTTGTAAATCATACCCATGGCCCAGGAGAGCAGCTCCGTCCGGGAGGTAAGCACATTGTCCGCCGGAACTTTGGTCGTCACCGTGACGATGCCCTTGTCCCCTTTACGATCGACCAGCAGCACCATGGGATATCTCATGTCCTGCGGCGGGGACACCACGAGCATGTCTCCCATGCCCACCGGTATGACCTCCCGGTCTACCACGCAGGTGCCATAGAACACGAACCCTCCCCGAGCATGTTCGTCTGCCGAATGGTCTGATATGAAGTATCGCGACTTCACCTGGGTGCTGTTCACGCGAAGCCCGGACGGCCTGCCGTTCTCGACAATGACGTCCGCCTCACCGACATGAAGAAAATCGCCCCTGTTCTGCGGCAGATATCTTCCGAGCTTTTGCTTCACCGCGTGATAATCGAGCGAGTACATGCCGGAGAGCGAGGCCATCCAGCGAAGGTATGAAAGGTAATTCGGTTTCCCGGTCCTGCAAAGGGCCGTGATATGGTCCTTTTCCCATGGCTGAACCTCCGGGACGGCCCTCTGGGCGGCGCGGAGCAGCGCACCGGGTCGTGTCATCGATTTTCCCAACAGCTGCAGGTATTTCACCGTATTCTTCTGCTGCAGCATGAGATCCCCGTTCACCGGCCCCGGACCGACATCGAATCTTTTGCCCGGCACGATGGACTGAACCTTCTCGAGGGTTCTTGGCTGAAGCGACTCCAGGAAAGACGTCCCCACAGCCGAAAACACGGGCTTGACCCCATGCTCCCAGAACACCCGGGTGACAAGTAGCGGGATGCTGCACTGGGGTGAATCGCCTGAGACCTGATGGGCCGTATCCGCCCACAGACAGGAAAAACCCTTCTGGGAGAGAAGAACACAGGCAATCAGCCCGGATATCCCCTCGCCTGAGCCCACAACATCGTAATATGATTTCATAATCGACCTTCCTCATCCATGACCGATATCCCGTGGTCGATCAGCAGGGCGGTGGTCACCCCGATTCCAGCAACTTGTTCTCCGTCCTTCCAGACGCGCCGTGTGGCACAGGAAGGGCTGTGGTCTTTGAAAACAGCCCACCTGGCGCCAACGATGCGCGCGATCTTCAATGTCTGCCGGGCGCCTTCGATAAACGCGTCCGTCACATCCGCCCCTCCCGCATCGATCACCCGGGCCCGGCCCTTCAATACATCGCGGCCGTCTCCTCCTGAGAACTGGGCCGGCGGCCGGGGAGTCGGCAGCCCCCCCAGCTGCTCGGGGCAGACAGGGACGAACGAGATATCCTTTCTGCCCAAAATACTCTCGGATGTTTTCAGCCCCTTGTCGTACCTGCAGGATATCCCCAGCAGGCAGGCGCTCACCAGCACGGGGCCCTCTAGATGGTCAAAGGGGGATTTATCAGGCACTGAGAATCATCCTTCACCAACCCCCGGATAAAGACCTTTCTGCCCCTGACGGTCAATCTGCCCTGTGCGAAGAGCTGTATGGCCTTGGGATATATTTTGTGCTCGAGAGCAAGAATCCTGTCTTTCAGCTCTTCTTCCGTGTCGTCTGGATATACGGGGACAACCGCCTGAATAATGATCGGCCCTGTGTCCACACCGGCATCGACAAAGTGCACGGTGCAGCCGGAAAACCGCACGCCGTACTCGATGGCCTTGAGCCTGACTCCGAGGCCGGGAAACGAGGGCAGCAGCGCGGGATGGATGTTCATGACCCTTTCCGGGAACTCCTCGAGAAACCCGGGGGTGAGAACGCGCATGAAACCGGCCAGCACCACCAGGTCGACCCGGTGGCTGCGGAGTATCCTCACCAGCTCGCGATCATACGCGTCCCGGTCGGGATAATCGCCGTGAGGAACCACCTCTGCGGGAATAGATCTCTTCCTGGCGCGCTCCAGGGCATATGCGCCTTCGACATTGCTGATGACCACGACCACTTCGGCGTCCACTGCGCTGGATTCGCAGGCGTCCATGATGGACTGCAGATTGGTGCCGCTGCCGGATACCAGTGCGCCGATCCGTATCAAACCTCGCCCCCTCCTACTGCTCGAAAACGACCCGTTCCTCTCCCTTTTTCAGGGACCTGACATATCCGATCACGCTTGCGGGTTCCTTGAGCCCCTTGAGCCTGAGCATGAGATCGTCCGCATCCTTCTCCGCCACGACCAGCACCATGCCGATGCCCATATTGAACGTTCGGTACATCTCGAAATCTTCGATCCTTCCGAGATCCTGCATAAAGGAGAATATGGGAAGCACCGGCCAGGAGCCTCGGCGTATCACGGCACAGCACCGTCCGGGGAGAACCCGGGGGATGTTGTCGATAAAGCCTCCGCCGGTGACGTGGACAATGCCTCGTATCTCGAAGCTCCTCAGGATGTTCATGACGCTCTTAACGTAGATGCGCGTGGGTGTCAGCAGCTCCTCCGCCAGCGTTTTGCCGAGGTCTTCGATATACGCATCGATGTCGAGCTTCTCCTGGTCGAAGAGCACCTTTCTCACCAGTGAATAGCCGTTGCTGTGCACACCGGAGGAATGCAGGCCGATGAGGACGTCCTTGGCGGATATGCGGGACCCGTCGATGATCTTGTCGCTGTCGACGATGCCGACCCCGAACCCTGCCAGGTCGTATTCGTCGTCGCGATATATACCGGGCATTTCGGCGGTCTCTCCGCCGATCAGCGCGCATCCGGCTTCCTTGCATCCTCTGGCCATCCCGGAGACGAGCACCTTGCCCCGCTCGACGTTGAGCCGGCCCATGGCCATATAGTCGAGAAAGAACATCGGGTTGGCTCCATCGACGATGATATCGTTCACGATCATGCCCACCAGATCTATCCCGATGTTCTCATGGCTGTCGGCCATCAGCGCGATCTTGATTTTCGTGCCCACTCCATCGGTGGAGGATACGAGCACAGGATCCTTATAGCTCGAGAGATCCAGCCTGAAACGGCCTGCGAACCCGCCTATCCCACCAATGACCTCAGGCCCGTGGGTGGACTTCACGATGGACTTGATTCCCTTGATCAGGAGATTCTGTTTATCGATATCGACGCCTGCTTCCTTGTAAGTCAATGACATGGGCAACCCCCCTAAGGCATGTTACCTACTATGGAACATTCCTTTAGTCAATTATGCTTTGTGGTGTGTGTCTGTTCCCATACAGACGTTCATGGATGATTATGCCGTGCCTTTTCCCAGGTAAGTGCGCACAACCGGACCTTGAAAGATGAAACATAGACAAACCAGGTACGAATTGGCAAAGCGAGAGCCGGAAATCGATGGAACTCAGGCGAAACAGCATAAAAAAACGGGATGGCGTCAGGGCATAGGAACGGCCATCCCGAAGAGGAGGTTTTTTGTTATGAGGGTATGTACGTGTTTTCAGGCCTTACAGCGTGCCGGAAAAATTCCTTCCTTGTCCGTATCCCGAAGGGCATGGCCTCCAGCCGCATTTACCTGCATGGCGCCCGTACCCAAAGCCTTCTCCGGTAAACGCCTGCGGGTTGATCTTCTTCACCTCGAGCATATGCTCGACCTTGGCGTCGGCAAGTTTGGCTTGAAGGGCGTTGATCTCCTTCTGTACCTTCTTGAGCTGCTTCTCATCCGGAGAGCTGCCGCCCAGTATGGTTCTCATCTCCTGCCTTTTAGCCCACAGGTCTTCGCGGAGGCCCTGTGTCCGGTCTCTGAAATCCTGCCTCAGCTCTCTGAGCTGGGCCTGCTGCTCTGCTGTCAGATCGGCACAGGGGCCCGGCCGGTCATACCTGCAATCTCCCTGGTATCGGCCTGCGAAGGGCCCGTAGGCAAAAGCGGGCAGTGCACACATCGACAATGCCACGATCCCGAAGACGACGATGCTCTTTTTGTTCATGTTTCACCTCCGTTGTGCCCTCCTTACTTCAATGAACGTGCCAGATGCCTGGTTTCGTACTCAACGCTTTGATTCAATTACATTTGTCGGCTCACCGCCTTCTCTGAAGAACGGATATGCATACGGTTTTGTCTGAAATCTGTATAGAAGGTATACATTTGCTCGATACATCTGTATACTTACTATACATCTCACTGCGGGTTCCTGTGCAGAGGCGGCCGTCGCTGCTGTTTCGATCGCCTGGCACGGGATTTGTAGAATCGTTATCAAGACTGCGAAAGACTGATCGACTCCATGAAAGACAGGCATACCAATCAAGACTGGATCCGCATATCACCATGGGTGATCGTGGGGGCGTTCATCGTCCTTGTTCCGATCTTCGCATTCATGACCATGAAAAACGTGAAAACCCAGCAGGACAACATGATCATGCTCATGAGGGAAAAGGGGGACGCGCTCATTCGCTCCTTTGAGGCTGGCGCGAGAACAGGAGCGATGGGGCTCAACTGGAGCGGCATCCAGATACAGCGGCTCATCATGGAGACCGCCGAGCAGCCGGATATCCTCTACATTCTCATCACCGACCACAACGGCAAGATACTTGCGCACAACCAGCCCATGCTCATCGGGCGGATGCACGAAGAAAATCTCGACTATGCGGCTATCGATGAAAGGATCCAGTCGCGCCAGATCACCCGGTCCGACGGCAAGCCCGTGTTCGAGGTCTACCGGAGGTTCATTCCCTCTCAGGGCAGGGGGCTTTTCCGCCACAGGCGAATGACGCCCGAAGACATGCTCCTGTCGCATATGTTCCCGGAGAATTACCAGCAGCCGGCCATCACGATCTTCGTGGGGCTGGATATGGACCCCATTGTCAAGACCATGAGAGAGAGCACCAAACAGAGTATTCTGAATGCCGTCATTCTGCTTCTGATCGGTTTTTCGGGCATCATCTCAATTATCGTCGCATACAATTACCGTGTTGCGCGGGCGAACCTCTCCCGGATCAAGGCCTTCTCCGACAGCATCGTGGAGAATATTCCCGTGGGCCTCCTGTTCATCAGCGAGAGCGGACGGATCGTCACTATGAACAACGCATGCGAAAAGATGCTCAGGATCTCCTGTCTCGAATCCGTGAGCAGGTATGCCGCCGACATCCTCCCCCCGCAGCTCGTCGCGCTTTCTCAGGAGGCCCTCAGGTCGTCGGAAATCCTCATAAGGGAGATCGATGTGCCGGTTCAGGGCAAAAACATGCTCTTCGAGACCAGTGCGAGCGTTCTGCATGATGACGACGGGCATTTCCTGGGATATATCATTCTCCTGCGCGACATCACCGAAATCCGTCATCTCAAGAGAGAGATGCAGCGCAAAGAGCGCCTGGCCTCGCTCGGAAGTCTCGCCGCCGGCGTCGCTCACGAGATCAGAAACCCATTGAGCTCCATCAAGGGCTTCGCCACCTATTTCAAGGAGCGTTACAAGGATGTTCCCGAGGACAAGGACACCGCCGAGATCATGATCCGGGAGGTGGAGCGCCTCAACCGGGTGATCGGGCAGCTCCTCGAGTTCGCCCGGCCCATGAACGTTCAGCAGCGGACAATCGACGTCAACGGCATCCTCCGCCATTCTCTCGGAATGATCAGAAAGCAGGCGGCCTCGCAGGGGATCACCATCGATGCGCAGGATCTTGCGGACGAGCCCGTCTATGCATATATCGATCAGGACCGGATCGGCCAGGTTCTCCTGAACGTTTATCTGAATGCGATCGAGGCCATGACAAACGGCGGGGTGCTCAAGATATGGATCGAGAAGGACGAGGTGAACGATACTATCGCCATCAACGTATCGGACACCGGATGCGGCATACCCGGCGCCGATATCGGCCGGGTGTTCGATCCGTACTTCACCACGAAACAGTCGGGCACGGGTCTGGGCCTGGCGATTGTCCACAAAATCGTGGAGGCTCACGGCGGACAGGTGAAAATTGCGAGCACCGAAGAAAAGGGAACCACGGTTTCCCTCATCCTACCGGCAAAGGAAGAGGAATGACGAACACTGCACGCGACATACTTGTCGTTGATGACGACAACGGGCACCGCACCATGCTCAAGACTCTGCTCTCGGGCTGGGGCTATCGGGTTTACGAGGCGGATGACGGATCGAAGGCCATCGAATGGGTCCGCTCCAGACCCTTCGATCTGATCCTCATGGACATCCGTATGGTGAAGGTCTCCGGGCTGGAGGCCCTGAGCGTCATCAAGAGCATGAACCCCGCCATCCCGGTAATCATCATCACGGCCTACTCCTCCGTGGAATCCGCCATCGAGGCCATGAAGAAGGGAGCCTACGAATACCTCATGAAGCCGCTGGACTTCGAAGAGATGCACATGAAGATGGAGCAGGCCATGGAGCACTGCAGGCTCAAGGAGGAAAACCGTATCCTGAAGGAAATTATCGGGGAGCACTTCGACACCCGCAACATCATCGGCAAGAGCCCGTCCATGATCCGCCTGCTCGAAACCACGTCCAAGGCCGCGGCCTCGGATGCGACCGTCCTGATCACCGGCGAGAGCGGCACGGGCAAGGAAATGATCGCAGGCGCCATCCACTTCAACAGCACCAGAGAAAACCATCCGTTCATCAAGCTCAACTGCGCGGCCATTTCCGAAGGGCTCCTGGAGTCCGAGCTGTTCGGCCATGAAAGGGGGGCCTTCACCGGCGCCGTCAGACGGAGAGAAGGCCGCTTCAGCCAGGCCCACCGCGGCACGCTGTTTCTGGACGAGATCAGCGAGATGTCCATGGCCATGCAGGCCAAGCTTCTGAGGGTGATCCAGGAAAAGGAATTCACCCGGGTAGGCGGCGAAGAGGTGCTCACCGTGGATGTGCGGATCATCACGGCCACAAACCGCGACCTGCTCGCCGAGGTCCAGCAGGGAAATTTCCGCGAGGATCTCTATTATCGCCTGAACGTCATCAATCTCAAAGTGCCGCCGCTCAGGGAGCGCAGAGAAGACATCCCGCTTCTGGCCGAGCATTTCCTCAAGATGTTCTCCGCCAAGAACGACAAGGCCATCAAGGGCTTCACTCCCCAGGCCATGGACAGGCTCATCAGATACCGCTGGCCAGGCAATGTCAGAGAGATGATGAACGCCGTGGAGAGCGCAGTGGTTCTCTCGGATTCGGAGTATATCTCGGAGTCGGACCTGAGCCTGCTGCATGCGGAGCTCCCGTCCCTGGAAGCCGTTGCTCCGGTTTCAGCGGACCTCCCGCTCGAAGAGGTGGAGAAAACGACCATCCTCAAGACCTTGGAGATCTCGGGAGGGAACAAGAGCGAGGCCGCCCGCAAGCTCGGAATCACCCGGGCCACCCTGCACAAGAAGCTGAAAAAATATCGGGTTCAGTAGAGACGCCCGAGGTCCCGGGACAGCCCGGGGCAGAGCTTCGAAAGCCTTTTCAGAAAGTCCTCTCTGCCCCGGTAGTGTATGGTGACGAGCCCCACCTCCGCTGCGCGTCGGACGTGGCCTTCGGTGTCGTCGACGAAGAGCACGTCCCGGGGCGGCAGTTGCATGACGTCCAGGACATCGAGAAAAAGTGACTTCTCCAGCTTTGTCTTTCCGATGTGATAGCTGTTGAACACCCGCTCGAAGTGCTCGAAAAATCCCAGCTTGTCCTGGAGTTCGTCGAGCCAGTTCGTCTGATCGCTCAGGATGGCGAGTCTGACCCCTTGAGATTTCAGCAACCCGATAACCTCAAGCATCCAGCCCCGCAAATTGAAACCCTTGAGGATCGTGTTTCTGAGCTCATCATCGCTTCCCCTGATCCCTGTCTCTCCGCGGAGCGTTTCCCAGAAAAACGCCTCGCTGCCGGTGCCGGTTATGTAGCCTGTGCGGTGGATGATATCCCGTGTCTTTGCCGCGAAGCCCTCTTCGTCGAGGCCGTTGGTCCGGGCGATCTCGTAGAGCCCGTTTCTGAACCCTTCGTCTGCGATCACCCCGCCGAAATCGAACAGGGCAGCCTTTGGCGTGCAGGAACTCATCTCATGCCTCCTCGGTCTGTTCTATATCCCCAGAATAGGGCCCTTGAACACAAAAAGCAAAGGAAGAACGAACAGGAGGAAAAACAAGGTGTTGATCACGAAGAGATTCGACGCGAGTGACTCGTCGAGATCGAAGAGCACCGATGCGATCACCGAATAGATCGCAGCCGGCATGAACGACTGGATGATGATCACGGCCTCCACCTTGGGATCGAGCGTTACCATCGCCAGAACACCGACAGTGATTGCAGGAACCGCCAAGAACTTGATGAAAGACAGAGCGGCGTTTTCCCGGAGAAACGAAAAGACCCGCGATGGGGTGAAGCTCATGCCCAGGCTGAAGTAATACACCGCGATCGAGATCATCATGAGGGGGTCGATTGGAAAGCTCACCCCCGGCCGGGGGACCCGGAACACGTGCAGAACGAGGGCTATAGCGACTGCAAGGAGAGGCATGTTCTGGATGTCCAGAACATATGCCCTGATGCCCGGGCGGTCCTCCAGCGGGGATGACACGGACCTCGCATAGGGAAAGATCACGGTGAACACGTAGATCAGGAAATAGGAGACAAAGAGAAATGAAAGCCCCAGTCCTTCCTCTCCGAGGAAGAAAAAGCAGAGGAACGTGCCCATGGTAAACCCGTGGTTGGCGATCGATGAGCTGATGAGAAAGGATGCCTTCGATCTCCCCTGAAGCGGCAATGCGGCGAGAACCATCCTTCCCAGCACGAGTCCCGTCACAGCGAGGAGCAGGCCGGACACCGGGAGCACCGCCATGTCCCGCCTGAGATCCAGCCCCCAGATGCTCCAGATCGCGATACAGGGTTCGATGAGGACGAGGTTGAGCCTGATGAGCCTGCGGGTGAGATCCCGGGCCGACGATATCCGCTTTCGGAAAGCTATCCCGGCGAGGAAGGGAGCGATGATCATGAGCTGGAACAGGAGAAACCGGGCCGCAGGGCTCATGTCATCTTCCTGTGGATCTTGAGCGGGATCGCATCAGCGGATGATCGATGCCTCGATCTCTTTGAGCCTGGCCTGATAGATACCGCTGTTCTTCAGGCCGCCGAGAATCCTCATGTCTTCCTGAATCAGTGTCAGATGAGGCCTGATATCGATGCCGTACGGGTTCATCTTTTCCTTGTCCGCCATGTCGAGGATGAGCACGGAATAGTACTTCGTGAGGGTCCTCGTGACAGAGTCTCGGCGGTAGAGATACGACTGGCCTCCCAGCGTGTTGAGGAAAAAGCCTGCATACTCGTAGAGCTGGCCGATGTTGACATTGAGCTTGTGCTCGCTGCTTCCCTTGATGAGATACTGAAAGAGGAGAGACATCAGGGGCTCGATCCGGTCGCGTTCATGGGAGAGAATGTCTTTGAGCAGCAGGATATCTTCTCTGCCCAGCACCCGGTAGAAGTGCGCAGCGTTGCTGAGCAGGGAGTACAGATCCTTTGTTTCGCCCGAAACCACGGGCGGGCGGTAAGCGAGCTTTTCGATCATGGCATCCAGCCGTGCATGGAGACCGCCTTCGATTTTGTACACCTTGATGTAGTCCTTTGACTCGAGCTCCCGGCAAACCTGTGCAAGCTCGGCCTTCACCTCATCGAAGCTCCTGTCTCTCTCTTCCCGGGAGACGGGGATCTCGGTGATGATGACCGGCCGCTGGCCTGTCTGTGCTGACAGGTCCGCCTCCGGCTCCCGGGCCTGCCGCTCGATCGGGTAGGACGTCTCACCGGGAATGACCGGCTCTTCCTTTTTCTGGAATATGTATGTGTCTGCGACCACGAATGCACCGATAGCGACGATTATGACGGCTGCGATGATGATCCACCTCTTCATGGCAAATCCTCCTTGAAAGTAGAGCTGTCTGTTGCTGTGGAGCTCACTTTTTCCATCTCAGGAATTCCGCGCCCTTGAATCACTACTGGATGATATCGTGATTCAGCCCCCAGCGTCAACCGTGCGAAAGGCAAACAGGGCGCCGGTGTCATCCCGGTCATCGCAAACTCTGTGTGCATGCGGCGGGAGCCGGCCGCCTAGGTGATTGTCTCTTATTTTTTCTTGTCGAGCTCGGTGCGCACTGCCCTGGCTATCTCGTGGAGAAGATAGGGTTTTTTGACATATGCCCCCGCTCCCAGGTCGAGAGTGTCCTTCACCCGGTCGGATTCGGAAAAACCGCTTACGATTATGGCCTTCTGATCGGGCTTGATCTTGAGGATTCTCCGGTAGGTTTCCAGGCCGTCGATGCCCGGGTCCATGATCATATCCAGCAGCACCAGATCGACGCCATTGTCTCTGATATACGCAACAGCCTCTTCTCCACCGGCCGCCAGTTTTACCTCATACCCCAGCCGCTCCAGGAGTTTCCCGGCTATCTCGCGCTGGTCTTCCACATCGTCGACCACCAGGATGGTTTCCGTGCCCTTGAGCGCTTCGATCGGGCAGTCGGTGACGGGGTCCTTCAGCTCCCTTCGGGTGATCGGGAAATACAGCTCGAAGCAGGTGCCTTTTCCGACCTTGCTTCTCACGTCGATATACCCCTGGTGGTCTTTCACCGTGGACCAGATGACCGCCATGCCCAGGCCCGTGCCGCTTCTGCCCATTACCTTCTTCGAGTAGAACGGCTCGAAAATCCTTCTGAGATCCTCAGGGGATATACCGATACCTGTATCGGATACGCTCAGGACCGCGTATTCCCCCTCTTCGATGAGATCGTAGCCCTGAATGAGGGAATCGACATACCGGTTCTCCGTTGACACCCTGAGTGTGCCGCCGTTTCCCATGGCCTCCACTGCATTGGAGATGAGATTCATGAGCGTCTTGGACAGGTGGACCTCAGATCCGAGGATGTTCATGAGATCGGGCTCCAGCTTCACCTCGCAGTGAACGTCTGCGTTGTACTGCAGAATTCTGCCGCACTCCGGGCTCTTGAGAAATTCACGGACGACCGTGTTGAGATTCACCACATTGGATACGCTCACTCCTCTTCTCGCCAGGGTCAGCAGATCCTGCACGATCGCGGCCGCCTTCTCGCCGGATCGTTTGATCACTTCGAGCGATTTTCTCATGGAGCTTCTTTCCGGGAGCTCCATGAGGAGTATCTCGGGGTAGCTTACCACGCCGCTCAAAATGTTGTTGAGATCGTGGGCGACACCGCCAGCAAGCATGCCGATGGCCTCCATTTTCTGCGACCGCTGCAGCTGCACCTCGAGCTTTCGCTTCTCCTCCTCCGCGTTTCTCCGTTCGGTGATGTCGTTGCCCACGCACAGGATCTCGGAGAGGTTGCCCTTTTTATCGAATATGGCCTTGTTGCTCCAGGAAACCCACACGTTCCCGCCGTTTTTGAGAATATTCATATTGACGAAGTGAGGGTAATCCTCGGGGTTTTTCAAAAAGTCGGAAAACACGATCGAAAAGTCGTTCCCTTTGGGATCGACGGGCGGAAGAAGGAACCCGAGCACCGCCTTTCCGATCATCTCGTGCTCCTTATATCCGTAGAAATCCTTGGCGAACGTGTTGACAAAGGTGATTCTCCCTTCAGTATCGAGCCTCATGATGATGCTGTTGGCGCTCTCAACGAGATCGCGGTAATTCTCTTCGCTAGCCTGAAGGCGTTCGAACGATCGCGCGTTCATGATGCTGATCGCGATCTGGGGGGCGATGCCCAGGAGCAGATTCAGATCGCTCTGTTTTGGAGGAGCGGATACTTCCGTATTATCGAGTGAGAGCACACCAAGGGATTCGTTCTCGTAAATGATGGGCACGCATATGAAAGAATGGGCGCCGGCTATCCCTACGAGACTTTTGCTTCTTTCCGACAGCTCTCCGATTATGTCATCGACATTATTCACCAGATACGGTTTCTGCTCATTGAATGCACGAACAAAGGGACCTTTCGATTCGGGCTTGTTCAGATGCAGGGCGGCGGAAGAGAAAAACGCCTCCTGCTGCGGCGAGTAGCCGAATCCCGCTTTATAGGTGAGAAATGTCTTGTCCTTGTTTGCAAGCAGGACCATGCCCCTGTCGTAATCGAAATATTTCTCGAGGGTAACCATCACGGTTCTGAGAAGCTTATTGATATCGAGTTCGGTGGATATAGCCTGTCCGATCTCCTGAATGAGCTCCGCATCTCTGAACCGTTTATCGGATTCGGCCAGCAGCTGCTCAGCAGCATGTCCCTGGTATTGAACCTGGCTCCTGAGACGTTCGACTTCAGATCTGTTGACGTAGTATGAGAAGCAGTAGATTGATGCAAGAAAAGCAAAAAACCAGGTGACAAGAGCCGGTGGGGACAACACAAGAGCAAGGAGAATACTTATGAACAACCCCGCGAGCATCAAGATATTCCGTATCTGCTTGAACTTGATATAAATCGTTTCTTCCCATGATATGATATACCTGCAATACGTGAATCCATCATGAATACATTCTTTGTGCTCGACCTTAGCGAATTCGCCGGTGAACGGGATAGCAACCGCCTCCATAAACCCATAGCGGTTCTGACATTGATACGGCTTCTCCTCGACCCCGGAATTCAGAGTGTATACGGCCTCCACAGAATTCGAAGACAGGCTCTTGATAGATATGTTTGTTCCTTTCGTCAATTTTGAGCCGATTTTCCCCAGAAGCGCATATGCCATTGAAGGGTTCAGCATGCTGAAGACATACTGCCGGATTGTACCGAGTGATGCTGAGGATGCCCCATAACGGCCGACTTCACGAGCGATGTTCCTTTTTCCTGTGAGCTTGTCGAGAATCTCATGAAACCGGTCGGACTGTTCCTGCGTGTACCAGAAACCGTCATCATCCACCTCGGATCTGGAAATGCCTGCATAATCGAGAAGCTGGTTTATATCGATATCATTCCGGTTATTCTTGATATACTCTAGGTAGGTCCTGAGTATTCTGATGTGATACAAACGATCCTGAGTTTTCTTGGCATTTTCCATAGTATCACGGTGTGCACTCTTGTATGACCCAATATTTTCTCACCATGTTCACTCAAGCAACATTACGCGAGAGCATATTGAGTACTTAAGAATACCCACCAGTGACTATCGGTTATTCCTGTGAAAAAAATTATTAAGAAATGTATGGAGTGATCTCAGTGCTCATTTCTCAAAAGCTTGGTCTTCAGATAATGGATGATGAATTTTGTCATGCGGAATTTTGCCTTTGCCTTGAGATGTTCTGAATAGTCATCGCCGTATTGAGAGCTGAGAGTCCAGAGGTTGTATTTCTTATCATAATTGATCTTCATGGTGTCGGCACAGGCGACGGGATAGACGAGTATGGGTACCGTTTCGGTGCCATATATCCTTCCGATCGAGTTCACCGCTCTGTCGAGAACCTCACGGGACATCTCCTCCCCATCGACCACGAGGATTTTTATGCTGTTCAAGAGATCGGAGAGATTTACTCCAAGGTCGGAAAGGTCGATAAGGAAGAAAGCCCGCGTCTTTCCTTCACGCACCAGTTTTTTGAGAGAGTACTTCCTCTTGAGTCCGGCTTTTGAATAAGCTTCTTCGAGAGATTTCGATTCGACAGAATGCTTCTCTAAGCAGAATGCCTTTATCATGAGCCCGCCCGAAACTTTGTCATACCATTCTGACAGTTCGTCAACGTCCTTATCAGATCCTTCCAGTATTTCCCATCCGGCGGGAAGAGCACAGTCCGAACCAAGCGGGAAATTATAGTAGGCGAACTGGTCCATTGAACATCCTTGCGGGTTCTTCAGATCCCTGCAGAACCCCCCGAAGAAATAGTCGGGGAATCGGTTATCCGGCCTGAAATAAAAGATCATGTAATCCATGCCGATAGAAGGCATGCGGTAGAGCCCGTCGAAGTAATTGAGGATATGATTGAGAACAAAAAGACCTGTGCGCTTCCTGCCCATGGGTTTTGCTGCGAGGTGATGTATCATCCATGTACGCTCATAGGCTTTGATGATGGAGACATGCCCGAAAACCACCCCGTTTCGTTGATAGGTGAAATTCGCAAACACTTCTGGGCTGTCGTGATACAGTGAATCGTATGTTTTCTTGAAAATTTCGTTGTACCGGCTCAGTGACTCGTATTTCTTGGGATAAATAAACCCTGACTCAAAGAAGAACTGCCACAGCGCCTCCATGTTGATTTCTCTCGACACGTTTGCATGGACGTCGCTTGCTTTGCTGAGGATGTCAAAAAATTTGTTATAGGTGACCATATCCATATCGATAATGGCTATGCCGAAATACTTTGCATTATTTTTCTGCTTCAGTCCGTAAACGACCCGTATATCGCACATCAACTTGAAATCGCCGGAGAAAAGGAGGCTTGCACCGTGGATTATCAGGCCGGGAATCAGAAGAGACTGATCCGCAGTTTCCGACACAGAGAATCCTGTCTGGGTTATGTCGAATATCTCATATGAAACCGTTTTGCCGTTCAGGGGGTACGAAAAGACTATTTTCGGCGTCGGTACGAGGTTCAATCTGGGATTGCGGTACTTCCGTTTCTTGTAAACTCTCTGCTGGTCTTGATAAGGAGACATGACAATCGAATTTTTGCTGCCGTCCACCCGCACCAGCCTGCATTTCCCGGAATAGATGATCTTTTTCTCCTTGCAAAGCTCGATCGTGAGATCCTTCAGAGGCTCAAAACGGTGTGCGTCACCCTCTTTCAGCACGATACGAAATCCGTATGGGCTGAAATCTTCCAGCACGCCTTCAGCCGTGTATACGCCCTGCTTCACCCTGGCGTCGACCATCAGTGAAAGGAATCTCCTCGACTGTCTCTCGCTGAAGACGAAACCCTGTTCGCTGATTTTTGCGCAAAAGTGCGTTTTCTCGATTTCAAAAACCTCTACCGGCATACAGAGTATCGATCTCCCATCGTCGATAATCAGGTTCCTGAAAGAAAAACCTTGGGAGTCAAAGACAGATCCTTCCTGATAATTGCATGTTATATCAGAGCCCTGGCACGGCTCTGGATAAACACGCAAAAGAAAGTCCTGACCGCCTTTCCGCTGGTTCACATGGGCATATATGTGACCACCGGCAAAATGAACGTAATTGATAGCATTGATGAATTTTTTCTTGCTTATCCTACCTGAAGACTGTTTCTGAAGATCGCTGCGATTGAAGGATATCGCGGAGAAGAGGCTTTGATCCAGTAAAGTATGAGAGTCTGTACTGACAAAAGCTTCCAACGTGCTGTCTTTTCCGTCCATAATCACCCCCAGGTATAGTAGGGTCCCATTCAGTCATTCCCGTGGCCCAACCTCCCGCATAATATTCATGAAATACAATTTTCCACATACTCCGTATCAGAACTACATACACCTATTCATCAGCGAACAGTTGATTTATATTATAATTTTACTAATATTTTACAAATATCGGTAAAGTAAGTGAACTCATTATACCGGACCGTCGTATGGAAGCTCACCCCTCACAGCACTATCGACCTGGACGGCAGTGATGGCTGCCGAAAAGCTTACGACACGATCTTCAAAGGGTCGTATTACCGGGGCTTTTTGCCTGTACATATAATCAACGGGGTATAGGTGAACCTCCTCGGGTCGCCGAAAAACCTGTTGAAATCGTCGAAAAATCCTTCATACCCTCCCGGATACTCTTCGAAGAGGTCTCCGGCCTTGTGTGAAGCCATCTGGACCTTCTTTATCCAGTTGAAATCATCACTTGATCTGAGCTCGCCGTAGATGAGATGGTGCGGCATCATATGGGCCTGTATGTCCTTGAAGCCCATATCATAGAGGTAGGTGTAGAGCTTTCTTCCCACGAAGACGTCGAAGTTGTATTTCTCCATCATGCGCTCCACAAGCTTCCGGAGAATGCCTTCCATCCGCTCGGGCAGCGGATAATGGCTCAGGCAGTTGTAGTCGAGGTCAAGCAGGCAGATGCGTCCGTCAGGCTTCAGGTATTTCGCTGCATTGGCAATGATATCTACCGCGTCCCTGCGGTAATACTCCAGGACGAAGCGTATCCATATGAAGTCGAAGGCGCCCAGACTGCTCAGGTCGCCTCTGAGATCCATCTGATGAAACTCGATGCCGTCGCCGTTTTCATAATTCCGCCTGGCGAACTCGATTCTATCCTGCGCAAAATCGACGCCCACCGCCTGCCCGCCGGGCTGAACCAGCGAATGGAGCACGGTGGTGGTCTTTCCCGACCCGCACCCTCCGTCGAGCACCCGAGCCCCGGGCCCTATCCCGCACAAAACGCCCTGCTGCCTGACTGCATCGACATCGGTCTTGACGTCGAGCCTGACCGCCTCTTCTGGGTTTTCCATGAGATAATCGTTGGGATCACGCATGTTGCAACCTCTCTATTCAATGCATTCAGTTTCCGGAATACAAAAGCATTTGTACAGCAATTATCTCATAACATCCAGAAAATCAAGGTCAATTATCGTCACCACCTTCGGCTTTGGCGCACGTCCTCCTGCTCCGCTTCCTCTTCTGCTTGCGGATCTTCTCTATCTCCTTGGCTCGGGCAGACTTTCCGCCCGGAAGCGATTCTTCGATTTTATCGGACAGGAGACGGCGGGCGAAAAAACGGTTTGCTTCCCGTGAGCGTGATTCCTGGCACTTAACCTCGATCCCGGTCGGCGCATGTCTCAGATAGACACATGCCGAGGTCTTGTTGACCTTCTGCCCTCCCCTGCCCCGGGCGTGGATGAACTTCTCCTCGATGTCGGCCTCTCGGATGCCCAGAGAGGCCATGCGTTCCTCGAGCTGCCGGATCTTTTCAGGGCTGACAAAGGGATTGCTCACTGGATCCTCCGCTCCCGGACATCGCGATAGGCCGGAAATCCTCCGCGGACGCTTCCTTCTCAATGAATGTAGATGACATAGTAGACGGTGAAAAGCAGATATATGATCGCTACCCCCAGAATGAACGGCCACTTTCCGCTGAACGAAGCCGGGCCGAAAAGCCAGTATTGGCAATGGGCACAGCGGATAAACCATCTGCGGGGAACGAGGCCTTTGCAGTGCGGGCAATAATAGAGCTTCCTGCTTTTGTGCATTTCCCTGTCCTGGATGTTCTGCTTCAGAGATGTCCTGACATTGAGGTCCGCCCGGCAGTTGGGGCACTTGATGTCCATGGGCTGGAAATCGTCCCACACCACTTTCTTCCCGCACGATTGACACTTCATCACTATCATAGAAGCTTCCTGAGGCCCCCTTCAGTTCGTGAAAGGCTGCGACATCCACCTTCCGCCCGCGATGACATCGAGGGTGAGGCGTAATCTATCAGAACCGAGGTTCATCAGCAATGTTATTGTTTTGCCGTCCTGAATGAACCGGACGTCCAAAGGCGGATCGCCCCTGACGTAGAGCTCTCGCGGCAGGAGATTTCCATTCGTCGCAAGGGTCCCCCACGTATAAGTAATCGACTCGCCGCCGTCAAACGAGCTCCTCCAGAGATACCGCATGTCTGGAGGAGCCCCTGCCATGAGCCCGAGAAACTGATCCAGCGGGATGGAATACCGGCCTGCGAGCCTGCCCCACATATCGAGGAGCCGCACCTCTCCCTGCGTGACATCGACCGAGTAGGCGGCCAGACCGCCCGGGCCGTACACCTGGGCAAAGCCATGCTCGCGGGAGTTGATCGACAGGGCTCCTTCGAAGCTCATACTTTCTCCCGCGATCACAGCAGACCCTTCAAACGCGGCCCTGAAGGGATAGATCTGATCCGGCGGAACTTTGAGAGTCGCGCATCCGCTGAAGATCATGCAGTACAGAGCAAGTACGCGAGAGAGGGATCGTATCGTCATGACACTATTGTATAGAATACTCCCCGATGAACACAACAGATATTGACTCGAGGGGTTCACATGATTAATTTATACCATATGATAAGCCGAATCCTGATCCCCACGGATTTCAGCGAGTCATCACGCTATGCGGTGAAATACGCCATCGACCTGAACCGCATGCTCAGGCACAGGGCAAGGCTCTATCTCCTTCATGTACTTCAGGACTTCACCGAGTTTTCCGAGTACGACCTGAGCCCCACAATTCTTCCCCAGCTCTATCTCGAATTCGAGCAGAACGCCGTCAAGAGGCTCGAAGAAATGGTGAGTTCCCTGATTCCCCAGGAAATGCACTGCGGCACCTATCTCCTTCACGGCGTGCCTTTCCACGAGATCATCGAGTTTGCGGATAAGGAAAAGATCGACCTGATCGCCATCGGCACGCGCGGAAGAACCGGCCTCAAGCACATCCTGTTCGGTCACACGGCGGAGAAGGTCGTGAAGAAGGCCCC
>ENA-UPXM01000813-UPXM01000813.1-activated-sludge-metagenome-genome-assembly--contig:-NODE-813-length-43601-cov-7.212189_pt1 | contig 43601 bp, 40 predicted proteins | sample MGYA00238178_ERZ772708 | MGnify/ENA primary metagenome ERZ772708 (study PRJEB29002, sample SAMN05720212) | activated sludge metagenome | isolation source: anaerobic digester from wastewater... | reverse complement strand
CAACCCGCGCGTACCGTAAACAACTCGACGCGCTTGCCGGGAAAATTACCCCTGCCGAAGCGGCACCGTTTGTGCAGGAGCTCTATCACGCGGCGCACCGGGAATTCGGCACCGGCTTTTACTATGACCGTGCCGACGCAGACTCGGTAACCACCGGCGAGAGCAAGTCGCCCTACAAGCTCGCCGGTACCATTGGTGAACGTATTTTGGGGACAGAGGATTCATGGATTTTCAATTCGATGAACAAAATTACCGATTCTGACGAGCTTGAGGCGGTGGGTCCTGATATTGTTTCGTTAAAACTGACGGATGCCGTGCTTGTAAACCCGGAAACGGGTGAAAAACGCGACTGGGTGTGTCATGGGCACCCCTGCGTTATCCGCACGGGCGCCCCGATCGATCGCGGATTCATCATCCGCACCCCCGAGTCTTACTGACACTCTTCCACAAAATGACCGATTGTCCTGATTTTCTGGTTGCGGTACCGCACCAGCACGGACGGATTTCGCGTCATGAGATCTTTCAGATCCCGGACAATCACTTCCTTGATGCTTTTGCTTGACGCTGCGGGATCAATCTGGGCGCCGCCCGTCGGTTCGGGGATGATGCCGTTGCAGATCTTGAGGTCGAGCACATCTTCCGCGGTGATCTTCATCATGGCGGCGGCATTTTTTGCCTGGGACGAATCGCGGAGCAGTATGGAAGCGTAGCCTTCCGGCGAGATGACGGAGTAGACCGCGTTTTCGAGCATGTAAATCTTGTCGCCCACACCGATTCCGAGCGCGCCGCCCGATCCGCCTTCACCGATGATGATGCAGATTATGGGGGTCTTCAGCTGGCTGAATTCGCGCAAGTTTACCGCGATCGCCTCACCGATACCCCGTTCCTCGGCACCGAGTCCGGGATAGGCACCCTGGGTGTCGATGAGCGTGATGATCGGCCGGCCGAATTTCTCGGCTTGCTTCGCAAGCCGGAGGGCTTTCCGGTATCCTTCGGGATTCGCCATGCCGCCGTTCCGCGCCATCGTCTCCTTGAGATTCCGGCCTTTCTGGTTTCCGATAATGGTTACCGCGATACCGTCTATGATGCCGATCCCGCCGACAAGCGCGAGGTCGTCACCAAAGTGCCGGTCGCCGTGCAATTCGATAAAATCGTCGCAGATATTCTTGATGATGTCGAGCGCGCGCGGCCGGTCGGGATTCCGGGCAAGTTCAACCCGTTTCCATGCCCGTGATCCGCGGGATGTTTCCTGGATTTTTTCGGTGATCCGGGCGATTTCATCGCTGATATCGACTCCGTGCTCCGTCGCCATCTTCTTGAGTTCTTCAATCTTGTTTTCTACTTTCTTTGAGCTGCTCATGCCTGGTCCTCCCGCTCCTGTCCCGCCGATCCCGGGGCGTTGGCGCCGGCCGGTTTGCTCCGGTGCATTTTTAAAAGCCGGACAAAGAACGCCCGCTGATCTTTGCGGGGAACGATAGTATCCACGAAGCCTTTATCAAGCTGGAATTCCGCCCGCTGGAATCCCTCGGGCAGCGTCTGCTTGATGGTTCCCTCGATAACCCGCGGACCGGCGAATCCGATAAGGGCACCGGGTTCCGCGATCGCAATGTCGCCGAGCATGGCGAAACTCGCGGTAACTCCGCCGGTGGTGGGATCGCACAACACGAGAAAGAGGGGCAACCCCGCGCGGTCCAATTCGGCTGCGGCGCTCGCTGTTTTGGCCATCTGCATGAGGGAGAAAATGCCCTCCTGCATGCGCGCCCCGCCGGAGGTGGCATAAATGATGACCGGACAACGCTTATCAACGCCGGTCATGATCGCGCGGGTTATTTTTTCCCCGACAACCGATCCCATGGATCCGCCCATGAAACTGAAGGACATGAGGGCGAGAACGACCGGCTGCTTGTCGATTGTACAGGTCCCGGTAATTACCGCGTCCGAAAGGTTCGATTTTCTGGTCGCTTCAGTCAATTTTTCCTCGTACCCGTCCATGGCGATGGGATTGAGACTTTTCATGTTCTTGCAAAACTCGATGAAACTGTCCGGATCAGCGAGGTAGGCAATCCGGTCCCAGGGTTCCATCCTGAAATGATGGGAACACGACGGACAGGTATTCAGATTTTTCCGGAGCGTTTCGGAATCGAAATCGGATTTGCAGGCAGGGCAGGAAATCGATTCCACTGCTTTCTCACTGGTCATAGCGTTGCCTCCAGCTGGGCGTAGATTCCGGTTCCGAACTGGCCGGAGCGGAAAATCGCGCTAGAAAGAATTTTTTTCTGTGTCTCCGTGTTGACCGGGACACCGTCAATTTTCAGTTCATCGATGGCGCGCAGCAGTTTTGTGAGCGCTTTTTGCCGGTCGCTGTCGTGAACGATGAGCTTGCCGACCATCGAATCGTAGTGCGGGGAGACAGTCGCGCCGGTGTACAGGAAACTGTCGAAGCGGACACCGGGTCCGCCGGGGACATCAAGCCGGGTTACCTTGCCGGGAGAAAGCGCGTTGATACGGGCTTCGATTGACCAGCCGGAGAGCTGTACGTTGTCGGGATCGATGGTCATGGGCTGGCCGCAGCATACAAGAATCTGCTCCCGGATTAGATCGGTCCCGGTGACGAATTCACTTACCGGGTGCTCAACCTGGATACGGGCGTTCACTTCCATAAAATAGAACGCTTCCCCGACGACGAGAAACTCGATGGTTCCCGCGCCGCAGTACTTCAGACTGGAAAACAGGTTCCGCGCGCCGGAGCTCATGGCATCCCGCATGGCGGGTGTTACCCCGGGAGAAGGGCTTTCTTCTATGAGTTTTTGATGGTTCCGCTGAACGGAGCAGTCGCGTTCGCCGAGAATGGCCACTCCGCCTTTCCCGTCCGCGATAACCTGAAGTTCCACGTGGCGGGGATTCTGAAGGTATTTTTCGATGTAGACCGTACCGTCGGAAAAGTTCGCCAACGCCTCGTTTGACGCGATCGTCAGGTTTTCTTCGAGATCGTCATCTTTCCAGACAATCCGCATTCCCTTTCCGCCGCCGCCCGAGGCCGCCTTGATGATGACCGGGTAGCCGCACTCGCGGGCCACGGCGACCGCTTCGTCTTTTTTGGCGATGGGCCCGGGCGATCCCGGTGTTACCGGCAAACCGTACTTGAGTGCGGTGTCGCGCGCGGTGACCTTGTCGCCAAGCAGATCGATAACGTCGGGATTCGGACCGATCCAGATGAGTCCCGCCTTTTTGACCTCACGGGCAAAATTCGAGTTTTCAGACAAGAAGCCCACCCCGGGATGAACGGCCTCACAGCCGGTCCGGACCGCGGTGGTTATGAGAGCGGGAACGGAGAGGTAACTCTGCGCCGACTTCGGCGGTCCGATGCAGACCGCGATGTCGGCCAGACGCACGTGCAGGGCGTCCTTGTCGGCGGTTGAGTACACCGCGACAGTTTCAATCCCGAGCTCTTTACAGGAACGGATGATCCTGACCGCGATTTCACCGCGGTTGGCCACCATCAGTCGTTTGATCATAGAGGACGTACCTCGAAGAGGGGTTGATCGAACTCGACCATGTCGCCGTTATTAACAAGCACTTTGACAATTTCGCAGTTGATTTCAGCCTCGAGCGCGTTCATCATCTTCATCGCTTCGATTATGCAGATTTTCTGCCCGGCTTTTACCTTTTTTCCCGCATCCACGAATGCAGGAGCGTCCGGAGAAGGAGAACGATAGAAGGTGCCGACGATGGGACTCTTGATGAGCTCGTTTCCGGAGGAAATTCCAGAATCCTCTGTCCCCGCGGGGACATGCGGCGCGGGAGACGCGACGTGGGCGGGGGCATGGGTTTCGACAGAAGTCGTTTTAACCTCTGTCCCTCCAGGATACTGCACGGCAGGAGCTACAAAGGCTTCCTTGCGGCGCAATTCGAAGGAGTATCCGTTACCCGAATACTTCATTTCCGAGGCCGATGATTTTTCAAAACGGTCGAAAAGTGCAAGCAGTGTCTTGTCATCCATACTTATGCTCCTACTGTGTTCAGGGCTATATCAGCGTCGTAGTCTACTCCGGGGACATCGAATCCCGCGGTTACCAGAAAATCATGACGATATCCATCGAGATCGGCCAGTTCTGACACATTTTCCTGTGTCAACTGTGCCATACGGTCGGTTACCGCGTTCTGGACGTCCGGGGACATCTCGTAATCATCAATGCGAATGAGGTTATTTTCATCGAGAGGGACAGAGGTTTTCGCGTACAACCGTTCCGCGTAGAGCCGTTCGATCTGTTCGATGCATCCTTCATGGTTTCCCTTCTCTTTCATGACCTTGAAAAGGACCGAAAGATAGAGCGGAATAACCGGAATAACCGCGCTGGAACGGGTTACGAGCCCCTTGTTGACGGAGACATACGCCGAACCGCCGAGTGTTTTCCCGAGAGCTTCATTCATCTGTCTCGCGGTCGCTTCCAGATGCTTTTTCGCCTCTCCGATGGTACCGTCACGGTACACCGCATGCGACAGGTCAGGTCCAATATAGGAATAAGCGACCGTGGTACAGCCTTTCGCAAGCACCCCGGCTTTCTCAAGCTGGGTCATCCAGCGTTGCCAGTCCTCACCGCCCATTACCTTGACAGTCTGGGCAGCTTCATCTTCCGTGGCGACTTCTATGGTACGATCGGAGAGTTCTCCGGTCATGACATCAAGCGTTTTCCCCGAGTACGGTTTTCCGAACGGTTTGAGTACTGAGCGGTAGAGCTCCCCGGTATCAGGATCGGTGCGAACCGGGCTGGCCAGGCTGTAGACTACGAGATCAAAAGTAATCCCGAATTTCTTTGCCGCTTCGATAACTTCTGCGCGAACCTTGTCGGAGAAGGCGTCTCCATTGATGGTAATTGACGGAATACCGGCATTACCCGCGGCCCGGTCAAAGGCGAGGTTGTTATACCAGCCGGGAGTTCCGCTTTTTGTCTCGGTTCCTTCGTTCTCGTAGGATACTCCCACCGTCGCCGCACCATACCCGAAGGACGCGGTTATGCGACTCGCGAGTCCATAGCCGGTGGAACAGCCCACCACAAGAACGGCCTTGAGCGGAGCAGTTTCCCCGCCGGCATGGGAGCCACCTGAAATCGGGGAACCCGGAGTTCTCCCGCGTTTGGTATTTTGCGCCTTCACAAAGGCAATCTGGTTTTCCACCTCTTTCGCACAACCGACAGGATGAGCGTTGAGACAGATATTACTGCGAATCATTGGTTTTACTATCATTGCTTCTTACAAATCGTCCTTACTTCCTACCAGACACATCCATTCAGCTTCGGTTGCAAGTTCTTCGCCAACGTACACCTTGCCTGACTGTTTGATCATACGGGGAGAAACCCGCAAGTTTTCGATTACCAGAGTCACTTCCTCGCCGGGACGAACCTGACGGCGGAATTTGACCTTGTCCACGCTCGCAAGGAAAAAGAGCGACGAACCGCCCATGATATTCCTTCTTACGAGGCCCGCGCCGCCGGCTTGCGCCATGGTTTCCACCAGAATAACGCCCGGGACCACGGGATATTCGGGGAAATGCCCCCGGAAAAAGAACTCGTTCTCGGTAAAAATATGCCGTGCGACGATTTTGTCTTCGTCGTTTTGGTCAATTGTATCAATGAAAAGAAACGGATCCCGATGGGGGAGCAGTTTTTCCATTTCCGCCCGTTCAGCGGCACGGATTTGGGGATTTGAGAGGTCTTTTTTTAATCCTCTGTCCCCAGCAGTAGTCATATCACTCATGCTTTGTACTTCCTCATGACAAGAACGCCGTTATGACCGCCGAATCCGAGAGATCCGGAAGCGGCGCAATCAAGCTCTGCCTCGATTCCGACGTTCGGGACATAATCGAGGTCACATCCGTGTTCGAGATCGGGATTTTCGAGGTTGATGGTCGGCGGATAATAGCCGTCATTGATGGCCTTGATGCAGATTATGGCTTCCACCGCGCCCGCAGCACCGACACAATGACCGGTCATACCCTTGGTACTTGAGATTTTCATCTTGTAGGCATGGTCTCCGAACGCCTTTTTGATCATGAGCGTTTCCGCCGGATCATTGACCGGTGTCGATGTTCCATGCGCGTTATAATACTGAACGTCTTCCGGGCGAACACCGGCATCTTCAAGCGCCCGGGTGATGGCCAGGGCCCCGCCGGTACCGTCAGGACTCGGACTTGTGATGTGGTACGCATCGCTCGAAGCGCCATATCCGGCAAATTCGGCGTAAATTTTTGCACCACGTGCCTTTGCATGTTCCAGTTCTTCAAGAATAAGGATACCGGCGCCTTCACCCATGATGAATCCGGAGCGGTCACGGTCGAAGGGACGGCTTGCTCGTTGGGGATCGTCGTTGAAATTTGCCGCAAGTGCCTGCAAAACCGTAAATCCGCCGATACCGAAGCCGGTTACCGCAGCCTCTGTCCCTCCGGCGACACACACGTCGAGCCGGCCGGAACGGATCTGATCGAGGGCGAGACCGAGTGAGTCGGTACTGGACGCGCAAGCGGTCGCCAGTGTCCAGGATGCGCCGGTGATACCGTACAACATACTGATATTTCCCGCCCCTTCATTGGAAATGAGCAGGGGAATGCTTAACGGTGGAATCCGGTCGGGCCCCGCTTCGAAGTACTTCTTCATGGAGGCTTCAATTACTTCAAAACCGCCGATTCCGTTTCCGATCGTGATTCCGGATTTAACTTTGGCGATTGTTTCCTTGTCAAATCCGGAGTCGGCAATGGCCTGAGCTGCCGCAACAGCGACAAACTGGGTAAAACGGGCCATTTTCCGGGCTTCTTTTCGGTCAATCCAGAGTGAAGGGTCGAAATCTTTTACCTCGGCGGCGATTTTAACCTTGTGGTTGCTGGCGTCAAACTGGGTAATGGGACCAACACCGCATTTTCCCGCGCGAATGGACGCCCAGGTATCATCGACAGTATTCCCGATCGGGGTAACGGCACCAAGGCCGGTAACTACAACACGTCTTTTCATGCACCCATCCCTCCATCAACACCGATTACCTGCGCAGTTATGTATTTTGAAAGATCTGAAGCGAGAAATACGACCGTATCCGCGACATCGGTAACGGATCCCGGGGTTTTCATCGGGATTGATTCAAGCCAGGTTTTCCGCGCTTCTTCCGGAATCGCGTCTGTCATTTCGGTTTCGATATACCCGGGAGCGACAACATTGACCCGGACACCCCGTCCGGCGGTTTCCTTGGCGAGACTCTTGGAATACCCGACGAGACCCGCTTTGCTGGCGGCATAGTTAACCTGGCCACCCTGCCCATGCAGGCCGACGATACTGGACATATTGATTATTGAACCCGCACGCTTGCGAATCATGTCGCTCGACACGATCTGGGTTACCAGAAAAGTCCCGGTAAGATTGATGTTGAGGACGCTTTCCCAGTCCTCAAGCTTCATGCGGAATGAAAGTCCGTCTTTGGTTATCCCGGCATTGTTCACCAGAATCGAAAACCCGCCGGAATCCTTGACCGCGGCGGTAATCACCGGCTGAACCGATGCAGGGTCACTGATATTGGCAATCAGTTCGTGGTAGACACTACCGTGTTTGGCCGCAAGCTCGGCGAGCTCGCTTGCGCCCGGAGACGGCTTCGTTGCCAGACCCCATACGGTTGCACCTTCTTCAATAAAACGTTTCGCGATTTCTTTTCCTATTCCACGGCTCGCCCCGGTTACCAGGGCTGTTTTGCCTTTAAGCAACATACTCATCTCCAGTTATCTCAAGATTCAGGCAGGTGCCTGTATATAGTCTGTATAAGGGACAGAGGATCCGGATTGACCCGAATCCCGCCATAATCCGGTCAAAACCTTGCCGGGTCCTACCTCTATCAGCGTGTCTTCACTCTTTTCAGCCATCAGGGAAGCAATTGCCGCTTCCTCGGTTGTCCAACGGACAGGGTTGGAGATGTGCAGCACAGCATTCTTCTTTGCCTCTGTCCCCGAAGCGACTCTTCCGCCGGTAACATTGGAAAAAAGCGGCAGGACGGGATCGGCAAATTTGAAGCCATCCAGTACTTGCGAAAACTTGTCGGCTGCATCCTGCATGAGCGGAGAATGGAACGGACCGGACACTTTAAGCCGGATTACCCGTTTTGCACCGGCTTTTTTGAACTCTTCTTCCGCGAGGGACAGAGCATTTGCGGTCCCGGAAACAACCGTCTGTTTCGGGCTGTTATAGTTTGCCGCGAAAAGATCCACACCACTGAAGCCGGTCAAAACAAGGTCTATCTGTTCAGGTGACAAACCAAGAACTGCCATCATCCCGGGAGGGACAGAGGATTTTTCAAGAAGCGAATCACAGGCAGCTTGCATGATTTTACCCCGCTCAGCGGTGAGCCTGATTGCGTCTTCAAGGGTTATCACCCCGGAAATCGCGAGTGCGGGGAACTCGCCGAGGCTAAAACCTGCGCATGCCAAAGGTACAACCTGTCGATTTTGGAGATACAGTGCGGCCGCGAGAGAGACTACGGTAATAGCAGGCTGACTGATGTCAGTACGTTTCAGTATTTCATCATCCGAGTTCAAGATTTCTTTGATATCCCGACTCAAAACCGAACTAGCAGTATCAAAAAGTGCACGAATCCCCAAGGATCCGTTGGCGTCAGCGTTATAGAGATCCATTCCCATACCAGAGAACTGCGCTCCCTGTCCAGGAAATAAGAAAACTGGCATTAGTGACCTCCAATACGACATAATACGTCATAACGTCAGAAATAGTCAGTTATAATAGTACTTTTTTTATGACAAAAGTCAATACTTATGTCGAAATGGAGCGGACGGCAAGAGTAACGGATTCCTTGATTTCTTCGTTATCTTTGCGATCAAGGATGGCAATTCGGAAAATTGCCGACTCGATCAACCCATAAAACAACTCATTTGCGGCTTTGACATTGTCGATCTTGAACTCTCCACTGTCTTTTCCGGCAATCAGTATTCTTGACAAGAGGTGTCGGAGACGAATAGTCCGGCGTTTGACGCGTGAGTCAGGATCTTTCCCGGTTTTCTGGACTTGCAGTAGATAGGTCAGAACAACGTTAAACAGACGACGATTTTCTGTGCAGAGGTCAATGATCACATGTAAAACTGACTCAAGACGGGATGCATAGCTGAGCGACTCATTAGTAATGGTTGATATCAAGTCCTTTTCAACCCTATTGGTCAGCTGTTTGATACTCCAGACAAAAATCTCCCGCTTGTTTTTAAAATACAGATATAGCGTTGTCCGGGTAATACCGCAACGGTCTGCGATTTTTTGAAAAGTCGCGTCTTCATACCCTTCCTCGATAAAGATATCAAGGGCGCGCTCAAGAATTTCATGTCTTCGTTTTTCATGCTCGACCACTATTGCCATTAAACGTCTCCTTTACCGGTATATGTAAAATCGCGTTTCCAAATTCCCGCTCTTTAAATTGCGTATTTTCGTTGCTTTTTTCCCTATAGCGACTTCAAATTCCTCGTGGTTGGTTATAAACCCGTAATCCCATCCAGGAAAATCCAGAAAAAGGGAATGCATTGACGAATACAGTTCTTTCGCTGATCCTCTGTCCCCAATTCGCTCGCCATACGGAGGATTGGACAACAGCAAACCCTTTTCATACGGAGCGGCAAGGTCTTTGAAGTCGGAAACAGTAAAGTCCGGCCGGGGAATCCGGGCATCGATTCCCGCTTTTTGTAACGCTTTGCCGGCGATAACACAGGCCCGTTCGGCATTCGCCTGAGCAGCGGTAATTGCCTGGGGACTTATATCGCTTCCGGTAACACGAACAAGGCAATCTGTTACAATGCGTGACGCGGCGTCGGCACGTTCGTCTTCCATCATTTTGACAGATGACCCGTCGGCAAACGGAAGTAGATCCTCAAGAGCAAAATTTCTGCCAAGCCCCGGCGCAATATTATGTGCGTACATTGCGGCTTCAATCGGGATAGTACCGGACCCGCAAAAAGCATCATGTAAGGGTGTTTTTCGCCTCCACTGCATAAGATGAAGAAGAATTGCAGCGAGCGTTTCCCGGATAGGAGCTTCACCTCCGGTTGTTCGATAACCTCTCCGATGAAGCGGCATACCTGAAAGATCCAGAAGGATTGATGCAAGATTATTTTCTATATAGACCCTGACTGTTGCGGTCTTCCCGGTTTCAGGAAGTAATTCCATCCCCCAAGCTTTTCCGAGACAGTCATACATTGCTTTGTGTACAACACTTTGTATTGAATGTTCGGAAGACAGGATGCTTGATTTGATTCGTACCTTATCGACTACGACACGAACGTCACGTTTGAACCAGTCCTGCCAGCGAATTGCACGGACACCTTCGAAAAGGTCATTAAAGTCCCGGCAAGGAATGGTCGCAAGCTGAAGATACACCCGGTCGGCTGTCCTGAGCTTGTAATTACTCTGGTATAAAGCACGTAATTCTTGTTCGTCGACAGAGTCTTGAATAACTGGATTATGAGAATCAAGGGACAGAGGATTATCAGAAATCCTGGTACCAGCTCTCTCCATAGTAAAAACGACGCGGCCAATTGCCGTTGAAATTGGAGTAAATTCAAGCTGTCGTAGCTCGTTGGAAAGAATCTTCTCTGCACCTATTGCACAGGGAGCCACAAGTGTTATCATTGCAGTTGATTATAACAGTAATACAGAAAATGTAAAGTTGACGTTACTTTGCATTGCTAGCGAGAAACTGATTAAAGGGACAGAGGATTTATGAAAAGCAAAAAAGAACTCTTGGGGACAGAGGTTCAAGAAAAAACCATAAAGAGAACTAAACCTGGTAAAGTATTACATTACTTCCTTATTCTCTTTGGTTTCATTTCTCTCGGCGTAGGTATCATAGGTATTTCTCTACCGCTAGTACCGACAACACCACTAGTATTACTCGCAGCGGCCTGTTTTCTTAAAAGCTCCCCAAAATTGTACTATTGGTTAACAAAACATAAAACTTTTGGAACCTACATTACAAACTATCTGCAATCCGGCAGGGTTCCTGCCAAATCAAAGCCCTATTCCATTGCAATCGTCTGGATCTGTATTTCTATTTCAGCCTATTTCGCAGAGTCACTATGGCTCAGAATTCTTTTACTACTCATTGCCGGAGGTGTTTCAATCCACCTACTACTACTTAAAACAACGGAATCTGCGGATCCTTCCACAAGGAATACTCTAGTGAACCAGGATGAAATGGAGACTAGCAATGATATCTGATACTCCCGGTAAAACCGTTTATGTACAAGTTCCAGATAAAATTTCAATCGTATCATACGGTAATTCTCCACTAACAAGATGCGTCCACTTCTTCTTTCTGTGAAAATCTCCCCCAAACCTCCAGCTTGCAGCAGTATCGGCCAATCCAGCAACTATTGGATTATTGCTGATATACTCATATACATGCATATAGTGCTGCAGTGAATTGAGAATTACTGAAAAGAAGCGTTCTCCCCAAAAATGTCCTGTGCGACCGGTTGTCTTGTTGTAAATGATCGCATAAACACTTAACACCCACTGCATTATCCGTGACAAGGATTCGTCACCATGCGGAGTAAGTATTAAATGAATATGATTGTTCATAATAGTAAAATGCTCTATTGAAAACGAATACCTTTTCTTAGCGCGAAAGAGAACTCGCTCAAACAAAAGCTTCGACTTTTCAGATTCAAGGAAATGTTCGCGATTATTCACACGCGCCGTCACATGATATCTTGCACCAGTCAGCAAAATTCTTGAATGTCTCATGCTTTACATATCAGAAAAAAAGCTATTCTTGCCCTAATTTTTTCACAATAAGAAATAAAGGGACAGAGGTTTTTATGATCGTCTCCCATAAAATGTTTCCAAACCAGTTATAACATCTCCAATAACATGAGGGTTGGCAAATATCGCCGTTCCTATTTGAATTGCGCTTGCTCCGGTCATGAGGAATTCAGCCGCATCCTGCCAACAGCTTATCCCGCCAAGCCCAATAACGGGAACAAAGCGGTTCTTTTTATGCTTTTTACGTATGGCCAATTCCGACGGGACTGACGAAAACTTTCTAGTCGGGGAACATTGAGGAACACCGAGCAAGATATCTCGAACCATTCGTAACGCGAGCGGTTTTATTGCAGGGCCAGAAAAACCCGCGGTAATATTATCAAAAACCGGTTTTCCGGTTGTAATATCCAGAGCAAATCCTTGAAAGGTGTTAACAAGGCTGAGCACATCTGCGCCAACGTTAACAACAGCTTGTGCAACCTTGACAAGGGACAGAGCATTTGGAGAAAGTTTTACTATCAAGGGTTTATTGGTAACTCTCCGTACTGCTTTAGTCACAGTTGCAGCAGCTTTTGGCTCAAGGCCCCAGGCCATACCTCCTGCCTTAACATTCGGACAGGATATATTCAGCTCAATCATATGAACATCACTAGCATCAAGAAGGCGTGCACCTTCAACATAGGTATTCAATGTAGAACCGGATAGATTTGCAATGACGACAGGACCAAGTTCCAGCATTTTGGGGAGTTCATACTCGATAAAGTGCGGTATTCCCGGATTTTCAAGTCCGATTGAATTCATCAGCCCGGATGGCGTTTCCAATATTCGCCTGCCCGTATTTCCGGATCGGGGTTCAAGCGTCAGGCCCTTCGAACAAATTCCCCCCAAGCGAGAAACGTCAATAACATCACTGTATTCACGTCCGTAGCCGAATGTTCCTGAAGCGGCAATTATCGGATTCGTAAACGAAATTCCGGCAATTTTCAATGACAAATCAGCTTTTTTCCCAGCCATATTCTGTGTACCTTCGCTCATAGAATAACCTCGGCTGCATTAAAGACAGGTCCGTCAACACAACATCGTTTGTTACCGTGCATTGTTTGAATTGTGCAACCCAAACATGCGCCGGCGCCGCAGGCCATGTGCTGTTCAAGACTCAAGTACACAAGGGGGTGCCGGGAGGCATTCTTACATGCTGATTGAATGTATTTGAGCATGGGTGTCGGCCCGCAGGCATACACAAGATCATACAATTCGGGATTAAAGACATCGGAAAGCATTCCTCTGTCCCCAAAAGACCCATCTTCCGTAGTAATAATCACATTCTTTGCAATCGCAGCAATTCCATCCAGTCCATACGTACCGGTTCGGAAGGATGCATAAAAATCAAACGATCCTGGAGGCAAGGACAATGCAAAGCCCGCGACAGGCGCAACTCCTATCCCCCCGCCAATAACGGCAACAGACAGTTCCGCACTTTCTTCAGCTCGTGGGGTGACTGCAGTTTTTATCATTTCCACTATTTCGGAGCTGTCTGGGCGCGGAAAACAGTTTCCTATCGGCCCGATAATATCAACCTGTTGTCCCGGGGATACAGAACAGAGCTCGGAAGTTCCCTTGCCTTTCTTCAGGATCAAAAAAGTGATCGTCCTGTCATCGTAACAGTACACGCTGATCGGACGGCCAAGAAGAACCCCCGACGGACGGGCACGAAGCATAAAAAACTGCCCGGGAAGTGGCTCAGGAATTATTCCTCTGTCCCCTCTTGAAGAAACCGGTGTGAACTGTCGAACAAGAACCAGGGAAAAAACATCCGTTCCCACGGGTTGAATAGACTCGACCGTCGCTGCGCAGGCAACTTTGGGGTATGGGCTACACATTCTCGATTCCTGTTTGAGGGACAGAGGATTTATCAAGTTCCTTTTTCGCATTCACAAGCTCATCCCGGGCTGATTTTGCGCCATCTCGTGCTGCGCGTACTATCATCTCTAGGGACAGAGCTTTATTTCCTGCAGCCTCAATACATTCTGTATCTTTTTTCCATGCCAGAAGAATACCACGTGATGAGTTGACCGTTCCGCCAGCGTGGTCGAGCAAAGTCGCAGCTATACGAGCCGCTCCACCCTGGGCTCCATAGCCGGGTATCAGAAAAAAGAGATCCGGATAGCGGTCACGGAGCGTGCGAGCATCCTGTTCTTCGGTACAACCGACAACCGCTCCGAACGGTCCGCAGGAGGAATAGTTGTCATATCGTTTTGATATTTGCGAAAGTGCATTTCCTACAGAATGCAGGACCCGATCTTCCGAATCAGACACTTTGAGCCATTCAATATCCTTCATACCGGGATTTGATGTTCGTAACAGAACAAATGCCCCCTTCCCGGCTGATTCAACGTACTCAAGAAACGGCTCCAGTGTATCAAAACCCATATACGGGTTAATGGTAATAATATCAGCTTCAAAATCACCGGTAAAATGCGCCCGGGCATAGGCCTTTGCGGTATCCGCGATATCACCCCGTTTGATATCGGCAATCACCGGTATACCGGTGGCCCTCACTGCCTTCAGGGTTTCTGAATAGGACTTGAGACCGTCAATACCCATTGCTTCGTAGTATGCAATTTGCACTTTGTAACAACTTGCATATGGAGCTGTGGCTTCAATGAGAGCACGATTATAGGCCAAAACCGCCTCTGCCGGACTTTTATAACCACCTAGCACCTGTTCCGGAATATAAGAAGGATCAGTATCGAGACCGATACAAAGCGGACCTTTCTCAGCGCACGCTGATTGAAGGCGCTTCATTGCAAACTCTGTCGTTTTCATGAGCTCATACTATCACAAAAACTTCCGGTAATACCATAATCAAAAACTAAAAACCAAATCAGGGACAGAGGATTCTCTAGAATCGATATTTAACCGAAAAACTCGCAGCAGCATGTAGTCCGGCTACATCCGGACCGAATTCTCCTGCATCTGTTCCGCCAAAAAGTGTGGTATCAAACGGAATAACCAGCTGAGATACTACTGTGACCGCCTGTACCGGTTCTATTTCATGACGTATGGTAGGGAAGATTGAGGCGTCAGTAAGACTTGCAAGCATCGAAATTTGAAGACGGGCATAATCCGAGTGGTTATATAGCAAGGTAAGGAACCCGTAATGCCGGCGGAGAAAAGTTGTACCGCTGCTTTGGATGAACTGAATTGAACTTTTTCCACTTTCAGCAATTTCTTCCCCGTTCAACAAATCGGAAACAGAATCACTTTGCGATAGAGGTCCCGCACTCGTGTAGTAATACTGCGCTAGAAGGAAGATTCTCCCATCAAGAAAGGAATAATCACAACCAAGAGCTGCCGCAAGGGCCGCATTCTCACGTCCTTCATCGAATTCGGTTCTACCATCTGTCGTAATCAACGTATCAAAGGTTACTCCCACGGCCACGTCAAATTTCAACGACAAACCTAACTGTAGCCTATAATTATCCGGATTTTTGCCAGGCACGGTGGTAAGCGCAAGCCCCTGGATGCTGAGAATCGAATTATGATGATCAAGAGACAGACCAAAGAGACTTTCTCCATCAAACGAAATCCTCTGTCCCTCAAAATAATCAGTACTTCTTTGAACTGCAAATCCCTGCACCTGGAGCTCCTCCCTCGGGTACCAGGTAAGCACCGTTGCCATTACACCACGTAGCCGGGCGTCAGGAAATAATGGATTCCGGGGATTAATGATATCTGTTGGACGAATCCCCATTCCGTAGCCGAAAGGAACGCGCATTAGTCCCAAATTGATATCAACCGTATCGAATTGAAGCGCTGCATACAATCGTTCAAGCTCTCCTTCCGTAATAATGCCCGTCTCGGGAGATGAAGTCGCAAGTACATTGAAAGCAGAATAAAATCTTCCATTATCGCCGATCGGAGCCGTTAAACGAAGGTTTGCGAATTGTTCTGCAGCCACACTCCAGGATTCATCAGTATCAAGAAGAATCCCCAGTGTCGTTTCGGCAACACCCGAAATAACAAATCCTGTTTGCCCCAATACCGGGGACAGAGGAATAAAGAATAACAGAATCGCGACCAGAAGAAGGGTTAATGCACCCCTTTTTGGGGACAGAGGATTTCTGTTTGTCCTCCGAGGATCCAGATTATTCATCGTAAATTCCGTGTGCTAAAAATTCTGTCGGAAACAGGAGCATTCAGCTCAAGGTTGATTACCCTGAAGGTTGTTTTGCTGTTCTTTCGTAAAAGATCTCGCATTTCACTTTCCATAGGAAAGCTCTGTCCCTGGATGAGTTCAGATCGAATAAGTGTGTACTCTTTCAGTTTTGCTCCTGAAAGTGCATAAAATTCCGCCCGGACCATGTCGAAATTGTCTTTCGCGACCCAAAGCCGGCGTTTTTGATAGCTTTCAGTGGGTTTGATTGCGGCAAGATCCAGAACCCAGCAATCACGCCCGTCAACCTTTTCATCTTCGAGGAAAGTGGCGGTATACCGACGCGACAAACGCTCGTTCTCTATCGTATCTTCATAACTCATGTCAGAGCCCATCATGGATTCCTTAAGCATGTGTCCGGAAATCAGCATAATTTGCTCGGTGTCGGGCGAATATACATAAAGTCGGCCGTCTTTTTTCAGATATTTGGTCCCCCGGTCCTCGGGGTTTGTAAATTCAATGAAACTGTCCTTGTTTTCACGTCCCCAGACCTTGAAGGTTTTCATGAAAGTACGACCCTGATATTCGATAATCATTTCACCTTCATGGATAATGCTCTCATAGATTTCATTATCATCAACCTGATCCAGTATTTCCTCCGCTGTTTGGGCGAAAAAAGGGGATGCGGACAACAAACAGACCGAAATCATTGCAATTCTTACGATAAATCTCATCACTCTCATACAAACCTCCATAATTGCTGATTACAATTCATCTTCGGGCGATTAACGGAAATCCTCTGTCCCTCGTCAATTTATCAGCTTACCGCCTGAGTGCTTCAACCGGCTCCACAAAAGCGCTTTTCAACGAAGGAATTATCGTACACAACGCCGATATCACTACACCGAAGAAAAAGTTCTGAATCAGCATTGTCGGTGAAAAAACAAGGTAGAGGGTACCTGATACCGGCAAGTCCTTCATGCCGCCCCCGGTAATTGTGGTCATGTCGAATGGAAATTGAGAGCCGACCCAGGTCGCAACTCCACCGAGGAAAACACCGGCAGTCGCTCCCAAAATGCTCAAATACACCGCTTCCATGAAAAAAACAAAGACAATCTCCGCCCGTTTCATGCCGAGGGCGCCCATCATGCCGATTTCCTTTATCCGTTCGTGAATCATCATGAGAACCGTGTTGACAATCAGGAAACTCGCCACAACCTGGAATACACCGAAGATTATGTAATACAACCAGGTCATGGACCGGTACATCGCGACCCAATAGTTGTCCGTCCAGGTCCGGATGACCGTTCTGTCACCAAGCAATTGTTCCATACCGGCTTTGATTCGCTCTGAATCGCGCTGATCATGGGCAAAAACAACAAGTTGCTGTGCTCTGTCCCCCAAACCGAGGATCCGCTGTAACCGGTCAATCGGGACGATAATGGTATCTTCGTCCATTTTCCGGTAATCAAACTCGAAGATTCCGGTTATTTCGGGGCTCCAGTATTTATCCGAGAACTCGGCCGACACCGTTTTTAGCGGAATCCGGTCTCCAATACGCAATCCGGCTTTTTCAGCGAGCACGGTTCCAATAACGCATTCATTTGCATCGTTCGCCGGGAAACGTCCGGACACGAGTCCGTCGGTACGTTTGGTCAGATTAAAATGATTTATTTCCCGTTCACGATCAATATCTATCCCCCAAACAAGGGCATGCTTTACCACATTGTCAAAAAGGCTCGCGTGAATCTGGATACGCGGCAACGCGCCCCTAACTTCAGGGAGAGATTCTGCCAGACGGATCAATTCATCGTCGGAAAAATAATCCTCTGTCCCTCCGAAGACTTTCTCCAACGGGAACTGCACCGGTAAATACTCCTTTTCCGCTTCAAATCCTTCCGAAACCGCGAGAACATGGCCCGTTTCATAGGTCCGGACGGTATTTTCTATCCCGATGAACATGCCGTCCATCCACGAATTCATGAATATGATAAAAAAGACGGCGATTCCGACAGCGGTAATGCACAAGATGGAGCGGCGGCGGTTTCTGCCGATATTCCGCCAGGCGATAACCGAAAGCATTCCAAGTCCACCGCTTGTTGAATCCTTCATTTTCTGACCTCCTACTCAAACCTGAGGCTTTCGGTGACCGGCATGCGGAGAGCGCGCCGCGCGGGCAAGACCGCCATTACACCGGAAACGAGCGTCGCGGCGAAAAATGTGCCGATTATCACCGGAACATTCCATGCCGACCTGAAAAAAGCGGCCACGCGGTATCCGATATCACCGCTGAGGGCCTCGGTCATGGCGGAGTAGTCGATTCCAATCGTCACCATGGGGATATTTATGAGACAACCGAGCACCACGCCGACAAAGCCGCCGATCATACCGATAAAGGACGCTTCAAGCGCATAGACGAAAAGCACCTGAGAATCGGTCATCCCCAACGCGCGAAGCATACCGATTTCCTTCGTCCGCTCAAGAATCGCCATGAGCATGGTGTTGGAAATTCCGAGAAAAGAGAGCAAAAATAACATAAAAATCATGACTCGAGTAGAAATCCTGTCAGAAGCGGAAGCGGAAAGGTAGTCCTTCACATAGTCCTGCCACCCTTTGACCACGAGATCCTCCGGCAGAGGGACAGAGGATTCTTTAAAAACGCTCCGTATCGCCTCCGGAGACTCGAATTCCCCTGGTAACGAGGCATCGTTCGCGTCCTTCCGACGGATTATGAGTTCGGTAACGGCTCCGTCGAGTTGTAGTCCTGCACTGTCCTGTAAGGCATCAAGCGGCATATAGACCGTATTTGCGTTATTTTTCGGGTTTGGCGAGTTCACCACGCCGGTAACCGTCGCCGGAATTAGCTGATTCACATGGCGAACCGCTCCGGTATAGTCGCTTGCAAGAAGCAGTGCGAGGGCTTTTTCCGCGGTATCGGTCCCGGTTTCCACCAAAAAGTAGTCTCCGAGAACCGGATCGGCCTCATAGACCGTTTCCAGCAATCCTCTGTCCCCGGAAGAGAACCGTGGAAGGATGTCTTCCGTGAACCGGGAGGCGTCAATCCGCTCGGGAAGGGCCTTGATGTCGATTGTGGTGAAAATTCGCACATCAAGAAGGCCGGCACTGCCCATGCGGTCCCAGATATATTCAATATCCGACTGTTCAGCGTCGGCTTTGAGATAAACGAGCGGCTTTCGGGGAGTGTCGCCGTCGCCGGAAAAGGGCCGCTTTTTCCCGTTTGCCGGATCCCGCGCTTCGTACAAGCCCCGGATTCGCGCGGCATCGGACGGATCCGGCGCGATTGTTTCGATAAAACGGTCAAACTTTTCCGCGTCCATGCGGCGGGGGACCGCAAGACCGAGTTTGTCGGCAGTGAGCATGCCCAGCGCGATTTCGTAGGCGCCTGCTGCCGGGAAACGGCCGGAATCAAGATAGTCGGGGTAGCGCAGAAGCCGGCGTTCCCGCGTCACATCGACTCCGGTACAGAGCACCGGCGCCGAGCCGTTGGCCGCGTGCAGCGTTCCGGTAAACTCAAAGCGGGGCGCGCTGTCATAACCGGCATCCTCGAGGACGCGGGCAAGCGGCTCCCAGTTTCCGAAACTCTCATACATGGGCAGGTCGTCTTTTTTGTCAAAATACGCCTGCGTCTGTATTTTCGCGGCCCCCGTTTCGTAGGCGACAATGTTCCGCTCTGACTCGAGCGTCATTCCGAGCAGCCATCCGTCCATAAAGATGTACAGGGTAACACTGACGGCGACCGCGATAACGGTTATCACGGTTTTTACCCGGTGACGGCCCAGATTTCTGAACGACATGCCGGCGAGCATGCCAAGTTCATGCAGTTTCATCGGTATACCTCGTCTTCTACACGTCCGTCCCTGAGGGTAATCAGACGGCGGGCGAAGTCCATCACGAGTTTGTCATGCGTGGAAAAGATGAAGGTGGTTTTCTCCCGTTCATTGAGGTCCAGCATGAGTTCGAGAATTTCCCGGCTCGTTACGGAATCAAGATTTGCCGTCGGTTCGTCGGCAAGGACGATGGCCGGTTTCTTGACGAGGGCCCGCGCGATGGCAACCCGCTGCTGCTGTCCCCCGGACATCTCTTTCGGCCGACGGTTTCCCATGCCGGCAAGCCCCACATCGGCCAAAAGCTGTTCCGAGCGCTCACGCACTTCGTCCGCAGGAACACCAAGCAGGACGAGCGGCATGGACACGTTTTCAAACGCGGTCAGCACCGGGATGAGGTTATACGCCTGGAAAATGAATCCGGTCGTTTTCCGGCGCAATACGGCAAGTTCCTTTTTGGTCATGACGGCCGTGTCATTTCCCGAAACCGAGACAGTCCCCGCGGTAGGCACGTCGAGACAGCCGACGAGGTGCAAAAAGGTCGTCTTCCCGCTTCCCGAAGGACCGGCAACAGCCGCGAACTCTCCGGGGGAAAAGGACAGACTGATGCCGCGGAGCGCGTGAACGGCCAGATTATTCAACTGGTAGGTTTTTTCGAGATTGTTCGTTTCAACGACCTTCATCGTCAGCTCCATTGTTTTCGTCCCGTTCCTTCTTCTGCATCTTCGCAAGCGCCTGAAGACCGAACACGTCTTTCCCTTCAAGCTCCTCAGTAATGGAATTGGGCACAAGCATCATGGAGTTGCCCGCCTTGAGTCCTTCATTCAAAATGGTCAGGCTCTTGAGCATGAGGGCGATATCATTTTTCGCATACACACGGCCGGCGGTCTCGAGCTTACGGGCAATTTCAATTTCAGCCTCGGCGAGAAGCACCCGTCCCTTCTTTTCACGTTCCGCCTGGGCGACATAACTGAGGGAGTTCTGCAGCAACTCCGGAATCTGGATATCGGTAATTTCAATATGCTGCACGGTGATACCCCAATCCGTCGTCTTCTGGTCGACCGTCCGACGGATATGCTCCTCGATCTTGTCGCCATTCTCGAGAAAGACTGACAGGTCATAGCTGCTAACCGCGCTCCGGAGTGCCGTTTTGGCAGAAAGAATAACCGCTTCCTCGTAGTTCTGTACCTCGCAAATTGCCTTTTCCGCATCCCAGACGAGCCAGAAGCACAGGGCATCCACGGTAACCGTCACCGAATCCCGGGTCAGCGTCGTCTCGGCGGTAAAATCGCTTACCCTGATACGGAGATCGACAATGGAAGCAATCCAGTCGACAACCGGCAGCACAAAAAAGACACCCGGACCGCGGACCCGGTGGAATTTGCCGAGGCGGAGGATGATGGCACGTTCCCACTCGTCAGTTTTTCGAACCGAAAGGACGACGAGGAACCCCGCGAGCGCGAACAATGCGGTAATCCAGTACCCGCCGGGCCCAAGACGGGGAAATCCTGCGGCCAAACGAACCGCACAACCCGCGAGCGCGAAAAGGAGGACAATCAGCGTCCGCAAGCCGACGATCCGTACAAATGAGCGCTTTTTGACCGTCGCGCTATTGGTAACGAGCGCCTTGTTCGTCTGTCCTGAACCGGAAACTGTCATATATCCTCCTCATACTTTGCGAGCGCCGCCGGAATTTCGTCTTTCGGAATGCCCAGCGCCATAAACTCCAGAATCGTTCGATGAACCAGATCCTGCAACAGGGATTCACGTTCACTGTGCTCCGGTTCCGGGGGAGCCTCGGAGATAAACGTTCCGCTTCCCACCTGTGTAGTCACGATGCCCCGAAGTTCGAGCTCCGCATAGGCCTTGGCGATAGTATTGGGGTTTATTTTGAGCTGAATGGCCAGGGAGCGAATAGTCGGAAGCCGGGTCCCTGGAGGAAGCGTTCCCGCAAGGACCGCGTCCGCTATCCGCCTGATTATCTGGCGGTAGAACGGTACCCCGCTTGCCGTATCGAGCGTGAATTCCGGAATTTTCGGCATACTTGTACTACTCATCTAGTACAATTGTATTTGTACTAGTACAATTCGTCAAGAGAAATGAAGGTTTTTTGGAAAAATCAGAAAATCCTCTGTCCCCGACGGAAGGTCGCGAGTATCTCGCCCCGGTACGCTTTTCCCGCGTACGGACAGTTTTTCCCCCGGGAGTACCAGGATTCCGATGAAGGATCTATCGTAACGGTCTTCTCCGGGTCAAGGAGCACGAGATCGGCATCGAGACCTTCGGAAAGACGACCGCGGTCAAGACCGAGGAGGCGGGCCGGATTGGCCGACATGAGCCGGGAGAGGGCGGAAAGACTCAGATGACCCGCCTTCACAAGTACGGTATTACATACCGGAAATGCCGCCTGTATCCCGGAAAAGCCCGGGGCGCCGGCCTGTTTGTCCTCTGCCGTGTGCGGCGCGTGATCAGTCGCTATGGCGTCAATCGTACCGTCAGCGAGGCCCCGGATCAGGGCCATCCGGTCTTCTTCATGACGGAGCGGCGGATTCACAATTTCGGGTGATTCAGCGGTCAGCGCGAGATGATGGGGCGTTACTTCGCAACTCACACCACTTCTCCGCTGCTTCGCGGCGCGTACCGCGGCGAGGGATCCGGTGGTGCTGAGATGGTCGATATGAACCCGGCATCCGGCTTCTTCGGCAAGCGCGAGATTCCGGTAGGTCAGGGTATCTTCGGCAAGGCGGAGAAGTCGCTCGACCTTTGTATAGAGCGTGGCCGAATTGCCGGGATCGGCAAGAGCCGCGGTGCGAAGTTCCCGGGCCCGCTCCGCAAGGGACGGATCCTCGCAGTGACAACACACAAGCACACCGGTTTTCGCGCAAATGCGCATGGCGTCGAGCATCACCGCGGCGGAGGCGACTTCATGGCCGTCTTCGGTGGCAATCGGCGTTTCAGAAGGATCCAGATCGGCCAGGGCCGACGTATCGGTTCCGCCGAAGCCGCGCGTCAGGCTCACCGACTGGAAAATATCGGGAAACTCCGCACCGGTGGCACGCGCGCGCACGGCAAGCGAGGCTGCGCGGTCCGAGATGACCGGATTCGTGTTCGGCATGAGTACAACGGTCGCAAAACCGCCTGCCGCCGCCGCGCGGGAACCGCTTTTGAGATCTTCTTTGTACGTAAAGCCGGGGTCGCGGAAATGGGCGTGCATGTCGACAAAGGCAGGCATGAGAGTCGCGCCGCCGCAGTCAATAACGCGGGCCTCGGGGTGCTCAACTTGCGCGGGGTGCAAATCATGGTAGACCGCGGCGATTTTTCCGTCGCGGACAAGGAGGGCGCCGGGGGTGTCGGTGTCGCAGTCGACCAGGCGGGCGTTTATAAAGAGGAGGGGTTCGCTCACAGGAATTCTCCGATTCCGGCGCGGTAGAGTTCGTCGCAGTACTGGCAGGCGTATTCGGCGCGTTTGCGGTCAACAAGCTGGAAGACGTGCGGGATGGTGGTTTCCGAGCTCGTGATACAGCGGGGGTTTCGGCATTTTATGACATTTTCGACACGTTCCGGCAGGGTCAGGCTGATCTTCCTGACAACGTGTTCTTCTTCAACAACATTGACCGTAATATCCGGATCGATGAAGCCAAGCACGGAGTAGTCCACGTCAATCACATTGTCAATTTTTATTATGTCCTTTTTCCCGAGGTGTCCGGAAGGGACATTCATGATGAGCGCGACGCTGAAGGGTACTTTGTCCAGTTTGAGCCAGTTGAAGATCCGGATGCCGGTTCCGGCGCGGATATGGTCAATCACGAGTCCGTCTTTTATTTTTTGTACGTTCATTTTTTTCCTCCATCACAGCCGAGGAGTTGTGTGATCAGTGCCATGCGGGCATACATGCCGAACTTGACTTGCTGGAAGTAGGCGGCCCGGGGATCCGAATCCACTTCGGGGGATATTTCATTGACGCGGGGAAGCGGATGAAGTACGCAGAGGTCTTTTTTCGCGAGGCGCATTTTCTCCGTGTCCAGGATGTAGCTGTCTTTGAGGCGGATATAGTCCTGTTCGTTGAAAAACCGTTCCTTTTGCACACGGGTCATGTACAGGATGTCGAGGTCGCCGATTACGTCTTCCAGGCGGAGCATTTTCGAGAAGGAGACTCCTGCGGGTTTGAATACCCGGGAAATGATGTAGTCGGGTATTTCGAGTTCGGGCGGGCTGATGAGGACGAAGCGGTTGCCCGGGTAGCGCGACATTGCTTTGGCGAGGCTGTGGACGGTACGGCCGAACTTGAGGTCGCCGCAGAGTCCGATGGTCAGTCCTCCCATTTTCTTTTTGATGGTCCTGATGGTCAGAAGGTCCGTGAGTGTCTGGGTCGGATGGTGGTGGCCACCGTCTCCGGCGTTGATGACGGGGACGTCGCTGTATTGCGACGCGAGCAGCGCAGCTCCTTCCTTGGGATTCCGCATCGCGATGATGTCAACATACGACGCAACAGTGCGTATCGTATCCGCAAGGCTCTCTCCTTTTGAGGTTGAGCTCGCGCCCGGTTCGGCAAAACCGAGGGTTGATCCGCCGAGACGGAGCATGGCGGCCTCGAATGAAAGCCGGGTACGAGTGCTGGGCTCAAAAAAAAGTGTGGCGAGTACTTTGCCTCGACACACTTCGGAATACGAGTCCGGGTTTTTCATGATCGTTTCGGCCAGGGAAAAGAGCTTGTCCAGCTCATCAATGGTAAAATTCCCCGGCTCGATCAAATGTCTTCCCTTCACGGTACGCTCCTTATAAATCTCCTGATACTGCCGCTCCAGGCAGTCCGATATCACGGCGGTAGAACATGCCGTCAAACGACACTGCTTCCATTGCGCGGTAGGCTTTTTCGCGGGCTTCTTCCAGAGTTGTCCCGTGCGCGGAAACCGCGAGAACACGGCCGCCCGAGGTCACCAGCGGGCCCGCCGGGCTTGCCTGGCTCGATGACCGTTTGTCGTTTATGGCGCCGGCAAAGAAAACGCGGGCACCAACGGCTTCAACGGCCGCGCGGTTTACGAATATGGGCATCCCTTTCTGATACGCTTGCGGATAGCCTCCAGAAACAGCTACCGGTGCGCAGACATATCCGTCTTTCCAGCGGAAGTCGAAGGAAGCAAGCGTTCCGTCAATAATGGCGCCGCACATGCGGGCAAAATCGAAATCCATGAGCGGAAGGACCGCCTGGGTTTCGGGATCTCCGAGGCGCACGTTGTACTCGAGGAGTTTTGGTCCGTCTTTGGTGAGCATGAGACCGAAAAAAATGAATCCCCGATAGTCGAATTGTTCACTGATGAGGCCCTGCAAGGTGGGCTCCAGAATGTCGGTCCTGAATTGTTCGAGAACCCGATCGTCCAGCTCCGGCACGGGGGCTATGGCGCCCATGCCGCCGGTATTCGGGCCCTTGGCGCCGTCGCGGAGCCGCTTGTGGTCGCGGGCAGTAACAAAGGGCTGGATGACCGCGTTTCCCGCGGCGGCCGTTTCAGGGGTTACGCTGACCGCGGCGAGAATGGAAATCTCGTCGCCCTGGAGGTATTCTTCCACCAGTACCTTCCGGCCGGCGCTTCCGAGCGATCCTTCTTCCATGAAGCTTTTAAGCGCGCGTATCGCTTCTTCGGGACCCGGGGCAACAACGACACCCTTTCCTGCGGCGAGTCCGTCAGCCTTGATCACGACCGGCCCGTTGATGCGGTTAACCGCGGCGATTGCGCTGGTCAGATCGGTATGGGTTTCGCTTTCCGCGCAGGCGACCCCGTACTTTTTCATGAAGGCCTTCGCGATATCCTTGCTCGCTTCGAGCATGGCGGGTTTGTGCGACGCGCCCACCACCCGGATGCCGGATTCCGCAAGACGCGTGGCAAGGCCGGCGGCAAGCGGGTCCTCGGGTCCTACGACCACAAAGGAACCTTCGGCAGAACCGGAGAGTTCGCGTACGCAGGCGTCTACAATTGAACCGATATCATGAATGTTGGCTGATACATTGGAACATTTTTCTTCAACGGCGGTGCCGCCGTTTCCCGGAATACATACTACTTCTTTAATGTCCCCTGACCGGGCAAGTGCCCAGGCTATGGCGTGCTCACGCCCGCCGGAACCGATTACTATTGTTTTCATCGTCGTCATAATACGACGAAGAACGCGGTTACTGCAAGGTAGGCACGGCCGATTTTACCTGTTGTTCCAGGCGAGATACCGCTTCTTCATCCTCGGCGGCAAATATTTTCTCGTGTCCATTCCGCAACACAAACACCAACGTGCAGGAATCAAGGAGAACAAGTGAATCAATGTCGTCATAGCGCACCATGGCATTGCTCCAGAGGACTCCGTCACGGTAAGCCCCGGTAAACCGGGAAACAAAGAGATCCCGAACGGCGATGTAAAACCCGATGACCCCCACACCGCAGAGGGCGAACAACGGCAGGGAGGTGAATCCCCGATACCAGGCGAGCGCGATAAGCGCGGGGGAAAACAGGAGAACGCCGAGGAACTGAAAGTGAAACCGCGGACAGAAAGACTCCACAAGAGGACCCATGCGGCGTTTGAGTATAAGGGTATTTACAACCACATACAGGGCGGACAGCGGAAGCAGGGCCAGTGAAACGAGGGGAACAATGCTTGCGTAATCGTACATGCTGCAATACTATGCCATGTAGAAGCCAAAGACAAGGAGATTCTGCCATGAAAACGATAGAATCAGTGCTGGTAGCAGGAGCGGGAGCCATCGGCGCCGCCGTTGCCTGGCAAATACAGCGGACAATCCCGGGCGCGGTATCAATCCTTGCCGGCGGAGAACGGCTTGAACGGTATCGAAAAGAGCCGTTTATCATCAATGGAGAATCCTGCTCCTTCGCGTTTACGGATGTTACCGGATCCAGCAATCCGGACCTCATCATTGTTGCCTGCAAGAATCATCATTTACCGGAAGTCATGGCCGATCTCAAAAATCATGTGGGGGAACAGACGCTCATTCTTTCGCTTCTGAACGGAATTTCAAGTGAGCGGCAGCTCGGCGAAGTCTTCGGTGCACACCGGATTCCCTATGCAATGATTCTTGGCATCGACGCGGTCCGTGAAAGCAATAGGGTCAGTTTTTCAAAGACGGGGAAAATATTCTTCGGTGACGCTGAAAATCCGGAACCCTGGTCGGACCGGGTCCGGGCCATCGCGGAATTTTTTACCCGCAGCGGCGTCGGCTTTTCCGTTCCTGAAAACATGCTCAACCGCTTGTGGTATAAATTCATGATGAACGTGGGTCTCAATCAGCTCACCGCGATTATCCGCCGACCCTACCGTCCGTTCAAGTCGGCGACACGGGAAGAAGAATCGGCCTCCCTCTTCGCGGATGCCATGCGGGAAGTAATCGCCGTCGCCGCTCCCGAGGGCGTAACCCTTACCGAAAAGGATATCGAAGACTCGTTCAGGGTTCTGGACGGCCTTTCCGACGAGGGCAAGACCTCCATGTGCCAGGATGTCGAAGCGGGCAGAAAAACGGAAGTTGAGCTTTTCTCCCGCACGGTCATGGACCTCGGGGAAAAGCATGGAATTTCCGTCCCCATCAACACGCTCATGTACCGGCTTATCAGGGCGATAGAAAACACCTACTGACAATACTGACAGAAAAATCCGGCTAGAGCGTCTTCAATTCAAGGGAGGAAACCTCGAACGGTACCTTGCCCCCGCCTGAAATCTCGGCGAGTGCGTACTTTCCCTCGGCGAGACTTCCCGGATTCACCATACGTGTCGGGCCGATGGCATCAACGGCGGCGGATTCATGTATGTGTCCCGAAAGTACCAGCAACGGTTTCCATTTTTCAATAAATTCCCTGATGAGCGGCGATCCCACATGGGCCCCGCTGGTAACGGTATCCAGCAGGGTATCTTTCGGCGGATGATGCGCGATAATGACGAGATTATTCCATGCCTCGTCGGAACCGGAAAACCCGTCAGGGACGCTTTCGGCTACCAGATGGAGATCGGAGACAAGGTCCTCGTCGGTCCGTTCGTTCGGGGTAACCCCGGTAAATTTAAGGGCCCCGCCTGATCCGGAAAACATGAGTCCGTTGAAATAGGAAAGGGAACCTTCAATGCTGACATCGAACTCTTCCATCGTTTCACGAAAAGCAGGTTCATCACAGTTGCCGCTCACGGCAAAAACCCGGTCATGCAGATGGGCAAGCCGTTCCAGATAGGGCAACCCGGTTTCCGGCTTGCCGAATGCGGCAAAATCACCACCAAACAGCACCATATCCGCTGTTGCGGCAATCGGTTCAATCTGTTCAAGCCGCGCGAGATCTCCATGACCGTCTGAAATAAGCAAGACTTTCATATTCGTGTAATACCCTCCATGATAGCGAGCAGGGTACGCATCTGGTCGGGGGTTCCGATGCTTATCCGGACAAATTCCTCAATGCCCGGATGATCGAAATAGCGCACAAGCACACCTCCGGCCTTTATAGCCCGGTAGACCTCGTCTCCGGTAAAGCCCGGCTTTCTGACAAATACGAAATTCGCCAGGGACGGAACAACCTCCCAGCCGAGCGCCCGCAGTTCCCCGGAAAACCAATCACGGGTTTGCGCCAGCTCACTGTTTATAGCCTTATAATACGGCCAGTTTTCACAGGCGGCAAGACCGATTTTCTGGGTAAGCGCATCCACCGGAAAGTGATTGAACGAGTTTTTTGTCGTAAACAGTGCCTGGATGAGTTCCGGATCCGCAACGGCAAAGCCGAGACGCGCGCCGGCGAAACAAAAGGACTTGGAATACGTCCGGATTACCACAAGATTCCGGAATTCCCGGATCAGGGATACAACCGATTCCCCGCCAAAGTCGATATACGCTTCATCAACCACCACCACCCGGTCGGCAGGATACCGCTCAAGGAACCGCCGAATTTCGGCGGGGGAGAGATAGCGGCCGGTGGGCGCGTTGGGATTCGCGAAAATCACCCCGGATGAGGGTCGTTCGAGATAGGAATCGAGATTGATCGAGAAGTCTTTTTCAAGCGGAATCCGTTCAAACGGAATACTGTAGTACCCTGCGTACACCGGGTAAAAACTGTACGTATGTGCGGGAAACAACAGCGGGGCATCGGAATCAAAAAAAGCATAAAAGACGAAGGAAAGAATCTCGTCGGACCCGTTTCCCGCGATTATCATCTCTTCGGTTATACCGTTCCCCAACATGACGGCTATTCCCCTGCGGAGAGCATGGGCATCGGGGTCAGGATACCGACGAAAGAGGGCTATGTCGAACGAGTCAAGCGCTTCCCGGACTGCCGGAGCAGGGGGATAGGGATTTTCATTCGCGTTAAGTTTAATGTATTCCCGGTCGGTCGGCTGTTCTCCCGGAACGTAGGGATGCAAATCACGGAATCTTCTGGCAAACATATTCTGCTTCCTTGTTAGTGGGATTCTGTCCGGTAAAACACTACCGTTTTTCCTCCGCTATGAAAAGACAGGAGACTGCTACCAAAAGTGTTGAAAAATCCCCTTAAATTTGGTCATTGAGAAAAGCCGCCAAGTATAGTAGAATACTCTCCATGGCGGCACCAACGGAATTATCAGTCCTGCTGCGTCTGTACAGCGGAAAGCAAAAGTCCCCAACCGTTCTCGTCCAGGATTTTTGCGACTATATACAGAAATACGCGCGCCATTATCTGCAGGAAGTTCCGGATCTGGTCATGTATCTAGATGATACCATCAACACCGTTCTGCGGATGCTTGAAGATCTTGAGCGGAGCGGGAAAGTAATTCTTTCCTCGGATTCAAAAGGCCGCAAGCTGGTATATGTTCCGCAGTACTTCATTGACAGGATAGTTCAACGGTTCAAGGACATCGATGCCAAGATTGACCGTCCATACCCGCTGGCTACCGAACTCCCCGGCAATTTTCCCCAGTCATATATAAAGCCGGTCTACATTACGTCGGATTTCGCCGAAATGCTCGAACGCGGCGACCGGACCAACGCGTATCTGTGCCAGCTCATATTTCCCGACGAAACCCCGCCAATCCTGTACCCCGGATCCATATCGCCGGAAAAACTTCTGGAAGTTGCCCTTTCAAAAATTCGGCTCTTTTTATCCAAGGATGAGTCCCGCGACTACATCCAGAAACGGATGATGATTGCCAACCCGGGCAAAGAACTTTCCATAAAGAACTCCCTTGAACAGTTCCAGACCCGTCCGTCCGAGTCCTTGAGCGCACTCAAGCATTCAGGAGACATTTACCTTTTCTGGAATTCTCTCTGTTCATTTATCCGGCAGGACTACGCGAAAAAAACCGAGAAAACGGCGGAAGAAGTCGCGCTGATCCAGTCGGTGTTTATTACCGAGTATCTCAACAATCATTACAAGAGCAAGGCACAGCAAAATCTCCAGCGTCAAACGGCACTCAAGAATCTCGAGTTGTGCTTTCACAAAGCGCCGTACTTCTTTGACCGGGATACTATCGCGCGTTTTACGGATTCCCGGGGAGTACCGCTTCTCGGTCAGTACAAGAGCAATGATCTGGAAGAATTTATCAAGGAAAAATCCGGTGAGGCCAACCCCGACCGCTTGCCGGACCTGCTGGTATTCAGGACTGACGACGGCAAGCGCTATTTCGTCATGAAGGAGAAAGTGCTCCCGCTGGTCATCCGGCTCTGCAATGACGGCCGAAAGGTTATCAAGGATACAATAACACGGGAATGGTATCAGCTTTTCACGTCCTATCATCAGGAACCGGCAATGAAGAACTCGCCGGAATTTGAGAAGAAGGTGGAAATGCACTGCAAGAAACTCGCGCCGGTTCTCCATGCGCTGCTCAACGCGTCCTTTATTCCCCTTCTCGCCATGGACCCCTCGTTTTCCGGCAAGGATACCAATGCCGGCTTCAAGTTGTTCGATCACGGGCGGTTGCTCCCCCTGAGCACATTGCTCATGCTCAACCGCCAGGAACTCATTACCGACGCGCGGATTCTTCTGCCCTTCTGGTACACCATACCGGTCATTTCATCAATAATCGCATTTTTCCTGCGTCCAAGAAAGCCGAAGCAGATCAGGGACAAAACGGTGAAGAGCCGTATAGAAAGCAAAGAAGAGCAACAAGATGAATCCCCGCGGGAAGCCAAGGAAAAGAGGAAGGAAGAACTCAAACAGGCAGCGGCGCGTATTGAAAAGGAACTCATTCCCCCTGGCAGCACTCTGGTGGCAGAGCTTTCTACTCAGCTTGACGAATGGAACCGGACCCTCAACAAAGAAGTAAAGGAAAATCTTACCGAAGACGTCAATTCCCTTATCAGGGATTATATCCGCAAGATTATCAGAACGCTCAAGGCGGCAACATTTGATCTGGATCGGGTCCAAAATCTTGCCGAGACACTGGTAAACACTCCGGGTCTCGCCAAAATAAAAAACCACGACGCCCTGCTTGCCTACGTAAAACTGTACATCGTTCAGTTAATCGGCAACGTTTCCTGAAACTGGTTATCGCTTTTTCGCACCCGGTGTTTTTCCCCTGACCGGGGATTTTCCTCTGCCCTGCGGTTTTCCCTGAGCTGAATTTTTCCCACGAGGCGCAGCAGTTCCCCGAGTGGTATTGTTCCCCGACCCGTCCTTTTCCCGGCCGGGTCGTTTTGCCGAAGTCTTCTTGCCCATAGCGGTTCTCTTCCCCGGTGCGGTTTTCTTACCCGCCGCGGCATCTTCCGCCCGCTGTTTCATCTGCCGGTGTTCCTCGGCGCGGTCAGGATCGAAAAAGCCGTCTTTCCAGTTAAATCGTGTTGATTCAGGCAGAGGATTCCCCTTGTGATACGCCTCGATAATCGCACGGAATTCTTTTTTCTGGAGCCGGGCACGTGAAATATCCAGGACATGCCGGGTAAAACCGGCATGGTTAAGGGACACCGCGCGGTCAATGATAGAAAAGGGAACGGAGGGAAGCACAAAAGATCCCCCGGGGCCGGATACGGAAAAGAACTGCCCGCTTTGCCGGTCGGAAAAAACCGATGATCCGTACGACTCGGGGAGTTCAAAACGCATGCGGAACAGGGGCGGATAGGCGAATACGGTAACAAACACGTTCTGACGCCAGGATGAATCGATTGCTTCGTACAGATTGTCTTTGGAATTCTCATACGGACTGACGACGGAAAAAATGTCCTGGGAATTCAGCCAGTCAACCGCCCAGCGGTTGAAGGTGTACAGATAGGGGCCGGCTATGAGTGAGAGGCCGCGGTTCCGGAGCATACCGATATGGGCGGGATTATTCACGATAAACTGGGTATACCCGTTTTCGACAAGCAGATCGATGGTGGAAGAAAGCCCGTCTTCGCTCGCCTGGGGCACGTAGGGGTCAAGAAAGACGATAATTTCCTTTTTGGAAAACGGCGGTTTGTCCGCGGGCTTCTGGTCATCGGATAGACCAAGCAGAAATGCTTCCGTATCCGTGTTTAGTTCCGCGATAACCCGGATGGGCCGGTGCATGAGGATCAAAAAGAAATCTTCCCGCGAGGATACTTGTATATACAATCCTTCAGGGAACAATCCGTCTGAAGGTTTTGTCATTTTCGCTTTGCCGCCCTTCGTGCCCTTTTGGGATACCGCTTCGGGAAGCCGGAGTTTCAGGGAAGGCAGTTGCTCGTCGAGGGGCTGGGCCCGGTAGGGGGAAAGATCCTTGGGCAGTACATGGGGATAGTGTTTCGACATCGATTTGGTCTGCATGAGATATACCGAGTCTCCGGTGCCGAAACCTTCAGGAATGTCTATCCAGCACTCTTTTCCTTCAGTGGCTACCGATTTTATTTTCCAGCTTTCCCGCGCTGAATCATCATTCTTGTGGAGACGGATCGAATCGCCGGTATCGGGCGTGTAGCCCCCGCCATTACCCAGAAGGGCCAGAACAGATTCACCGGATTTTTTTATTCGGGCAATATTTCCAAGAAATATACCCGTTCCGCCAGCCTGGGAGGGATTCAGTATGTTTTCAGCCCTGGGCGAATCATACCAGTACCGGGTCTTGGGGCGTGCAAAGTCGTTCGCGAGTATACGTTTGGCAGTCTCCAGAGCGGTTTTTTTGTCCGCTTCCCAATTATCAAGGACGTATCGGTAGGCGGAAACAACGGTTCCCACATACTCCGCGCTTTTCATGCGTCCTTCGATTTTGAAGGAATTCACGCCAGCCTGTACGAGATCAGGAATGAAATCAATAAGCTGCAAGTCGTGCGGCGAGAAGAAATATCCTTTCTTTTCACCGGCGCTGGTTTGCGCGCTGTACATACGCCGACACGCCTGGGCACACATGCCGCGATTCGCCGACTTGCCGCCCAGAAAACTCGAAAACAGGCACAAACCCGATTCGCTGACACAAAGAGCCCCGTGCACAAAGACTTCCAGCTCACAGGAGGTACGCATCTTTATTTCCCGTACTTCATTAAGCCCAAGTTCGCGTGCAAGCACCACCCGGGAAACACCCGAGCGGCTCAAGGCATTTACACCCCGCGCGCTGGCGATATTGAGCTGGGTTGACCCATGGAGACGGAGAAGCGGAAAATGGGTATGCGCCATATTGAGCACGCCGAGATCCTGGACAATGAGACCGTCAGGGCCGATACGGTTCAAATACGCAAGAAACCGGTACATCCGTTCTGTTTCCGATTCCTGGAGTACGGTATTAACCGTGACAAAAATTTTCTTGCCTCTGCGGTGGAGCGTTTCCACGGCAGCCTCGAATTGCGACCAGGCAAAATTCGTGGAACGGATACGGGCATTGAAACTTTTCAGTCCCAGATAGACTGCGTCCGCTCCTTCCTTGATTGCCGCGTCGAGTGCTTCGGTGTTTCCCGCCGGAGCCAGTAATTCTGCCATGAACGCCTCCCGTTTCTGAGGCTATAGTATCCTGAATCCGCAGGGATTGCAAACGCCGGAAGCCCTGTCCAGCTATTTTGGTTCATATGGTTTGACCGAGTTTTCCGTACCGGGTGAAGCTCCCGAATTGGCGCAAACCATCCAGTCTGAGGCGCTATTGGTGTCCTCCCTTCCGGGAATTCTGCCGAGAGTCCGGGTCGGTGTCATGTAATCTGAACAAGCGGCATCTGTAATCAGGGCGGTTGGTCCCCAGACTCCGGCGGATACGGCTGTCTCGGCGGCAAGGCGCAACGCATCCGAAGGCCATTCGCTCTTGTCCGTTTCAGCGCAAAGCAGGGCGTCCATAACAGGACCACCGCTCCGTTCGCGTACCAGAAGCACATTTGTGCTTTTAAGCGGGGAGCGATCCTGGACATCCCAGAAGTCCCAGGCAAAAGGAGACGAATCCTTGCCGGCAGAAGCGTCCATTCGGTCGCTTTCGGTCACCAGCCCCTCTTCGACCGAACGGAGATGCCACAGCACATAGTCGCCGGCACGGACTTCACAGAAAGGGAATACATAATAACACTGTTTCGAGTTCATGGCGTTTTCTATCTGAACCCCGGCAAGATTACCGTCCGACAGTACAACAAGCTCCATGTACTCGACCTTCGGTTTGTCGTATCCTGTCCGGATTTCATTGATCAGCAACCGCGGAACCCGTTCATTGTATCCAATAAACAATACGGAAAAGGACAGACTGTTCCCCCGGGCATCGCGTACCGCCGCATTGAGCACGGCAGATACGCCAATCCCCGGATTTTCGGACAAGGTAAAAATTACCGTGTTCGAGTCTTCCTCCGCATTCCAGCTTGTCACGATTATCCGCCCGGGGTCATCCGGGCATTCCACCAACGCGGATGAGACCGACACGGTATCGGTAAATTCCACAGAAACCTCCCGGGCCGAAAGGGTATGCACGGACGCAAGCTCCGGTACCGTCATGTCTCCACCCCATACCGAAATGGTTTCCGGATCAACCAGACAGGATGACAGGGTGCCAATAATGAAAAGCACCGCTATAAACATACTCTGCTTCATGAGCAAACCTCCCGCACCGTCCTTATGGGGAACATCTCGCCTTTTGCCCGAAAATTCGCTATAGTTTCTTCATGAAATTCACTGTCCACTCGCTCGAATTGCACCGCCCCATCGTTCTCCCCGCTTCCGGTCCAGCTCCGGACGGAACAGAACTGCTGTACGAATACTGTTCCCACGTAGACGCCGCCAACCTTGAACCGGCAACTGAAGCGCATCTTGCCGATGGTCATACAACCGACCGGATTGAACCGGGATTCTATCTCTTTACCCAGGGACTCATGCCGGAAGAGGACTCCTTCGCCGAGCAGTTGTGGCAGGAAGCCGCAGAGGCGATATGGCTGGAATCATTATGGCGGGAGATGAAATTCAAGAACGACAGAATCCGCGTACGGATTCTGTCTGAGGACGGGAAACGGAGTTTTCAGCTTTTCAGGGAAACGGTCTGAGCAGAATTACTACAGTTTCAGGGTTTCAACCATGAACCGGACTGATTCGCCCCTGGTATCGACCAGTATCTTTTCTATTACAAAAACAAGTGACGTTCCGCTTTCATCGGTTACAACACGACGGATACGATAGTCTTTAATACCCGACCGTTTGTAGCCGGGAAGACCGATGGTATGATGATCTGTTTTACCGTCCGGATACACAAGTTCAAGAACAAGATAAAATGACGAACGGACTGATTCGCCTGATCCTTCAGCGAAGGAATGCATTGATACCGTAAACGTTCGTCCGGTCTCAAAATCGCGGAATTCGAGTTTATCTGGCCGTTTTTCATCACGGGCCTGAACATACAGCGCCCGACCGGGGGATTTCCCGTCAACATCGAGTTTTTTCAGATAGGTTTCGATACTTCCACGAAGTGCCGAGAATACGGTCGACCCATCCTCGCCGGCGGTAGAAGCGGATGGCGCGGTAGAAAAGGTTCCGCCGGGAATAAACCGGTTGGTGGGCACATCAACGCAGTAAATATCCGCGTAGGCCCGATACTCCCCGTCGGTACTGCCGTGCTGCCCAAAAACAAAGCGTGATCCATCAGAAGAAAATCCGATATTCACGAAATTTGCGATATCTCCGGCATACATACTTATAGCCGCGACGATAAAAAGTGCGATACATACTGCTTTTCGCATTCCTGGCCCCCTGTCGTTCTTTGCTTGAATATCGACAAAAAACGCTTTGTACTTGAGATTCCCTTATTTCCTTTTTAATGGTATTCTGGTCTACATGACCCTGGCGGCACGAAACAACTTCATACGTATTGCCACTCTTATGGTCCTCATACTCTCGGTAGTGTGTATTGCGGCATTTATCATCATGCTTGTACGGGGTACCATTCCTTCCATTCCGGACCAGGCACGTCCGTTGGGCATTCTCGCGACCATCCCCTTCATGCCGCACAGTCCGGTCGCCGCACTCGCCGCCATTTCTTTTTTACCGCTGCTTTCCCTCACCGGACTCATATACATCATGTTCGCTTTCGAGAAAACTCAAACCACAGAAATTACCTTTTTTGCCGCAGGGGTTTTTACGCTTGCTCTTGAAGCATTCCGCATCGTTATTCCCTTCAACGAGTTGTGGATGAATACCGGATTCATCCTTGCAGCGGTTTCCCGGATTTCGCTTTTCTGCCGGCTTTTTATTGTGTTATGTCTGCTTTCAAGTATCCTTTTTACTACGGGAGAAACGACACAACAGATTGGTCCGGCCATTTTTCTTACCGCGTTTTTCTCATTTTCTTTGGTCAATGCGGTTCCCTTCAATACATCCAACCTGACGACAACATGGGTTGTCCCGCCGGGCTATTCAGGGATGCTGTACCTGTTTCTGGGGATACTTGGTTTGCTCGCAGCAATTTCCTACCGTGTCCAGGGACGTATCAGAAACGCCCCGGAGTATTCACGGGCGGCATGGGGCATTCTCCTGCTTCTTGCCGGATACGCATTACTGATTGTCTGTGATTCCTGGATTCTTTTCGGAGTCGGCGTTTTTGCCATTATTCAAGGGGCATGGCGCTATCTGAGACAAATTCATCGATACTACTTATGGCAATAAGTACGCGACCGCGGCGATAGCTATCGGTATTAACACGTTGTCATAATCCTTGAGCGGGATCATTTCAATACACATAGCCACAAACGCCAGCAGCAACGCCGAAAGGGGATCGCGCACGATCGCCAGGGAGGACGCATACACGGCGATAAAACAGGCAAGGCTTCCTTCAAGGGTTTTCCCGCAGGTATAGGGAATCTTGATGCGGCCGAAGAGTTTGCCGGCAAGACTCGCTATGCCGTCTCCAAAAGCAAGAGCGCAAATTCCAACTCGCGCAGCGTCCTGAGGGAAAATCATCAAAGTAATGACAATACCAAGTGTCAGGGTTACCGGGCCGAGAATGAAGCGGCCTTCGTCGCGCCGGCGTGCCGCATACGCGGTTACACGGGATATTACCGGAATTGATATCCCTGAAATGCGAAGATATTCGCTTATGATGTACAACGCAACAACAGACGACAGGGCCATAACCGTATACGGCAAATTCCATGCGGCAAACAGGGGAACAAAGGAAGCGCAGATATGAATTGATTTTCTGAAAAACTCTTTGAGAAGATCTTCTACCGTTGACGTTTGCGAAATCTTCCGGTATCTGAAATCGGAAATAATTCCCATGATCGCGCCTTTCATATGGATGAGTATACCACAAGTAATGATATAACCAAAAGGAATGCTCCGACGATATCCCGGCCAACTGCATTCTTGGTGGGCGTTACTGGATTTGAACCAGTGACTTCTACCGTGTGAAGGTAGCACTCTACCACTGAGTTAAACGCCCACCAAAAACACAAGAAGCGGCCCGGCAGAAAAGTCTGCTCCCGGCTGCCGTCTGACCGTTCACCAGATAATAGCAACTGATACATAAATGTGCAATAAGCCCTATCGGTCCTCACGCTGTTGCAGAGGAGCCTCACTCTCAAGAGTCTTCGGTATATCACTGTACAGCTCGGGCTGGAATTCCGGACGAGGATAGGTCATATACTTGATATTCATGTACGCGAGATTTCCATTAACATCCGAAACAGTCGTGCCGAAGGTATCAGCCGGATCATTGGCGGGGCGCATCCTGCTCAACCGTACCAAAGTCTCGGGATTACGGGTCAACGCATCCCAGGCTCGCGCCGATTCCGCCAACAGCGAAAGAGCACGTGCGTTCTTGCCCGAGTCTCCCGTTCTGTTCGCGAGCCGGTTCAGGGTAACACCAAGATTATTGGCCGTTTTCATATACTGTTCAACAAAGTCGCCATGATCGGTCCTGACCTGCGGTAACACAATGCCCTTACGGATGCGCTCAGCCTCGAGAGACTCCATTAACCGTTCATAATGTCCCTGTGCGGCAAAATGATTTCCACGGCGGAACAGCGTGTTTGCAAAGGCATAGCGGACATGACGGTCTTCATTCTTCTCTGCATAGGTTCGGCTAAATGCGTGCATGGCTTCTTCAAAATTCCGCTTTTGATAATAAATGTATCCAGTCCGGTAGCGTACCGAAGGCGTATCATGCAGTTCCTCAAGCGCTTTCCGGTAATGAACCAGCGCCGTATCAAGATCGTTGGATATAAAGTAGTCAATATCCGCCGAATCGGCATACAACCGGCCTACACGGGGATCCCGGGGAACAGCACGGTTCTCACGCTGTTGCTCGTACAGGGCCATACCCTGGGCATAGAGGGCTTGCGCACGCAGGTACTCCTTGTCGGCGGTACGAAGCTCGCCCAGGAGCCGGAACGCATCTACACGGGTAAGAACCCGCTTCGGGGACATAGGTGTTGCGTTGTCAAAAAGTTTCAGGGATTCACCAAGCGCGGCAGAAGCCTGCTCGGGTTTGTAGTTATGAATGAAGAACCGTCCCATGTTATAGTGGGCTTCCGGTATTTCCGGGCCGAATTCTACAGCGTTCTCCAGAATATCTCGTACATCTTCTATGCGGGAGCGGAGCTTCTCGGAATCCCCGGGGAGCGGATTATACCGCTTATCAAGCAAATACCCGCCAAGTTCCACGAGATCGGACGTACCAAGGGTCATTTTACGCTTTGAAACAAAATGATCCTTGAGTGGTAGAACTTCTGCCAGATTGTCCGTACGGATGAAGTACCGCATCATACGTGCAAGGTACGGATCCTTTTCTCCGTAGAGCTCAATCAGGGAGGCATACATTTTCCGGGCTTCCTCGTATTTGGCGGGGTCTTCCTCACCCCAGTCCAGATAGGTGTCACCCAAAAGCATCATTCCGTCGGAATCATTCACATAATTATCCAGAACGCGCCGTTTGAGTACCGTTTCCGCTTTTTCGAAATTTCTCAGATCGGTACGGAGCATTTCTGCGTATTCCAGTCCTGCCTCACGATCATTTCTGAACCGGTTAAGCAGGCGTTCATACATGGTCTCCGCGGATATGTACTGTTTCTTGTCACGATAGGCCCGGGCATAGCGGAAGTACCATTTTTTCTTGTCCCAGACTACAACAGCTTCGTCGAAAAGCTTCATGGACTGGGTATACCGGGCATCTTCGATGGCGGCATAGCCGCGTTTGTACAGGTGTTCGGCAGCCAACGGACGGTAGACAAACTGCCAGGACAGGAATATCACACAAAAAGTAAGAATGGAAATTCCGGTAAAGAGTATTGCCGCCGGAAGTATTCTATTGAGGAAAATATACCGCAGGGAAGATTTTTCCTGTTCATATTCGGCCGCGGTTTTCTTTTCAAAATCTTTGGGAATGGGGATGGCCCGGTTAAGACGATCCTCCATCATTCTCGCTACTTTTTTGAGCGGCGTTCCCTCCAGCACATGGTGAACAATTTCCATTTTCTGGAGTTCCGAGCCCGGACCTTCGGAGAGATACTCCTCAATTGCCATGCGGAGATTCAATGGATACTTCGCAAGAAGATCAAGAAAGCGGTCAAACTCTTTCTCGCTTATTTCAAGAGGAATTTCCTTGCGGGAAGATTTGCGTGATGTATCTTTGGGAATCAGTTCATCTAGACCATCAAGACCGGTACCTTCGGCAAAATCGGAAAAGCCGGGAATATGGAATTCGTCTTCCGGTGTTCCCGAAGCGCCCTGGAGAATGTCCTCATCAAGACTGAAGCCGTCAAAACCGTCAATGGCAGCCTCCTCACCGGAGGACGCCTCCTCCTCGGGAGGGATCGGCAGATCGTCGGGAATGGAAAAATCCGAAAAATCACCGGATGGCGGAGCAACCTGAATTGTGTCGGGCTCCCCGACGGACCCCGAACCGGGGAACTCCGCGGAAGGCGGGGTGAGGTCCATGGTTTCAAAATCCGACGAAGCCGGTATTTCTTCCGGTTCGGCTGTTGAATCACCACCGCCCAGGTCATCAAGTGTGTCAAAGCCTGCAAGATCAGCCAACGCAGCGGCATGATCGGTGTCTTCAGGCGGGAGAACCTCAGTCTCCCCGTCGGAGATATCCGCCGGTTCATCGCCAAACGAAGGAAGCGAAAAATCATCCGGCAGAGAAAACCCTTCATCCGGAAGCTCCGCGCTTTCCGGCGCTTCCGGTTCGGTTTCGCCGGCTACGTCAGGAGGAGAAATTTCGTCAAAGGAAGGAAGATCATCCGGCATGGAGAACGCAGTGGTATCGTCATCATCCAGCTCGGGAAGCCCTGCGGCCAGAAGCGCGTCGAGGGCAGCCACCGGATCGACAGGAGCATCGCCGGACGGCATCTCCAGCGATTCAAGGGGTTCGCCCGCTTCATCGGTCAATTCATCCAGGGTTTCAAGAGGTTCCGCGGCTTCCTCGGTCAATTCGGCCGGGGTATCAAGAGATTCGGCAGCCTCGCCCGCAGACGCGTCAAATGACCCGGACAGTCCGGCTGCATCATCGGAAAAAGAATCGAATGATTCAAGCGGTTCGACTGGTTTTTCGGTCAATTCGGCCGGGGTATCACCAGGCTCTAAAGAATCCGTTACGGGTTCGGGGAAATCGGGCAGGGAAAAATCATCGGGACCGGGAATTTCAGCGGAAGTGTCGCCCTGACCGGAGGACGAGTCATCGCCGTCCAGATCAAGGGAATCGAGAAGGGAATCAAAGTCTGATAGTGCCGGACCTGAATCGGCATCGGGGGCTTCCGGCACCATGCCGCCACCGGATTCGGGAAGGGGTGTCGAGTCGGAAAGAATCGAAGCGTCGTCAACCGTTTCGGGCGCGACAACCGGTTCAGTACTTTCGCCAATTCCGGCGAGAAGATTGTCAACGTCTATCGACGGTGCGGAATTTGCGGTGATTGAGGGAGGTGGAAGGGGTTCATAGGTTTCACCACGTTCTTCGGTTACTTCCCGCTCATTGCCGAGCCTGGTGAGTTCTTCCCTGAAATGTTCAAGTTCTTTTATTCCCGGCATGTCTTCCCTGTATGTACCATTGGTATAGTACATTTTCGGTTTTTTTAAACCGGTACTTTAATGTGCCGTATTTCTCAAGATTTTGAAGGAAATTCCGACAATTGTAAAGAACTATTATGAAACGATTAGTTGTTATACTTTTGGCCACCGTCCTGACCTCGCTTCCTCTTTCCGGGTCGGACATTGAGTCGGTCACCTATACAAAGCTTGTCTCATCCATTTCACAGCCGGATTCTCCGGTCGTGTCAGGGAAGTATGTCATCTTCACGGCGCGGGGAGACGCGCGCCATGCCGGAATCTCGTTCCGACATGAAAACTACGCAACCATTCATTCACTCAAGCGGATAGTTCGCCGCGACGAATTCGGTCTTCCCCAAAAGGACTCCGCGGGCAAACCCCTCGATACGGTTCTTTTTTACATCGCGCAAGTTCCCCCGGGGACCGAAGAAATTCAGTATCGCATGGTTATCAACGGTTTGTGGACCACCGACCCGCTGAATACCCGTACCGCCTACGACCGCGAAAACCGGATGCAGGTGTCGGTACTTCCCGTCGAACGGTATGAAACGTTCCGGACCGACCATGTGAAAAACGGCGAGGTTCGGTTCACCTGCACCGCGGAAAGCGGTAAAATCATCCGTCTCGCCGGTTCCTTCAACAATTGGGATCCCTTCATGTACGTATTGCCGGAAATCGCTCCGGGTAAATATGAAATCATCCTTCCCCTGCCCCGGGGAACCTGGCATTACGCGTATTTTGAAGGAACCACACAGCTCCCCGACTACACTAACCCCGACCGGGTCTATACCCGTGATGGCCGTGTCGCGTCAGTTGTTACCATCAACTAATTACTTCTTCTTCCGCTCTATTGCCAGTTTCACCGCATTGTATGCACCGTTGTACACGCCATCGCGATGATTGGTCAGAATATGACTGCAGTAAATCTTCAATAAATCGTCATCTTCAATTAAAAGCCGGAGAATGCGGTGCAATCCGGTCAGGGACGCGGTTTCTATCGTTCCGTCGCCGATTTCCGCGCCCCGGATGGCACCCCAGGCTTCATGTCGGCCCACCCGCTGTATAAAGAGTTTGGGGACCGGATAAAAGGACAGTTCGCTCGGTTTGGTAATCATGACATCGCAAATCCGCATGAGCAAATTGGTCGAGTACACCGCGTAATAAAACTCGTCATGCAGGAACACATGCACACCGGTAATACGAGCCTCCGCGCCCTCGTCGATAAAGGACCGGGTATCCTGCCATTGGGTGTGCAGGGTCCATGAAATTCCTTTTTCGCGGAACAGTTTCTCGAGTTCTTCCCAGCGGCCCCGGTGGTCGCCCATGTTAATCAATAAGGAGACTTTCTTGTCCTCGATCGCGGTCTTGCAGGTTTCGGCGATATCGGCGAAGCGGCGGACCTGGGCGCCCGCACCTCCCATGGTAAGCAGGAAACGGCGGGTTTCACCGTCCCGGATGCGCCGGAGGCGGGCAGCGCAGTCAGCCTCGATTCCGGCAACAATTTCGTGGTCTATGTAGTGACCGACCAGCTGGATATCGTCAGCAGGCATGGTCTGGCGCAGATGGAGTTTCGCGCCCATGGAATGGAAGGTCCGGTAGCCCATGTAGGCAGACGGCGACTGTACCGCGTGTACACTGCCCTCAACGACATGGAACGCGATCGGGTAGTTGTCCGGGATTATCGTAACAACGTCGGTCATGCCGGCCGCGACCGCGGCGTGCCCGGTCCAGGGATGGGTGGAAAAAAACGGCATATTCTTGGGGATGTCCGCATACAAGGGGGTAAAGATGCGGGAAAGCGCGGCTTCTTCTATTGAAAAGGTGATTTTCTTCGCCGCGCGGCTCGTTACATAATCCCACACAAGAGAGTCAAAGAGTTTCGAACGCTGGGAAATGCGGGAGCCGAGATTGTACAGGTCTTCAAGATATTTGATCGTCTTGCTCGCGGCGGAATCGGGAAAGGACATGAGATCGAGCCAGTAGGGGGTGTATCCCATGGAATGGGCCGCGGACGCGAGCGCGATAGCCATGCGGCAGTGTCCGAATCCCATCCGGATGGTTCCAAGCATGATGCCGGTTTCCGGATCAATGGGAAGACCGCCCTCACGACCGTCTGCGGTATCGTGCACGGTCAGAATGCCGAAATCGTCGGCACCGCCGCCTTCCGGATATGCAGCAAGACGCGGCGCGTACGCCGGGTCAAAATGGAATTTTTTCGCATACCGGCTGAACCGTTGCTCCGCCTTCCGGATAATTTTCCTCGGCATGGGGTTCCCGTACAAAGTGTTGTCGATCATACTGGCAATTCTACTCCAGCTTTTCCGGATACGCCAGAAAAAAGAAGCGGTGGTTACAGTCTGTATTCCCGCATTTTGTTCAGCAAGGTTCTCCGGGTTATGCCGAGTTCTCCGGCGGTTTTTTCGCGGTGTCCGGCATTCCG
>ENA-UPXM01000811-UPXM01000811.1-activated-sludge-metagenome-genome-assembly--contig:-NODE-811-length-43653-cov-12.048305_pt1 | contig 43653 bp, 48 predicted proteins | sample MGYA00238178_ERZ772708 | MGnify/ENA primary metagenome ERZ772708 (study PRJEB29002, sample SAMN05720212) | activated sludge metagenome | isolation source: anaerobic digester from wastewater... | reverse complement strand
GGGAAACGGGATTCGAACCCGCGACCCTCAGCTTGGAAGGCTGATGCTCTAGCCAACTGAGCTATTCCCGCCTTCTGTTTAACAGCTTTCAGCAGTCAGCATTTTATAGTCAGCGAAAAATGGCCTGATTGCGGTCGGCTGACAGCTGATTGCAACTTTTTATGGTGGAGAGGGGAGGGTTCGAACCTCCGAAGGACTGCGCCAACAGATTTACAGTCTGCCCCCTTTGGCCGCTCGGGAACCTCTCCATGAGCTGGTGATGGGACTCGAACCCGCAACCTGCTGATTACAAATCAGCTGCTCTGCCGATTGAGCTACACCAGCCGAATTTAACATTATAATCCAAAGTGCTTGCGAAAAGCAATAATTGTTACAACTTTTCTGTGTGTATGTCAATATTATTCTTTGGAAAAAACCTCATTACACATCGTTATTGAAAGCTGATCCGTCATTCTCTCTATTCATTTCCTTTTTGTTTCTTGCCGCGTACCGCTCACTGACAATTGCTGACCAGTATTTTTTGGTGGAGGCGGCGGGAATCGAAAACGAGTCCACCGTTGTCAATGCTTAGTCTACGAATAGGACAGCACCAATTTAGAACCAAAACCACAAAAGATAGTATACCACAGAATACACACAAAAAAAATTACCTATCTTGTTTTATTAGTATAGTTGGCAAGTTGGCAATAATAAGAAATAATGTTTATAATTGTAAATACTTACCAATGCCAACTACTATAAAAGTGACTCGGCAAGAGTTGGCAAGAGTTGGCATTAACCAATATAGTGTATTTATTGTTTTCTAAAACTTAATAAAAGTATGGTCACCATGAGCACAGTGAATATGACACTATAGGGGGAGGGTAGGGGGTTTTTTATCAATCAATAGGAATATTGATAAGTGCTTTTCTGTATAAAATTATAAAAAGAACATTCACGCACATCACTAAATACACATTAATAATGAAGTTATACACATTAACAGTTAATTTTTCCGACCAAGTATTCTTCTTTATTGCTTTTTCCCACTCCGGCCAATAGGGCAGACGGCCTCGCATTTGAAACATTCGTACTGCTGCCCGATATAAGACGCCTGGTAAAGACTTTGGAACAGCGGGTCCCTGAGCAGCTGTTTCTTTTCATCGGGGGCGGCTCCAAGAAATTTGCCGGCATACCGAATCAGTCCACCTACACCATAGGGTTGCGATACGGCAAGACATTTCATTACGTCTGTAAAGCCTTCCTTATCGAGTGCTCCGGCAGGACATTCTTCAACGCAAAGATTGCACTGTAAGCACAACTCCTCCTGGATCGAGGGATCTGAGCTGAGCTGCAAACTTGTCAAAATAGCGGTAAAGAGAATTCGAGTTCCAAATACAGGATGAATAACCAGGTTGTGTCTGCCGAACACACCGAGTCCCGCAGCTACGGCGGCATGACGGAGTGAGACATCGGCCACCAGCCCCTTTTGGCTGTCCATGGGATAGGAGACCAGGACGAATGCCGCCTCAGCAGCGAATTGATTTTCGATGAACTTGGCAATGATCAGGTTATTTCTCTTGGCCAGGTCCATCACCGCCAATCGTGCGGCCATAGAAATCCTGGCAATGGGGCTATTTAAGGCTCCGTCAGGTTCACGATAGCCCAGTACGACCATCGACTGGGCGTTTGGCAAAAGGTCTTTTATCGCCGGGCTTCTTTCCGACCTATAATCTCCTGTGCTCGCAAACCCGACAGCATCCACTCCTAATCCAAGAGCAAACTCCTTAATCGTTTCTTTTATCTCTTCGGTAGTCATAAATCACCCCCTACTCAATATGTTACCTGCTAATAGGTATGTTAAGCAGCCAAAAAATTACCGGTGTACTGACCGGGCAATCTGCTTCATAATAGCGTCAAAACTGGATGTCGTGGTTGCACGAACCAATTGTACGGCCCCCTGAAGGCTGGCGGCTGTCATAAGAGCCTGGTCCCGCGCCTTGCCAGGGAAATTGAACGCTCCCTGTTCTTTGCCGTCTTCCAGAAGATTCTCCAACCATTGTAGTACGAAAGAAACGAATTCGCATGTTTCTTTCTGCATCTCCTCCGGAATTGTCTTGAAATCCGTTTCAAGTGCCCCTCCAAGGCAGATTTGCTGCTGTCGGTCCACGAATTTCCTGAAGATGAGGCAGAACTCTTCAAGTTTCTCAGAGCATCCGAGATCCCGGCTTACCAGCGATTGTGCCCAATTCTCGAAGCGGTGTGTCGCACGACGGATTATGGCGACGCCCAGATCGGTTTTCGTTGGATAGTGATAATGAACTGACGCATTCCTGATTCCAAGTGAACTGGAGATATCCTTGTAGCTAAATCCATTGTAGCCCCGATCGCGCAGCAGATTCTCCGCGATATCGAGTATTTGTTTTTTTTGTATGCCTTTGATCCGCCATTGAAGCCTCACGGGAACGTTTGCTTACCAAAATATACCTACTAATAGGTAGAAAGTAAAGCAAGACAATTTCTCGGTGAAAAGAGTGGATAGAGCCATCGGAATCGGGTTAAACGAACCGCGTACTGCAGGACCACCCGGTAACTGCTGGAAGAGAATAGCGACGATGTAGACAGTGAATCTGTGATGGTGATAGGAATCAGGGAACTCGTCAAGAAACCGATTTCCAGGCAAGAATTGGGCGAAGCGGCAAGGAATGTGCTCGACGGAAATGTCACGAAAAAGTGATGCTTTCGCCTCTTTTTTCTGGTAATAAATTCTCGACGGACTTCTACTCTTTATTTAATAGCAGGTGAAGTTGCTACGTATAGGCAGGTGTAGTTCACGGCAATCGTTATCGACTCAGTATAAAGTAGGTTCTATATTCAATGTTAGTGATGCCCTCGTTCCCCCGATTTTTAATTGCACGAAATATAACCAAAGAGAACTATAATGACTAATTTCAGGCCATTACAACCATTGCAAAATGCTTAACGTGCTTTATAATCCGAATTCTGTAGTGACCCCTACTTACGGCAATCATCTTTACTGAAAACTCTGGCAGCTACAATGACATCGTTTTGCTTCTTTGCATTAACAGCAAATTCTGGTTGCAGTTTAGGAATAGCTACGGCTTCATAACTCGCACAACTGAAAAAAGACAAAGGAAAAAGTGTTACCAACACAAGAAAAACTGCCCGATAATGTTTCATTGGATACCCCCCCTTGTTTTATTTAAGAATATTATAATTTTTTAGATTTCTCTATGAACTCGTCAAGGTCCTTTTTATCAAACAGCGTTCTATTGCCTATCTTTACCGGGGTTATCTCTTTCCGTTCCATTATACGGTAAAGGGACATACGGGAGATGCTCAGATAGATGCAAGCTTCATTTACAGTGAAAAGTCTTTTTGTTTTCTCAGTCATAACTATTTGAAGTATAGCGTATCCAAACATCAATAACAATACCTAAATGTATCAGGTAGTATCTTTTTTCTTGCGTTTATGATATTAATTGGTATACTTAGATATAAATTGATATTGATAGATATGACAAATAAGGAGATAGAAAGGGGATAATATGAGGACAATGGGTTATGTGAGGGTGAGCACCGATGAACAGGCCAGGGAAGGTATCAGTCTTGAGAACCAGAAGGCAAGGATTGCAGCATACTGTGAGTACAGGGGCTTTAGGCTCACAGGCATTATTGAAGATGCAGGGATCAGCGGGGGTAAGAACAGGGCTCGACCTGGCTTCATTGAGGTCTTGAACAAAGTGGAATCAGGGGAAGCAGAGGCGCTTGTGCTCTACAGTCTTGAACGGTTGAGCAGGGATATGCTTACGCTTCTTGCCCTTGAAAGACTTCTCGATGAGTATGATATAGAGCTTCATACCGTAGAGGGTGAAGTGAACACGAGCACCCCCGACGGGTTTGTCAACTTTGCCATGAAAGCCTTCCTGGGCGAAATGGAGCGTCGGCAAGTAAAGTACCGTACCAAGAAGGCAATGGAGTTCAAGAAGGCTCAGGGTTCTATAGTGGGATCCGTTCCCTATGGTTACAGAAGGCTCAAGGATTATTTGGTGCCAGAAGAGGGGGAACAAAAGGTCATTGCCCTGGCAAAGTCGCTATATGGAGCATCCTACTGTTTGTCAGAGATATGCAGACGATTGACGGAACAGGGATACTTTACTCGCAACGGAAAACCTTTCACCGTGGAACAGGTGAAGCGGATCCTACCAGACTACGAAAAGACCTTCTCCCATTCAAATACTCGGCTTAGCCAGAACATTAGAGGCTTCATTGAGGCGATAGCATGAAGAAAAAGATTAACGAGGGGAAGGGTATATTTAATCCCGTAGACCATACCGACGCGAAAGTTAGAGAACGGAAATTTGAGAATCAAATAGAGATGTGGCTGGATGAGAAAGGCAGGCAGGAACAGGCAGGAGAACTCTCTCCAGGGACTACGGGCAACTATCACGGATACGCAAAGAACTACTACCATATACTCAACGATTACGATGTAAGGAACATCAAGAAAGGTGAGATTACCACATTGAAGGATACCTTATCCAATGTCAGCATAAAGGCGAGAAAGAATATTCTTAATTGCCTGCATGGCTTTTTCAGGTGGATGTATGAACGCGGTACTATAACCACCCTACCCTTATTTCCTGAAGTTATGGGAGATGACAGCAAGCAGAGAAGGGCCATTGATTTTGAAATGCAGGATATGGCATTGGCGACCATACCGGATGATTACAGGGATCCGATAGAGTTTATGATGGAAACAGGACTTAGGCCAGGTGAAGTATGTGCGTTGCTGGTTAAGCATATTGACAAACAAAATAAGGTGATGCGGATAGAGCGGACCTATGTGAAGGGCAATAAGATTAAAGAGAGCACCAAGCAGAAAAAGAAAAGGATAGCGCCACTGACCGACAGGGCCTATGAGATAGCAGAAAAGCACATGGTAGAGAAGCACCCGAATCAATTCCTGTTCGTTAATCCAAGGACAGGGAGAGGATTTTTGCCAAAGGTGCTATGGTACCAGTGGCATAAGTACAGCAATCTCGATGTGTGCCTGTATGAAGGGACAAGGCATAGTTTTGGCAGTCAGTTTATTCAGAATAACGATGTGACCGAAGTTCAGGCGTTAATGGGACATTCGGGCATAAGAACAACAATGAAGTATCTGCGCCTGAAGATGGACAAACTGAGAGATACGGCAAACTCCAGGAAGAAGGTTCTTACATTGGTAAAAAGAACCAATTTAGAACCAAATAAAACAAGGGTAATAATTAGAAGTGGATGAAATACTTCATATATTTTGGTGGAGGCGGCGGGAATCGAACCCGCGTCCAAAGAAGAAGAATACAGAAAGACTACATGCTTAGTCGGTATATTAATCTCAGATCAGAGATCACCTACCGACAGGTTATCATTGATCCCAGCCCATTCAGATTCACCCTCCTGCATGGGCGTCCAGAAGGGCTATCCCGCTTCTATGACGCCATGTTGGACTCAAAGCGGGCAGAGAGTCCAGATGACGTGGCGGCTCTAGGCTGCCAGTGCGTACTCGTGAGAGTCTGCAGTTATGTTTAGTTCCACTTGTTTTCGGGTAAGTAGTAACCCCGGCATGCCTCCCTGGCCCTTAACTTCCCTGTCGAGACCTATCGCCCCCTTTCATCGTATTCTTGCCTCGCGCTCTGCTACCCGCTTTTCATCCTTTTTCTTAATCGATTCCCTTTTATCGTAGAGCGTCTTGCCTTTGGCGAGGGCAAGTTCCATCTTTGCTTTGTTCCGCTTGTTGAAGTAAAGTGACAACGGCACAAGTGTAAAACCCCGTTCCTTCACTTTTCCCACTAGTTTATCAATTTCCCGTCTGTGCATGAGGAGTTTCCGGGTCCTCTTGGGTTCATGATTATATATATTTCCGCATGAATAAGGACTTATATGGGCATTCACCAAAAAAAGCTCCCCATTCTTAATCCTTGCATAGCTCTCCTTCAAGTTTGCCCTGCCCTCACGGAGCGACTTCACTTCTGTTCCTGTAAGGGCTATTCCGACCTCAAATTTCTCATCAATATGAAAATCGTGATATGCTTTCTTATTCGTACAAATCGTCTTCATCACACTACACTAATATAGCACATTTCATGCCAAATTTAAACAGACACAGGACTCCTTCTCACGCTTCTATAGTAGGGAGTTCTATTATGAATTTTGTGCCTCGCGGGTAGTTGTCTTCTACATGAATCCTGCCATGGTGCTCCAGTATAATGGAGTGAACTATGGCAAGGCCAAGCCCCATTCCATTGGCATCTTTAGTAAAATATGGGTCAAATATCTTGCTTTTCTCTTCGTTTGGGATGCCTTTGCCTGTATCAGCTATCTCTATGATATTAAATCCTTTATCACTGTCATGCCGCGTGGTGATTTTGATCGCCCCTCGATTGTTTCCTATGGCTTTGATCGAATTTGTAATGATATTGATAATTGCCCGTTTGAGACCGTCTCTATCCACAAGGAATGGAGGCAAAGCATTTTTTTCACACGTGAGGGTTAAATTCTGATAAAGATGTTCATACAGCAAAACAGTTTCATCAACAATACTGTTCAGATCCTCCATAGTCTTACTCTGCACGCTATGGGTCAGCTTGGTGAGTTCGTTGACTATTCCTTTTATATCATTGACAGACTGTATTATTACTGAGGTGGTGTTTTCAAGAACTTCCTTTTCTTGGTCATGCGAATTTGGCAGCAATCTGCGTCGTATCCTCTCCGCTGACAGCATAATAGGAGTCAAAGGATTTTTAATTTCATGGGTCAATTTCTTGGCAGCTTCCCTCCATGTAGCTAATCGCTCAGCCCGAACAATATAGGTTATGTCATCGAAAGCAATAACAAAACCTTCCGTTTTTCTGGCCTGATCCTTTAAGGTTGTTAGAGATGCACGGATATACTTTACATCATTCTTCAAGTTCAGCCTCATTTCACGTGTTACGCTGCCATGTCGAACCTCCCTTGCCTCTTTCAAAAAAAACTTCATATGTTTTTTGAAATCATCACCCAGAATATTTTTGAGGGATGCCCCTGCCCATGGCTCATTTTCAATACCAAGAATCTTTTGTGCGGCCTTGTTTATAAACTGTATGGTTCCAATTTTGTCTGTAGAGATTATACCTGTTGCCACATTATCAAGGATAATCTCCATGTAACGCCGTCTCTCTTCAATCTCATCCTTGGCGATTTTCAGGTCTTTTGCCATTGCGTTGAAAGCCATAACAAGTGTTCCAATCTCATCCTGGCTTTTATCTTCAAGATTGATCAGATCAAATGAGCCTTTTGCTATTGTGGATACACCCTCTTTAACCTTCTCTATAGGGGTTACAATCTCAGTTGCCATTTTGATACCTACCCAAACAGAAAAAAATACGGTCATTAACGTAACAAGGGTGAGAGGAATATAGAAACTCCATTTCAGTAGCTTTTTAAAGGGCCTTGATTTCTGCAACTCCCTGCTGGCAATAGCAATCTCCTGCATGCTTTTGGTTCCGGCTATTTCAATTTCCTCACCAATAAAGAGCATTGCCCTGAATTCCCCTGTTTCATTGGCAATCTGCAGCCCAGACAATATAAGCTCACCTTTTTTGAGGGGTTCAATGGCTCGGATTTTATTATCCTTTAGCGACGAGCGTGCTAAGGCGCTAAATTTCTTTTCAATTTCCGGTGTAAGCCTCCTGGCGCTCTGAAGAAGGTGTCCTGAATCATCATATATGGTAAAATACTCGGGTATCCGAGAAGTGGTATTTTTTTGCACATAAGCTGCCAGCCCTTTGGGATCGTCCAACAGCCTTTTTTTCTTGATCTCGTTAGCAATAATAGCCCCTACTCTTTCATGTCTTTGGAATAGATCCTCATAATAAAAACGAGAAAATTCAAGGGCATCATCCAAAGTGTCTTCTATCTTTTGACCGAACCATTTATCCATACTTATTTGAAAGAATCCCCCAGAAAGCACGTAAAGGGTGAAGGAAGGTATTATAGAAATAAGAACTAGGGTGATTGTTAACTTTGTCTTCAGCCTTGCGCCCCAAATACCTCTTTTCTGCTCAATATACGTCTTGACCAGGGTCCTCGAAACTAAAAATAATAGAAGAAGGATCAAGAGAAGATTGATATTCAGGATGACAATGATGAGCTTGTTTTCCCCAATGGGAAGGAACTTTTTAAAAAAAGGCAGGTTTGTTTCGAGATACACAAGGACTCCGAATATCAACAGAATGAAACCAGAAAAGATGAGTTTTGTTTTGATTTTTTTCATTATGCTGATGCGTGGAGCATAACCATGGGCGACAAAAATATTTGTTTTTATACCCTAATAAATTATGAGTTCTTGGTTAAAGTATACCCTATCCTTTGATAGAAACAAAGTTTATCTGCCTTTTTCCTGTGTCTCCCCTCCTGTAGGAATGAAACAGGGTGCCATTGCACTGTGTACACAGGTTTACATTATAAACCTCGTTGATGCCGTATCCAGAAAGCACCCATTCATTTGCCTTCTTCAGGTCAAGAAATAGGGCGTTGCTGTGCCTGAGAAAGATATGTTCCGGAAATCCACATTTTTTAAAAACCGCACAGACATCCCCTTTAACCTCGTAACAGCACGACCCTATTGATGGGCCAAGAAGGGCAACAATATTTTGTGTTCTGCTGCCATATTCCACCATGGATAAGACTGCTTTGCCTACAATATTTTTTACCGTTCCCCTCCATCCTGCATGGACAATAGATACCATGGGATACAGAGCATCACACAGTATGACAGGGAGGCAATCAGCCGTTTTGATGATGCCAGCAACATTTTTTTCAAGAATAATCAGTCCATCACCTGAATGCGGCATCTCCCCATTGCATACCACATGGACATCACTGCCATGTTCTTGGGTCAAAACTACAGCATCTTTTAATAAAAAAGCATCCAAAAAATCATGCTTTATCTTACTGCTTAGAAGATCCCATGGAGTGCCTCCTGTACAAAACCCGTGGACAATCCCTTTTTCTTCGAGTTCTGGCACTCTGAAAAATGACCAGTCAGCATTTTTTGTCATCTCATACTTCATGATTCACTATTTTATTGTGTCCTTCTAATTATATCTTTCTCCACTTATCTCACGGTCTATATCTATCTCATTTATACTTTTTTGCTTACTGGTGCTCTGAAATAAAATCGATCATATCTTCGGGAATGGGCGCTTCGATTACTACCTTAAGCCTTTTCCTCGGATGTTGAAAAGAGATAGTGTGCGCATGTAGTAAAGGTCTTCCGGTTAAGCGTCTAGCGTGTTTCCCATAGACTTCATCACCCACCACCGGGTGACCCATGTACGAAAAATGAACACGAATCTGATGGGTTCTACCTGTTCTTGGGTATGCCTCAACATATGTATAGCCATCAAGTTTTTGAAGAACCCTGTATGCCGTCTCTGATTCTCTGCCTCCATTTTTAATAACAGCCATTTTTTTTCTGTGTACCGGGTGTCTTCCAATGTTTTCTTCAATGGTCCCTGTTTCTCTCTGCACTATCCCTTCCACAATTGCTCGGTATGTTTTATGAACGCTCCGTTCTTTAAAAAGGCCAGACAGTATTTCCTGGGTCTTGAGATCTTTAGCTATGATGATCACGCCAGTTGTTCCTTTGTCAAGTCGATGGACAATACCTGGGCGTGCATCTTGCGGGTAGTGTTCAGAGCACCTTCCTTCATCTATCGCCCATTGTCCATTGGCCGTCTTTTGCAGGTATCCTAAAATTGCATTTACAAGAGTCCCCTCGCTGTGGCCGCAAGCAGGATGCACAACCATCCCCTTTGGTTTGTTCACGGCAAGAATGTATCTATCTTCATAGAGAATATCGAGAGATATTTTCTGTGGTGTAACTGTTATAGGCTTTTCTTCGGGAATCTCTCCTTCAATGATTAGACCTTTCTTCACTTTAAGAGACGGTTTCGGGGTTCTTCCCTCGATCGTGATACTTCCCCTTTCAAAAATCTCTTTAACCTTACTTCTGGTGATGGTGAGTTTTTCTGTGAGGAATACATCAAGGCGTTTCCCCTGCTCATCTGATCGGAGGTAAAATCTATTCCGCATCTCCGATAGCAGTTTCTATGCCTGAAATCAAAGGTTCTCTGTCGCTCTTGTGTAAAGTTCTCATATCAAGAAGGTACATGTCCTTTTCAATCCTGCCGATGATTGGGATCGAAAGACTGCGAAGTCTTCTCTCGAACTTTTCTACAGATATCAGGTGTGGCCTCAAGCCGACTCCATAAGAGGGAATTACAACGTCAGGAAGAGTTCCACCGCCAACTTCAGAATATAGCGGAATTACAGAAACGGTAATATTAGCACATCGGGACCGTAAAATTCTTGCGATCCTCTGTGCATCTTTCTTCAATGCAACGTCACTGGTATGGATCATACGCAACGTTGGTATCTCTTGGATTGCAGTTTTCTTGTCAAGATAGAGAAGGAGCGTACTTTCGAGGCCTGCAAGGGTAAGTTTATCTGGTCGCAAGGCACGAGCGAGAGGGTTCTTCTTCATCATGTTGATATATATTTTTTTCCCAAGTATTATTCCGGCCTGGGGGGCTCCAGGAAGTTTATCCCCGCTGAAAGATATCACGTCAAGGCCTCTCTCCAGCTCTGTTGGTATGCATGGCTCATCAGCAAGCAATCTTTCATTCGCCGGATACAGCAAACCACTTCCCGCATCGAAATACGTGGGAGCCCCAAATTGTCTTCCCATGTCTACCAGCTCCTCTGACGTTACTGCATGGGTGAAACCTTTGACCTTGAAATTGCTCGTGTGAGCCTTCATCAGAAGTCCTGTGTTTTCTCCTATTGCCCTTTCATAGTCTTCTTTGTATGTCCTGTTTGTTGTTCCCACTTCTCTCAGAATTGCACCACTTTTTTTCATGACATCAGGAATCCGGAAAGAGCCCCCAATCTCCACGAGTTCTCCCCTGGAGACAATAACCTCTTTTCCTTCAGCAAGTGTGTTCAGGACGAGGATTACTGCGGCAGCATTGTTGTTGACCACCATAGCGCTCTCGGCACCTGTAAGCCTCTTCAGGATTACTGTAGAATGACCATATCTATCGCCTCTCATCCCTTGCTCTACGTCATATTCGAGGTTTGAGTAATACGAGGCTGCGTTTTTGACAGCTTCAATCGCTGCCCCAGCAAGGAGCGATCTACCAAAATTCGTATGGATGATAACGCCTGTCCCATTAATCACCCTCTTCAGACGAGGACTCATCAGAGTGGTGAGTCTTTGTCTGGTAGAAAGGATTATCTCCTCTATGAGAGGCATTGAAACTGCCTCCCCTGTCTTAATAGATTCCCTCAAAATCTCCAGGCTTTCCCGGAGCGCATCCTTTGCAAGCCCTTCGGGATAATCTGTAACAAGCTTTTCCCAAGCACGATTTTTTAAGATTTCGTCTACTTTCGGGATTTTCCTCAGTAACTCTTTGCCAGGCATGTGATTATTTTTAACACACAAATCATTATATAATCAATTATATATCCCGCAAAATTGTATTTGACATCAACTAAAACGTTTGATAGTATTACACTTTATTGCTTCTGAGCATCATGGGGGGGTATCATGAACAAATCATTAGTTTTGATTGCTGTGGCAATGGTTGTCTGCCTGTCGCATGTCACTGTTCTGCATGCGGTCAAGGCAAATAGGGTTAGCAACAACAAAATATCAAGCTGTCTGAAGTCAAAAAGCTGCAAATTTATTATTACTGGAACGGCTACAGAAGAACCAAGAATGAGTTTTCTTGTCCAGGAAAAAATTTGGAAAACCCTTACTGTTCTTGATAGAAATGACCTGAAGCGGATCTTAAAGGCAAGAATAGCTGAGGCCAATGAGAAACCGGACAAGTATGTTCACCTATCTAAGAAAGCGCCATCCTACGACAGACTCAGAAAAAATATAGAAAATATGCAATCATATTCGGTCTTTCTTTCCTATGGGAAGGACTCCAAAGGAAATTTACAGCTCGATGAAGAAATTCTGGTGAATTATTAAAAAACATATTACAACAGTTTAAGCACCACCTCCCACAGCGTGCAAACAGGGCCGAATTAACTTTTCCACGAAAATAGCCGATTTAATCATTGACAACAATGAGGTTTATCCAGGAGCATAACTCATGGACACCAAAAATACAGATCATACAAAACATCGCCTTGACGGGGAACGGGCAAAGAAGATTATTCACATACTAATAGGAAGCAAGTTTTACTTTGATTTGAATCTTGTGGAACGACACGATCTTATTCGTTACATTTTAAGAAGATTTCCATTTTCTTTCTAAAAACAAATCCTACAAAGTTTGTAGCTTTCTAGCTCCTTTTGTAGCCAATATTACAACACAAGGAGTTGCTTTGTTAAATGACCTTAACCCAATTCAATAAATACGTTCATAATATGCAAATAATATGGGCTTTCATTAAAAAACTCTGTCATTCACCCTGAGTACGTGAGGCCTGGTTCCGATGGTATAGATTTTGCTGTTCAAGAGGCATGACAGAGCGTACGAAAGTAAAAAAAATAATTCGAATACTGATTGGTAGCAGGTTCTATTTCGATCTTTCCCTTCAGGAAAGATACGATCTTATAAGGTACATACTCAGAAAATTCCCTTTTTCTATATGAGGCTTCCGAATTTTCTGTAAGCAGCCCATAACTTGTTATCCTTTGTGCGGGGCCCTGTAACCTTCAGCATGCATTATCAGAAAGCCTAGTGAGGTTTAAAAAGGTTTTTCTGCAACATCTTGATTTTTCGTCCCTCCCATTTTACATTCTTTGAGCGCGAAACGTGTAAACCTATGCTCATTGAAAAGTTCATCACCTATACAGCCAAAAAAAAGAACGCAACCTATTTGCAGTTTTTCACTCCAGAAACACCTGTAGTACCTGAGAGACAGACTGATTTACCCATGTTGCTTTACGTACATGTTCCATTTTGTGAAGAACTTTGTCCCTATTGTTCTTTCAACAGAGTGGTTTTCAGAGAGGACCTTGCCCGCATATACTTCGATGCTTTGCGCAAGGAAATCATTATGTATAGAGATTTGGGATATGCCTTTAATGGCCTGTATGTAGGTGGCGGAACGCCCACGGTCCTCATAGACGAACTGGCAGAGACGATCGATCTTATCAGACAGATTTACCCTATTCAGGAGATTTCCGTGGAGACAAACCCCAATCACCTGACTGAAAGCAATTTTCAAATCCTGAAAGAGTCAGGTGTAAATCGTCTTTCCGTAGGTGTTCAAACGTTCAATAATGACCTCTTGAAGGCGATCGAACGTTATCATAAATATGGAAGCGGAGAAGAGATTGTCGACCGAATTCGTGCAGCCCAGGGAATTTTTCAAACCCTCAACATAGACATGATCTTTAACTTCCCAACACAGACCATACCGATCCTCGAAAGGGATCTCTCCACCCTCATTGACCTTGAGGTAGACCAGATTACATATTATCCTCTCATGGTATCAACGTCGACCCAGGCTGTGATGAAGCGAAAGCTTGGCATAGTAAACTATGATAGAGGACGGTCTTACTACAACAAAATTGTCAGTATGCTTTTACCTCGCTACCACCATAGCACCGCATGGTGTTTTTCGCGGGCGCAAGCCTCTATCGATGAGTACGTGGTAAACTATGAAGAATATGCGGGGCTTGGAAGCGGATCCATAGGGTACCTTGCTGGAAGTGCTTATGCAAACACGTTCGACATCCAGGAATATGTGGCAAAAATCAATCGCGGCATCATGCCCATAGCAGGAAAAAAAGAGTTTTCCATCAAAGAAAGGCTGCGTTACGATTTTCTCATGAAGCTTTTTGGCATGAAGCTTGACCTTGATCATCTTAATACCCGGTATAGAATAAAAATCTATAAACACCTATGGCCAGAGATTACTTTTTTTCGGCTTGTCGGAGGGCTCAAAAAGCTCGGAAATGTTCTCGTTCTGACAGAAAGAGGACAGTACTACTGGGTTCTTATGATGCGTGAGTTTTTCATAGGCGTCAATAACTTCAGGGACTTCTGCAGGGCAGAGCTTCTGGGTAAAAACTGAAATCGCTTGACTTCACAGCAATTTTTTACTATGCTTTATGACTTTTTTGGAGGTGGAAAAATGGGACTTGGACTTCTCGGAAAAAAACTCGGCATGACACAGATATTTGATGATCACGGAAATGCCGTGCCGGTTACTGTTATAAAGACTGGACCATGTAAGGTTATTCAAAAAAAGACCTCCCTTAAGGAAGGTTATGATGCACTTCAACTTGGATTTGAAGAGGTACAAAAGATTGGCCGCGTCAACAAACCCATGACTGGACATTTCAAAAAAGCATCTGCAGCTCCGGTTAAGTTCCTCAAGGAGTTTCGTGTAACCCCTGAAGATGTGAATGAAAGGGAAATAGGATCAGAGATCACTGTTGACATCTTTGAACCCGGCGAGTTTGTAGATGTTACAGGTACATCTAAAGGAAAGGGATTTGCTGGTGTTATCAGAAGACACGGTTTTAAAGGGCAACCAGCATCTCGAGGAACCCACGAGTTTTTTAGACATGGCGGCGCTATCGGTCAAAATATGACACCCGGCAGAACATTTAAAGGCACAAAGATGCCGGGCCACATGGGTAACAGGAGGGTTACTGTCCAGAGCCTCAAGATTGTGGACGTCAGAGGAGACACGAATATCCTTCTGGTCGAAGGAGCCATCCCAGGCCCGACAAACGGATATGTAATCGTCAAGAAGGCTGTTAAAAAGTAACAATAACTCAACGGTTACAGGACAGTACCGGGCTTTTTTCATACATAATGTTTCGTATTCGGAACTTCAAACGAGAAGGTTGACATTCAATAACCCATAAACATAGACTACCAACATGTTTACTCTTTGTGTAAAAGATTCTTTTTCTGCTGCCCACAGGCTCGAAGATTATCATGGGAAGTGCGAGGAACTCCATGGACATAATTTTGTTGTAGAAGCCCTTTTTTCAGGGGAGAAGTTGAGTAGTGGCGGCATGGTGATCGATTTTAAGATTCTCAAAGACCATCTCAAGAACGTACTGAAAAGCCTTGACCACACTTACATTAATGATATCTCTTTTTTCAATCAAAGGGCCGGTTCTTCTGAATATATTGCCATGTACGTCTATGACGAGCTGAACAGGGCAATTAAAAACGGGCCAGTACAGATACTTGAAGTAAAGATATGGGAGTCTGAAACTGCATGGGTATCCTATCGCGAGTGAAAAAAACAAGGTTCCAGAGTTCAGGGGCTTGTGGACTTAGAAGGAAAAAAATCCAGACGGCAAAAGTATAAATCGATGAACATGTTTCAGGAGTGTTGCGGCCAAGGGCAGAAATATATTTATGATTGACGTCCAAAGTATGAATGACGGCCGGATGATCGAGATAGACAAGGTCGGTGTCAAAAATATAAAATATCCCATCGTTGTTTTAGATAAAGTAAACGGCCTCCAGCATACCATTGCCACAATTGATATGTATGTCAACCTCCCTCACCACTACAAAGGTACACACATGAGCCGTTTCGTCGAAATCCTCCATACCAACAAGAGCCTGATCAATATGAAGGATTTCCCGAATATTTTGAGGGAGATGAAATATCGACTTAACGCTGAGGCAGCACATCTTAGCATTCGTTTCCCTTATTTCATAAAAAAAGAGGCGCCTGTTTCAAAGATTGAGAGCTTCATGGAGTACCAGTGCGGTATGTTCGGCTCCATGGACGCCACGGATAAAATGAAAGAATTTATCGTCTCAGTAGCTGTTCCAATAAACACTCTTTGCCCATGTTCCAAGGAGATTAGTGAATTTGGAGCACACAACCAACGGGGAATCACCAAGGTTAGTGTTCGCTTCAAAAGATTCTTCTGGATCGAGGATCTCATAACTATAGTGGAGAAATGCGCAAGCAGTGATATTTATTCCATCCTGAAAAGAGAAGATGAGAAATTTGTTACTGAGCATGCTTACGAAAATCCAAAGTTTGTTGAAGATGTGGTCCGGGATATTGCTGAAACCTTGTCAAAGGATGCAAATATCACATGGTTCACAATTGAAGCAGAGAACTTCGAAAGTATTCACAACCACAGCGCATATGCCTTCCTTGAAAGGAACAATATTGCACGAGAACCGGACAAAACAGATGAGAAAAAATGAGCGGTGAGAAGTGGAAAAAAATTCATGTGATCGAGAATATCTTTGAAATGGATATGATAAAAGATGCCCTTGAAAAAGAAGACATTGAATACACCATCAGAGAGTACAAGGATACTGCCTATGATGGACTTTTTGTTCTGCAAAAGGGATATGCAAGCCTGCTGGTAAGAGAAAAAGATGTAGAATCTGCCAAATCCATAGTCAAACATATTCGTTCCATTCCTTATGTGGTATTTTCAAAAGATTGACCCTGTACAATCTGTGATTCCCTTTAAATATGTGGCCTTTGTGGGAGCAGGTGGCAAAACAAGCCTTATCGAATATTTTGCGTCGAGGCTGGTAAAGGAAGGCAAAACAGTCGCCATTACAACTACAACAAAAATATTTGTACGTGAACCTTATCAGCTACTAAAAAACAGTAAAGATCAAATAGATGTTACATCCCTGAACAGGTTTGGGAGAACCCTTGAAAACGGAAAGCTGACTGCGGTGAATGATGAGGATATTCAGCGCATTGGCTCATCGTATGACATAGTCCTCATCGAGGCAGATGGCGCAAAACACAGGCCACTCAAATTCCCTGCCCCATATGAACCTGTTGTTCCATCCGTAGCCGAGAAAATCTATGTTGTAAGTGGGTTAGATGCACTCTTTCATCAGGTACAAGAGGTGGTCTTTCGATATGAACTATTCTGCAATATAACCGGGATTGACGGTCAGGCTGTGGTGACAGAAGATGTCTTCATGAATTTCTTTTCACCATCCATCCTTTTCAAAGGAGTTGATACAGGGAAATGTACCATTGTATTAAATAAATATGATGTTCTGAGACAAAGAAGCTGCGGGGGAATAGTAGCCAAAGGCCTGTTAAAGAATATTCATGGACCGGACCTGATTGTCTCAAGTATCAACCATCATGTCTTTTACAGGATTACCCATTGAACCACTTGCAAACAATTAACCTTCGATTTTATAATAAAGGCACATGAAATTTGAGGAAGGGCTAAAAAAACTTGAGGGAATTGTAAACACCCTTGGTGATGGGAAGATAGCTCTTGATGAGGCGTTAAACCTTTTCAAAGAAGGTCTTTCTCTTACCAAGGAACTTTCCAGAAGGCTCGAAGAAATTGAAAAAAAAGTTGAGGTATTGATCAAAAAAGAGGACGGATCATACGAAAAAGCAAAATATCCCCAGGAAGAAACATAGTGGATCTTAACAAATACCTGCTCGACAAGAAAATACTTATCGAAAACTCCCTGAAAGATATAGCGCTATCTTTTCATGATTGCCCCTCTCCTTTGAGAGATGCCATGGAATATACGCTTTTCTCCAATGGGAAGAGGATAAGGCCAATTCTTGCGATCACTACATGTGAGGCCATGGGAAAGAGCTGCGATGACATTTTGCCCTTTGCCTGTGCCATTGAAATGATCCATTCCTATTCACTCATCCACGATGACTTGCCAACTATGGACAATGATGATATGCGAAGGGGAAAAGCCACGTGCCACAAAGCTTTTGGCGAGGCCACTGCCCTTCTGGCCGGTGATGCGCTTCTCACAGAGGCTTTCCGCGTAATGTCTGACAATCGTTATACAGAAAGGACTAATTCTCGAATAACAAAACAGCTTATCTTCGAAATATCATCAGCAGCCGGTGCAATGGGGATGGTTGGAGGACAAGTCATGGATGTCCTCTCAGAAGGAAAAGAAGGGACCAGAGACGTTCTTCATTATATCCATACCCATAAAACAACAGCCTTGCTCAGGGCGTCTGTAAGGGTTGGAGCGATCTTTGCTGGAGCAAAGGTTCGCGAGCTAAAAAAACTTACAAAATATGGGGAATCAGTTGGCCTAGCTTTTCAGATAAGGGATGATCTTCTCGATGCTGAAGGTGAGGAAATGAAAGTTGGAAAACGCTTAAAAAAAGATAGCACAAAGCAGACCTACATGAAGCATTACGGTCCAATCGCTTCCAAAATCAGACTTGAACAGCTCGTTGAAGATGCTGTTCAGGCAGTCCAGTTTTTGGGAAGGGATTCAATAATACTCGCAGAGATTGCACGGTTTGTCGGCAACAGGGTCGCCTAATGTTCCTGGAAAAAATTAACACTTTAAAAGATTTAAGAGACATGGACCCTGCTGAGATGAACCAACTGGCGGGTGAGATTCGCCAATACCTTACTGAGGTGGTCTCCAGAACAGGGGGCCATCTCGCCTCCAATCTCGGCGTTGTTGAATTGACCATTGCATTGCACTACGTTTTTAACACCCCGGAAGATAAGATAATCTGGGATGTTGGCCATCAGTGCTATACCCATAAAATCCTGACAGAAAGAAGAAACAGGTTTGAAACCCTCAGGCAGGATGGAGGTATCAGTGGTTTTCCCTCTCGTAAGGAAAGTCCTTATGATGTTTTTGATACAGGCCACGCAAGCAATTCCATATCTATAGCTGTAGGATTATCAGAAGCCACGAAAAAATCACATAACAACAGCAAGATTATTGCTGTCATTGGTGACGGGTCGCTGACAGGTGGGATGGCCTTCGAAGCCCTTAATCACGCAGGTCATTTAAAGAGTGGGATTATTGTCGTCCTTAATGATAATGAGATGTCTATATCTAAAAATATCGGCGCCCTTTCAGCCCATCTCAACAAGATAATGACTGGGGAATTCGTTAGCAACATACGGGAGGAGATAAAAGGAAGAATTAAAAATCTTCCTGGCTTTGGAAACAGGGTCTACAAAGCTGCAAGGCACCTTGAAGAGGTTATTAAGGGTCTCATCACACCGGGCATGCTTTTCGAAACCCTCGGATTCACCTATGTCGGCCCAGTTGATGGTCACAACCTGAACCACCTCTTAGATAATCTGAAAAATATTAGAAGGTTAAAAGGTCCAGTACTGATCCATGTCATCACAAAAAAAGGGAGGGGATACAATCACGCAGAAGATAATCCAGCAAGATTCCATGGCATCTCCACCTTTGAAGTAACGACTGGCATGTGCAAGGCTAGTGCATGCACATATACTGATGTTTTTGGAGATACCATTATAGAGCTTGCCAGAAAGGATGAGAAGATTGTAGCGATCACGGCTGCAATGGGTCTTGGTACTGGTCTTGATCGGTTTTCAAGTCTCTTTCCAGACAGATTTTATGACATTGGGATTGCCGAACAGCATGGAATAACCTTTGCGGCCGCACTGGCCCTGGGTGGTTACCGTCCCTTTGTTGCCATCTATTCAACTTTTCTTCAAAGGGCATATGACCAGATTATTCTCGATGTTTGTCTTCAGAACCTTCCTGTTGTCTTCGCTGTTGACAGGAGTGGTATTGTGGGACAGGATGGCCCAACGCACCATGGGGTCTTCGACATATCATATTTCAGACACATACCGAATGTGACAGTAATGAGCCCAAAGGATGAGAACGAACTGAGACACATGCTTTACACAGCATATCTTCTTCAAAAACCAGCCGTCGTCAGATATCCTAGAGGAGAGACCCAAGGGGTTATCATGGATGAGACATTCAAGGAAATACCCCTTGGCAGATGGGAGCGCTTGAAAGAGGGAAAGGACATTGCAGTCATTGCGTGCGGGAATACTGTGTGGCCTGCGCTTTCAGCTGCCGTGGAGTTAGAGAGTCATGGTATCCACTGTTGCGTTGTAAATGGTAGATTTATCAAACCCATGGATGGGGAAATGCTGGTTGCCCTGGCAAGTGAGGTACCACGTGTACTCACAGTGGAGGAAAATGTTCTTGCAGGTGGCTTCGGGAGTGCAGTAATGGAGTTTTTCTCAGAAGAAGGCATCACAATCCCGGTCAAAAGACTGGGCATACCAGACGTATTCCTCCCTCACGGCTCTCAATACAACCTAAGAAAATCGATAGGAATCGATAAGGAGGGTATCAAACGGTTTATACAAAAGTGGCTAGGGACCGCGTAGATGTAGTCCTGGCGAAAAAAGGCCTCGCCTCTTCAAGAGAGAAGGCAAAAGCGCTTATAATGGCAGGGCAGATATATGTCAACGAGGAGCGTGTATCAAAACCGGATAAACTTGTTGCAGAAGATGCCTGCATAGAAGTAAAAGGAAATTCTATACCATATGTGAGCTATGGCGGAATAAAACTGGAGCATGCACTCGAAATATTTGGCATAGACGTGATAAATAAAAGCGCTCTCGATATCGGATCCTCAACAGGTGGGTTTGTTGACTGTCTCCTGCAACACGGAGCATCTCATGTATATGCAATTGATGTAGGAACCCACCAGTTACATGAGCGTCTGCGCAATGATGAACGGGTTACTTCACTTGAGAATGTTAATGCGCGGTATATGTCCTTTGATGATATTGGTAAAAAATTCGAGATTATTACTATTGATGTATCTTTTATATCGCTCAAGAAAATTTTGCCGGTTGTAGTACCCTTTATGAGTACCGGTGCATGCGTCATCTCCCTTATAAAACCACAGTTCGAGGTTGGGAGATACGAGGTGGGTAAAGGCGGCATTGTTAAGGACGAACAGAAAATTCGGAAGGTTTTAAACGAAATAAAGGACTTCGGTAAGAGCCTGGGTTTAGCCCACAAAAACGAAGCAGAAGCACCCCGGGAAAAGGAAAAAAAGAATCGGGAATATTTTGTTCTATGGGAACTCCGGGCAGCCCAAAACCAGTAAGGTTCTTTGTAAGTATTATATATCAGGAAAACGGGCTAATGCCTGAAATGGAAAAAAAGCTTATTTCTTTTTTCGGGAAAATTCTGTCAAGAACAGTGCCAGTGCCTTTTTTACACACAGGTTATTATGAGAAGGAGATGGGCCCCAGTCTCTTGCGGTATTTTCTTCTGTTTAAACCTTTGAGAGCCAGAGAAGAGCTTCCCTTCATAAAACTAAAAACAAATGAATTTGAGGCCAGCACATCAGCAGAAGGCAAGCGTACCATCAATATTGATCCTGGATATATCACACTGGAACAAGTAATACTGGCAACGACCAAAGGCTATACCCATCGTGTTTATCTTGGCGCGGGAATTTTTGCTGATCTTACCCTTACATTTACAAATGGGACCTTTAAAGCTCTCCCATGGACCTACCCAGACTATGGCAGTCCTGAAATGATATCCCTGTTAAACCAATGGCGAAACGAGTATAAAAAAGATCTAAGAGGTGAATCCTTGTATGAGGAATGGCCTCACTTGAAATAAGAAGAAGGGTGTTGCTATGCCAAAAAGCATGACAGGTTTTGCAAAAGTAGAGATGGAATACGCTGATGGAAGGCTTTACGGTGAAGCAAGGACTTTAAATAACCGTTATCTTGAGATCACCATAAGGCTTCCGAAGATAGACTATGCAAGCGAACAAAAGCTAAGAGAGCTGGTCAGAACGTACGTGAAGAGAGGTAAAGTAGATATTACGATAAAACTGGACAAACCTTTCAATAATGCAGGTACCCCCAGGATCAATGAACCAGTCGTAAAACATTACATTTCAATTATAGAGTCCTTAAAGCGGGATTATGGCCTCAAGGGTGATATCTCCATAGAAAACATATTGGCCTTTAAGGACATTATAGCCTACGAAGAGAATAACAATCTTACTGAAGATATACTCTTCGTTTCCTTCGAAAATCTGTTAAAAAAACTTGACGAGGAAAGATCCAAAGAAGGTCTTATGATCAGTGTTGACCTTCTCAAGAGATTGGATGAAATTGACGTTAATATTCAGCACATCGAAACAAGACACCCTCTAACAAATAAAGTCTACGAAAAAAAACTACGGGATAAGATGCTTGAAGTTACTCAATGTTCTTCCATTGATGAAGTCAGGGTTCTTCAGGAGCTTGCCATATATATGGAGCGGCTCGACATAACCGAAGAGATTGTCAGGCTAAAAGGCCATATTGCAAACTTCAGGGAAACCCTCGGCTCATCTGATTCGATGGGAAGAAAACTCGATTTCATCATCCAGGAGATGGTTCGGGAAACCAACACAATCGGAAGCAAATCGAATGATCTTTCTATCAATGAACGGGTTGTTAAGATAAAGGTTGAAATTGAAAAAATCAGGGAACAGGTACAGAATGTTGAATAATGAAGCTGACAGCAGTCAGGGGTCAGGGGTCAGCAAAAAGAAGGGACATTTGTTTGTTGTGTCTGGGCCTTCAGGTGTAGGAAAGACAACGCTCATTGAGCGATTTCTTAAAGAAGATTCTTTCAGCAGATTCTCCATCTCATACACAACTCGAAAACAAAGAGCAAGTGAAGTGAATGGAAGGGAATACTATTTCGTCGACAGGGATACCTTTCATAAAATGATTACAGAAAGCCACTTTCTTGAATGGGAGGAGGTTCACGGCCAATTGTACGGCACTCCACAGAAAGAAGTTCTCCATGCCTTGCAACAGGGTATCGATCTTTTTCTGGATATTGATGTAAATGGTGCCCTCAAGGTCAAAGAGCGTTACAGGAATGCTTGTCTTATTTTTGTGGAACCCCGCTCTCAGGATGATCTCATGAAGCGACTTGCCCTGAGGGGTGAAAAAGAGATTTCTTTGAGGATGAAGAGGGTGAGCCAAGAGATGGAGAAAAAATATCTCTTCCAATATTGTATCATTAATGATAAACTTGAAGTGGCTTATCGTGATTTCTTTAAAATCATTGAGGATGTGAGGAGGGAGGATAATGGCAAGAATCACTGTTGAAGATTGTATGGATTATGTAGAGAACCGCTTTGAGCTTGTCCATCTTTCCGCAAAGAGGGCCAAGCAGTTGATTAAAGGAACAAAACCACTCACAAAATCCTCGAACAAGGAAATTGTCACTGCATTAAGAGAGATTGCTGAAGAGCTTGTATATTTTGAAAAGAAAGATGTTCTGGATAAAAAGGAGACGCCATACCAACTGTCCAGCTTCGCGCCATAACTAACCCATTTATCATTCTTTCCTGCTCGAAACGAACGATAGATCGCTCATTCGCACCCCGGTAAGGGTTCGGATAAAAGGAGTTCAATGCATCCTGATATTCATTTGCCACCGCTTACCATTAAAGGTAAGGTCATTAGGATACCCATTATCCAGGGAGGTATGGGCGTTGGAGTCTCTCTCCACCCATTGGCAAGCGCAGTAGCTAAAGAGGGGGGTATAGGCATTGTGTCAAGCGCCGCCCTCGATCGGCTCGTCTCCAAAAGAACTGGAAAAAAACTGAACACCTACGAAGCTGTTTGTGAAGAGATCTCCCTTGCACGAAAAAACGGTGGGTATGCAGGAATCAATATCATGGTCGCTCTTGCCAGAGATTACGATGATTCGGTGCGGGGGGCTATTGATGCAAAAGCGGATATAATAATCTCTGGAGGAGGTTTGCCGATGAATCTCCCGTCAATCCACCCTCCGGATACAACTGCTCTCGTACCAATTGTTTCATCACCGAGAGCACTCGAGTTGATATGCAAGAAATGGGAACGGTGGAGATACAGACCTGACGCTGTTGTTCTGGAAGGACCATTAGCCGGCGGCCACCTCGGCTTCAGGTTTGACGAGTTGGACCTTGAATCAAATAAACTCGAGAATCTGCTCCCCCAGGTAAAAGACGTGGCCATGAAATACGGCAATTTCCCCGTCATAGCTGCAGGTGGGATCTTTGATCGGAGCGACATCCTCAGATTCCTCGCCCTGGGCGCAGATGGAGTGCAGATGGGAACACGGTTCCTCGCTACGGAGGAGTGCAGTGCAACTCCAGCCTATAAGGAGGCGGTTTTGAGTGCTGGCAAGGATGATATTCTGGTGGCTGAAAAACCAGGTTCACCATGCGGTCTGCCCTTCCGGGTCATTAAACAATCTCCCATGTTCGTTTCAGCTCTTCAGGGCAGGAGAGAACCAAAATGTGACAAGGGGTATGTCCTCCTCAAAGACAGGGATGGGGTATTTAGCAAGTGCTCCGCCAAAACAGGAACCCAGGAAAGTTTTTGTATATGCAATGGTCTTCTGAGTTCGGCAGGTTATAATCCTGATATAGAAGAACCCCTTTACACAGTTGGCACCAATGCGTGGAGGCTCAATAAAATAGTGTCGGTAAAAGATTTGATGGACGAGCTGACAGGCGAAACTACATCTGCTGCTGTAAATTATTAAAAAAATCCAAATCTTTTGTCAAAATTACCCGTACCTGAACACAATTTCGTCTTAATTTTTTACCTGTTGTTTCCAGCGAGGATGGCCATCAGCTCACTGCATTCACCTCAAATACCCTCATCCGCTTCAACAATGACCTTTGCCCGCTCACAAAAGGCGTACACCATCAGAATCAGTAACTCTCACGCCAATCGTCTATAATCGTAATAAAATACAGACCCGGCTGCAGCCAGGTCTGTATTTTTAGTTTGATTTTTAAGGTAAGATTTATTCGATTTCATCAGTTCATTTTTAATACACATATAAACTTTGAATAAGTCTGCAATCAGGGGTAAGGCATCCAATCTTACTACCGCTCTGATCACTAGGATCGAATTCTATTGCTAAAGTTTTGCTGTTCTGCATTGCAAAAGTAATCAAGTTGAGAAACCGGTCTGAGTCTGGAGAGAATTTTTTTGCTCCATAATAGGCAAAATATATATAATCAGTACCTGGAGCAGGTTCTGTGCATTCAACGTGAATGCGCTGATAGGGTTTCACAGCAAAAACTGCAACATGCTTTGGTGTACAACTATTATACCAGTCAGCAATCGCCGCAGTGAGGGTAAAACCTAACAAAAGCATGGATGCAGTGGCTGGAACAATGAAAAACCTGATAATTTTTAACATATGAAACCTCCTAGATTGAATGTTTCGGTTACTATACTTAAAGTATCAGGTTTTGTCAAACAGGTTCACGTACAGGCACAGTGTCAGCACAGAGTGAAAACTCTTTTACAAGCTTCTCTTCCTTATTGGTCATTCAACAGGCCAACACTGTACAGGCAAACTTCTCAAACACTTAACGATTTGGGTGTTAATGAGCGGGTGAGAAGGAAAAGATGATATCCCGTTCATCATTATAAAAAATTTGAAAAATGCTTCTTTTTTTGATTTAAGTCAAACATATCGGCCTTTAAGATGATTATATTTCATTCACGATTCAGAACAAAACCAAAAAGGAGGAGAATATGTTTTGTTATCAGTGTGAGCAAACAGCAAAAGGTGAGGCTTGTGTTAAAAGCGGTGTATGTGGGAAACAGCCTGACGTTGCAGCGTTACAGGATCTTCTTGTCCACACCCTGGCAGAGCTTTCCCACTGCGCGGTTGAGGGACGAAAGGTTGGCGTCCATATTGATCGCACTACAAACGTGTTCACTGTTGAAGCGCTTTTCTCAACCCTGACGAATGTTGATTTTGATCCTGCCAGGTTTGTAGAACTTATCAACGAGTGTGTGGCTTTAAGAGACGCCCTGAAGGACAAGGTCATTGCTGCTGGCGGAAAGGTTTCTTTTCCTGACGGCAGCCCAACAGTCCCAGGGAAAACCCTGGAAGGTCTGGTAAAACAGGGGGAGGCAGTATCCCTTGATGCAAAACAGGGAGAGGATCCGGACATACGTTCCTTGAAACACACCCTGCTCTTCGGATTAAAGGGTGTGGCAGCGTATGCTGACCATGCTCAGATACTAGGGCAGGAAGACCAGAAAGTCTATGATTTTGTGTATGATGCTATGAATGCTATGCTCACCGCAAATATGTCGCTTGGTGACTGGCTGGCAATGGTTCTTAAGTGCGGCGAAATCAACCTGCGGGCAATGGAATTGCTGGATGCTGCAAACACAGGAGCTTATGGGCATCCTGTACCAACATCTGTACCTCTTGGGGCAAAAAAAGGAAAAGCAATCCTTGTATCTGGACATGACCTAAAAGATCTCGAGGAATTGCTCAAGCAGACTGAAGGTAAGGATATATTTGTTTATACTCATGGCGAGATGCTTCCGTGCCATGGCTATCCTGGACTCAAAAAATATGCTCATTTCTACGGTCATTATGGAACAGCCTGGCAGAACCAGCACAAAGAATTTGCCGCTTTTCCCGGCGCAATACTGATGACCACAAACTGTATACAGAAACCACAGGACAGCTATAAGGACAACATCTTTACTGCCGGAACAGTGGGATGGCCCGGAGTAACACATATAACAGACAGAGATTTCACTCCTGTCATCAACAGAGCCCTTGCTCTTCCTGGCTTTTCCGCTGATTCCAACGGAAGATCAGTTATGGTCGGGTTTGCCAGAGAGACGGTTATGGGTGTGGCCGGAAAAGTCATTGATGCAGTAAAAGCCGGGCAGATCAAGCACTTCTTTCTAGTAGCGGGATGTGACGGTGCTAAACCAGGTCGAAACTACTATACAGAATTTGTGGAAAAACTCCCAAAGGATACGGTTGTACTTACCCTTGCATGCGGGAAATTCCGTTTCTTCGATAAAGATCTTGGTGATATTGGTGGTATTCCCAGGTTGCTGGACATTGGTCAGTGTAATGATGCCTATTCAGCAATTCAGGTGGCAGTTGCCCTTTCAAAGGCTTTCAATGTAGGTGTCAATGAACTGCCTCTTTCAATGATTCTTTCGTGGTACGAGCAGAAGGCTGTGGCGATCCTGTTGACTCTTCTCTATCTGGGAATCAAGAACATGAGGCTCGGTCCGTCGCTGCCAGCATTTGTTACACCAAACGTTCTGAAGGTGCTTGTTGAAAACTATGGGATCAAGCCAATTACCAGTCCGGACGAAGACATAAAGGCCATATTAGGCTAAACAGTTTATAACTGATAGCTCATAGTTCTTGGTGGATAAATGCCGATACTACCAGGAGCTATGGGCTAATAAAGGTTGCCAGCTCACGAAGTAAAAAAGGAGAAGGGACGCAATGAAGATGAAGAGAAAAATTATCGAAATAGATGAAAGCAAGTGCAACGGCTGTGGACAGTGTGTAGAGGCGTGCGCAGAGGGTGCAATACAGCTTATGAATGGAAAAGCAAAGCTCATCGCTGACAATTACTGCGATGGTCTTGCCGCCTGCGTGGGCGAATGTCCTGTCGATGCCATTAAGGTTATTGAACGGGAAGCTGATGCTTTCGACCCCGAGGCAGTCGAACACCACCTCCGACAACTCAGTGCCCAGAACTCCGGGTTCCGAACTGAAACCTCCCTACCCTGTGGCTGTCCCTCGACAAAAATGGAAATGTTCAATTCACACTGTGATGCGGCAAATCAACCCGTCTCCCATGCATGCGCTGACTCCGCCCTTACCCACTGGCCAGTTCAGATCCGGCTTGTACCGGCTTCTGCTCCATTCCTCCAAAAAGCCCATCTTCTGGTAGCTTCTGATTGCACCCCCGTAGCTTATCCGGATTTCCACAAGGATTTTCTAAAAGGACGCACTGTTCTGGTTGGCTGTCCAAAGTTTGATGACACTGCAGAATACATAAAGAAATTCGCCGAAATTTTCCGAATAGCTGATATTCAGAGTGTCACCATTCTGATCATGGAGGTCCCTTGCTGCTCAAAGATGCCTATGATCATCCAGGAGGGCATGGCTCTGGCCGGTAAAAACATTCCCACAGAAATTGTCGTCGTCAGTGGAAAGGGCATCATAGTCAAAAGAGATAAGCTTGCAGCATAACCATGAATCACGGATTAGGCAGGCCCGTTTTATTCTCCATGCTCCAAGCGCCTCAGACCATGTTTTCATTCAGAAAAAAGATGAACGGGGCATGCAGTCATTAGTGCAATGTGAAGAAATCTGAAGATTTCAGGCTGTGGAGTCCCGTTATGACGCGACCAGTGATGACTAAACTGAAAGATTGTTACCAGGCTCTTTGACCTGATTTCAGGTTTTTAGTTACAAAACTCTTGGGGGTCATTAATTTAAGGTCCAGGGCCGTAAGATGAAGATATCTCTCAAGTGCTTCTTTTTGTTCATTGAAACCCTGTATTAGCCTGTGATTAACTGTGACATAAAAATTGATGTTGTGCACAATGCAGTGCAAAAGATGGCTTATGCCGCTTAATACCTGGTCATGGCTATACTTCTGAAGCACCATGTTGATCACGAAATTGATGTGAGTATCCGGTACAGGGAGTCTTCCGCAACTTTTTTTTGTGAGTCCTACTGCTCGGTTCAATAATCCAAAGAGATTGCGGTTTCGATCTCCTTCAACACCATGAAAAACCGGTTCAACCCCTTGCCTGATAAGTACCGACTCGAGGATTTGCCAATTCAATTGATAATCCGTTCTCTTCAAGTCCTTCCAGCGATCTTCGATGTACCAGTTGCCAACTTCGGAGAGACATTGCCTCAGGAGGTTTTGATCTCCTTCAGTGGATTCGGCATTATCCGCCCCCATGGGTTTGAGCCTCAAGACTTTTGTAATGTCATCCTTTGTTGAATGTTCCTCAAACCTTCCTTGAGGTGGGTGAATCGATTCTATCTCTTCAAAATGAATGAGCATTTGCTTGTATTGTTGAATATGACTTTTTTCAATCTTGTTCCAGGCTTCAAATTCATTGATTGCCTCAACTGCCCTGAGAGTATCGGTAATACAGCATCCTTGCCTGTTGAGCCAGAGAATGATGTCCATTTCTGTATCTTTCCCGTGGGTTACAAGTTTTATCTTTTCTTCTCTGAATTCTCTCCAGAGTTCTTGAGACGCAAACCAGTCCTCAAAGGCAGGGTCAGAATCGGGCACCTGCTTAGGTACAAGACTCAAGACTGTGTGGTCAACATAAACTACCAGGCTTTTCTTATTGGTCACAATATGCCTCCAAACTCAGTGAACCCATAATCGGGGTATTCTGAAACAAAATCATTTTTCAGGCCATCAAAGCCTATAGATCTTTGAAAGCTATCGCGTTCCTATGAAGAAGTTCATCACGTAGTTGACAATTGACAACACAATGGAGAACAGGACTGCAATCCAGAAACCGCTCACTTGGAAACCTTTTACTACCGATGATACAAGAAGGATAATAAGCCCATTGATTACAAAGGTAAAAAGCCCCAATGTTAGGATATTAATAGGAAGTGTTATGAGAATGAGAAATGGTCTCAGGAGCATATTGACTATACCGAGTAACAATGCAACCCACAAGGCTGACATGAAGTTGCGCACTGTAACCCCTGGTATCACGTAGGCTGTAACCATTACAGAAACAGTCATTATTAGCCACTTTAAAATAAGAAGCACCTGCGTTCTCCTTTTGGGAAAAGACTAACCCATCTCATAATCATTATTAATTTTGCTGTAAAGGAAAGATGTTACGAAAATAGAACAATACGCTACGTGGTTATATCTATTTATTTTTCTACTCGCGGTAAAACTTGTCACTTGGCATCAATCTCAGTTGAAGCGTATCCGTTGCGTCAAGCAAACCTTGTAAGGTCTTGTTCAAGATGAATGTCCTCTCTTCCATAGTCTGTAAAGCCTGGGACAATCTGTTGAAGTTCGCCTTCATCTGTTCGGCGTATTCCCGAATTTTCCGTTCGTTGGTTCTTGCAACCTCGATGATATCTTTCAGGAGCTCACGCTCTTCAGGGGTTACTTTTTTTGCCTTTAGAAGATCATCCACCGTCTTAATTTCATCTATCATGGCTTTCTCCACAGATTCATTTCCAGGATATAGTTACACTATTGTACCCTTCCTGGTGAATTCTTGCAAGCCCAATCTTCTTGGTTTTTCTTCAAGTCAACAGGTTGAATTGGAATAAGTTTCGTTATATTCTTATAATGTTCAACATGAAACTAATGGATCACTGTTATGGGTGCCTGAAAGACCTCATTGAGAAAGCTGTTGCTTTGTCTCAGGGTGATGAAGAGATCGCTTTTCAGGCATATTCGATGGTTGACAATCTCTGGAATACAGGAAGCACTCCACCCGATATTGCAAACAAGCTCCACAGATTCATCAAAAGCAAAACAGGTGTTACTGACCCGTATTTTTCAATCAAAACAAAGGAGGTCGAAGCAGCACAAAAGGCGATATGCGAGTTGCGCCCAGCTTTTCCTGAAACTTTAGAAGGCTTTATCAAACTCTCTGCTCTGGGTAACTCAACGGATTTCTTTTGCCACCATGAGTACAAAATTGAAGGATTTGATTTTTCAGGGGATATAGATAAAATCACAGAGGAGATTTATACTAGAAGTAATGTTGTTCTGATGCTTTCTGACAACGCTGGTGAGTTCTTGTTCGATGTGGGATTAATACGGTTCCTAGAAGATACAGGAAAAACTGTTTATTATGCTGTAAAGGAGAACCCTGTTCAAAACGACCTTTCAATACCCGATGTTGAGCGATTCGGCTTCAGGAAAATGTTCCCGAATATTATCTCAACAGAAACTGACGAAGTGGGCATAAGAAGAGAAGACTTGAGGGGAACGGTAAAGGAATGTTGGGAGAATAATGCCATTGTAATTGCCAAGGGTATGGGGAATTATGAGACCATATCGGAATTTAGTGACAATAGATCAGTCATACATATCATGAAGGTGAAGTGCCCGACAGTAGCCAGCGCTGTGGGCGGTAAGGTCGGGCAATATATTGCTATCATAGGTGGTGGATAAAATGGCGGTAAAAAAAGATTACTACGAAATACTTGGGGTAGCCAAAGGGGCATCAGAGGATGACATAAAAAAAGCATACAGGAGGCTTGCAAAGAAATACCATCCTGACAAAAACCCCGGTAATAAAGAAGCAGAGGAACAGTTCAAGCTCATCAGCGAAGCCTATGCAGTGCTAAGTGACAAAGCAAAGAGAAAGGAATATGACGCATATGGTATGGGCGGCTTCCAGCAGCGTTACTCTGAAGAAGATATATTCAAGGGTGCTAACTTTGGAGACCTTTTCAGGGACCTTGGATTCGGAGGTGGCGACATTTTCAGCATGATCTTTGGAAGACAGGCTGGCAGAACTGGCCGGCAGAGGTCTCAGGCCTACGATTTCGGGGATTACATAACGAGAGAACAGCAGCCACCAAAAAACGTGGACCTCAACTATGAACTTGAAATCCCGTTCATGGATGCAGTCAGAGGTACAGAGAAAAGAATCTCTTTTGCCACCCAACAGGGCACTGAAGAGGTTAACATTAAAATACCCCGAGGGATATCAACAGGCAAGAAGCTGAGGCTTCAAGGAAAAGGAAACAGAGATCCGAGAACTGGTAGGGTTGGCGATCTATACATTACTGTCAAAGTTGGTGATCATCCCGTCTTCAAAAGAGCTGGCAATGATATCCACATAACGAAGGAGATAGGTCTTACCGACGCATTACTAGGTACCACTGTGGAAGTATCTACCATTGACGGGCCGAAGGTGGTCAAGATTCCTGCAGGCACCAAAAAAGTCAGGTTACGAGGCCTGGGGATTCCCGATATGAAGGGGAACAGAGGCGACCAGTACGTCGAGACAGAGGTAGCGATACCTAAAAAACTGACTGACAAGCAAAAAACACTGATCGAGGAGCTGAGGCGAGAGGGATTATAATGCTTCCACGGCGTCACATCCTTGATGTCTGGGAGTTCATCAAGGATGAGAAAGACCTGCTATCCATGTCCACGATTACCCTCGCCATTGATGCAATAAAATACTTGGACATGGAGTCCAAAAAAGATCATCTTGTCGAAGCCCTTGAGCTCAATGAGTTTATATGTTTCATGCATCCCACAAAGAGACCTAAAAACAGATCACTCCTTTTTCATGTCGTTTCAGATCTATTGGGCCTTCTCATGTTTGGTGTTCCGAGAAAAAGAAAACATGCCATTGACAGCATTGAGATTGTGAACTATTCCGAAGAGAGTATGGAAATATATCCAGTTATTGAGGTCTGGAATGATCTCAAAAATAAAGTATATACAAAAAAACACGGAGCCACAAGCATCATACATGGTTTTGAACGGAAGATACGGGTTGAAATGGACATCATAGAACGGTATCCCTTCGTTGATGATATTCTGTTTGAGTCCCAGGAAAGCATCAAAGAATGGCTTCCTGTCCTTGCCAGTTACTATGATAAAAAAAGCAAAGAGATTAAGGACATTTACAAGAAATGGTGGAGCCTCTGGGGTTGTAAGAAAAAGGCGCATGAAGCGCTTTCAGGTATGATAGAACGTCTTTCTTCCCAAGCCTTGAGGGAATATAACATCACCATCAACCAGGATAGTCTGATGAAAACAATACTGCAGGAAAAAGATAGAAACAAAAACGAAAATGAAGAGTTTTCAAGATGGTATAAAGAAGGGGTAAATTTATTGTTAAAAATTTAATTTGCCCCTATTGACAAAAACTACCTCTTATCATTATAGTATTTTTAGCATTCTGGTTTACCAATTGCCAAATATAATTTTTTTGAAAGGAGTGTGATACGATGAAGATTAAACCATTACAAGACAGAATCATCGTCAAAAGGCTTGAGGAGGAAGAAAAGACAAAGGGAGGCATCATTATTCCCGATGCAGCTAAAGAAAAACCTCAAGAAGGCAAAGTGATTGCCGTGGGTGACGGAAAGATTCTCGAAAACGGCCAGAAACTAGCTTTAACAGTTAAGGTCGGCGACAAGATTCTCTTCGGTAAGTATTCCGGCACTGAAATCAAGATTGACGGTGAAGAACATCTCATCCTGAGAGAAGATGATGTTCTCGGAATTGTAGAAGACTAAGAAAGGAGGCTAAAGGATGGCTAAAGAAATTAAGTATGATCAGGGCGTCAGGGAGTCACTTCTAAAAGGTGTTAATACTCTTGCAGATGCAGTAAGATTGACTCTCGGACCTAGAGGAAGAAATGTAATCTTGGAGAAGTCTTTTGGTTCGCCCACGGTTACAAAAGACGGTGTAACCGTTGCGAAAGAAATAGAAATTGAGGATAAATTCGAGAACATGGGTGCCCAGATGGTAAAAGAAGTGGCATCCAAGACAAGCGATGTAGCTGGCGATGGAACCACCACGGCTACTGTACTTGCTCAGTCAATTTATCGCGAAGGTGCAAAACTTGTAGCTGCCGGCCACAACCCGATGGAACTTAAAAGAGGTATTGAAAGAGCAGTAGAAGTTGTCGTTGATGAGCTCAGAAAGCTTTCAAAACCCACAAAGGATCAGAAAGAAATTACCCAGGTGGGAACCATTTCTGCAAATAACGATGAAACGATTGGAAATATCATTGCTGAAGCAATGGGGAAAGTTGGCAAAGAGGGTGTTATCACCGTGGAAGAAGCAAAAAGCATGGAGACATCCCTTGAAATCGTCGAGGGTATGCAGTTCGACAAGGGATATATATCACCATATTTTGTGACAAACCCTGAGAAAATGGAAGCAGTGATGGAGGAACCTTTGATCCTCATTAATGAAAAAAAGATCAGCAGTATGAAGGATCTTCTCCCTGTTCTTGAGCAGGTGGCAAAAATGGGAAAACCTCTTTTGATTATTGCTGAAGATGTTGAGGGTGAGGCTCTGGCGACTTTAGTCGTTAACAAACTGAGAGGAACTCTGAAAGTGGCTGCTGTTAAAGCCCCTGGTTTTGGTGATAGAAGAAAAGCAATGTTGGAAGATATCGCTATCCTTACCGGCGGACAGATGATCTCAGAAGAACTCGGTATTAAACTTGAGACCGTTGGACTGAAAGATCTTGGCCAGGCAAAGAGGATTGTGATCGACAAAGACAATACAACTATTGTCGACGGTGCCGGTGAAAAGAAGGATATCGAAGGCAGGGTTAAGCAGATCAGAGCCCAGATTGATGAAACAACATCCGATTATGACAGAGAAAAACTTCAGGAAAGACTTGCCAAGCTCGTGGGTGGTGTCGCTGTTATCAATGTTGGGGCAGCAACAGAAGCTGAGATGAAAGAGAAAAAAGCCCGCGTGGAAGATGCACTCAATGCAACAAAAGCAGCCGTGGAAGAAGGAATTATTCCCGGCGGCGGTGTTGCATTCATCAGGGCAATTCCAGAACTTGATAAGCTCAACATTGAAGGGGAGAGGCAGTTTGGTGTCAAGATAGTCAAGAAAGCCCTTGAAGAGCCGATCAGATGGATTGCTAACAACGCAGGGCACGACGGATCCATCGTGGTAGAAAAGGTGAAGAACGGAAAGGGTAATTTCGGATTTGATGCAGCAAAAGAGGAGTATGTGGATGATATTATGGACGCCGGTATCATAGACCCCACAAAGGTTGCACGAACAGCCCTTCAGAACGCTTCATCCGTTGCGGCCTTATTGCTCACAACTGATGCAATGATAGCAGAAAAACCGAAAGAGAAAGGCGCGGGAATGCCAATGATGCCGCCAGGTGGTATGGGTGGTATGGGAGATATGTACTAATAAAAAAGAGGGGACCAAAGTCCCCTCTTTTTTTTTATAGACCTTTTTCAGTGTGATATTTAAAAGAGATGTTCAATCGTACACGATAGTTTATTACCTTACCGTTTTCCACAGTTACATCCTGTTTTACAACTTCAGCGACTCTCAGATCTTCAAGGGTTTTTGAAGCAGTTTCCAGTGCAGCTTTTGCTGCATCTTCCCATGATTTTGTGCTCGTTCCGACTATCTCGATGATTTTGTATACACTTCCTGCCATAAATACCCTCCTTATTTGTTTATTTTTAACTCTATATACGGTTATTTATACCATAGATAAACAAGTTGTCAAGCTTGTTTTAAAGAATTACCGTTAATATTGGGATATCGTTTTCCGACAGACTATGGTTATCTGTTCAATCGCGGAATAAAACGGGGAACACGGGCCATATAGGACTTGTACTCTATACCAAAACGTTGCAGGAGTTCCTTCTCTTCCAAAGGGATAACAATAAAATTCATAGTTAAAAAATCAATCAGGGCAACAAGACCTATTGCCAAGTTGCCAGTTATTAAAAAAACCCCAAGAAAAAACATTGTATGCGACAGGTATGTAGGATGCCGGATATAAGAAAAAGGGCCATGAACACTGAGCTTTGCTTTTACTCCATCGAATATCTCTGGAGCTCCTGTAATAACCAGGAAATTGAGTACCCTTAATGTCCATAGTTGGAGGAATACACCGGCGGCAGCCCAAAGAATCCCTCCTGCTCTGATAAGTATGAAGAAATCTATGTTAAACCCTAAGAAAAATACCCTGTTCGTGTATATGATGTATGCTATAGTAACCCATAATATACCAATAACCGGACAAACAAAGAATCCCATCTTCCTCACTATTTTATTTGCCCCATGTACGGGTATCCACCACAGTGGAATAATTGGCCAGAGAACGAGGACGAGCAAGGCAATGGTGTCCAACATTGCTAACAATGTGTAATAATCCGTAATAAACTGTAATTTAAGATAGATCGGAAGGTTTTTGGCACGAGACCTCGCCTGCTCTGCCCTCAACATGTCCGTAAAAGATTTTGCATCTTGGGATGCTGTTTTTCCCTTTGAGCATTTGTGCAATATCTGTGAGCCTCATGAAAGTAAAACCCTGTTCATTCGCGAGACGAATAAAATCCATAAGGAAACCCAACCACCGCTTACCTTCAAGCTCAGTATGTATTGTAATAATATTCAGGTTCTCACTCAACAAATCTTTAAAATACCCAGCAAGCAGGCGGGGCTCAGAACCTGCAATGCCCACTACCTCATCAAGCGTGGGAAGTGTGGTTGGTATCTGAAGTATATTAATAGGTCTGTCCCCCATAATCGGCAAGAAGGGCGATACGCCCCGCGTATCGCTAGAATAGAGAAATCCATTATTTTCAAAAAATTGCAGCGCATAAGGGTTGATCATCCACCCGGGAGCGGCAAAAGAATGGGCTTTTACGCCGAGAATATCCTCATATTTTCTGCAGGCACGAATCAGTATAGCTGATGTTTTTACCTCATCCCATTTTTTGACACGGTCATGCCAGATAACATGATCATAACCATGGATACCTGCTTCGTGTCCTTGTTCAACTATTTCTCTGAGAACCGACCTGTTTTTTTCAGCTATCTTGGGCCCGGGAAGTAAAAGACCATACATGAGAGTCCGCATACCATACGTTTCTAATACTCCCACCCTGTTTGCTTTTTTTAAAAATCCTCTTCTGGTGAAAACCCGTTTGACAGTCCAACCCGTATGATCTCTCCCCATGGGCACAAAAAAACTAGCCTTGATATTGAACTGGTTCAAACAGTCAAGGAGTTTTGGCACTCCGTTCTTCATGCCTTCATACGTATCGACATCCACTTTTAACCCAATAACCTTGCGGAAATCATGCTTCATGCTATGATGGTATCACTTCTTAACCGGTTTTTCCAAGCAGATTTTGACAAAAAGCGGGCGGTTATTAGCATGCTTGCTGGGTTCCACAGGACAGGACTTGTGCGCCCCTGCTTTTGTCTCTAAAGATAGTGACCCCTTTTAGGCCCATCCTGTGTGCCCTGAGGTAAACATCTACTACCGTATCAATAGTGGCATCCTGAGGAAGATTGATGGTCTTTGAGACTGCATTGTCAACGTGCTTTTGAAAAGCACTCTGAATGGCCAGGTGATCTGATGGTGCTACATCATGAGCCCTTCTGAATATTTTTTTCATTTGTTCTTCATTGTTATCCTTTTCCCTAGCATTCCTGTAAAGTGGGTCTACAATGTCTACCTTGATGTTGCCGAAAAGAACGCGGGAATATCTGACATCGTAAATGGGTTCAATCCCGCCTGATGTTCCTGCAATCAAGCTCAGGGTACCAGTTGGCGCAATGGTAGTAGTTGTGGCATTTCTCTGTCGCAACCCTCTGGCTTCCCACACACTTCCTTTATAACTCGGGAATACCCCTCGTTGTTTTGCGAGCAGATTTGAAGCAACCTTTGATTCAGCCTGGATAAACGCCATGATTTCTTCAGCTGTTTTTACGGCATCAAACGAGTCATAGGCAATTCCCAGTTTTATCAACAAATGGGCAAAGCCCATCACTCCGAGGCCGATTTTTCGGTTCCTTCTGCTAATATCTTCGATCTGCGGTGCAGGGTACCTGTTTATATCAATCAGATTGTCGAGAAACCGTACGCCCAGGTGGGTCAGCTCCCTCAGTCGTCTCCAGTCGATTTCACCATTTTTTACCAACTTGGCAAGGTTAATCGATCCTAGACAGCACGATTCATAGGGAAGAAGCGGTTGTTCACCGCAAGGATTGGTCGCCTCGATAGCGCCGATATGAGGCGTTGGGTTTTCTCTATTGATGGTATCAATGAATATCATCCCAGGTTCTCCCGACTTCCAGGCCGATTGAGCGATCATTTGGATCAGTTCTCGTGGATCGACAGTTTTTGTCTCCTCCTTTGTCCTCGGATTGATGAGGGGAAACCTGATACCTTTTTCATATGCTGCCATAAATTCATCAGTCACCGAGACAGAAAGGTTGAAGTTGTTCATTGCTTCAGGATTATTCTTAATAGTGATAAACTCCTCAATATCAGGATGGTCAATCCTGAGGATACCCATGTTTGCTCCTCTCCGGGTTCCGCCCTGTTTTATAACGTCTGTAACCATATTAAAAACTGTCATAAAGGATACGGGACCGCTTGCAACACCCATTGTTGAAGCCACAACATCGTCTTTAGGCCTTAGTTTCGAAAAAGAAAACCCTGTCCCACCTCCAGATTGATGAATCTTTGCAGTCATCTTCACCTGATCGAAGATCGAATCGAGCGAGTCTTCAATGGGAAGAACAAAGCAGGCAGCAAGCTGGCCAAGCTCCCTCCCTGCGTTCATCAGAGTGGGGGAGTTTGGGAGAAACTCAAGGTTGCGAAGCATATGGAAGAAGTCATACCCTATCTCTTCGCGCCCCTTGTCACCATACATCTCCTCAGCCCCTGCAACAAAACCGACAACCCTCTCAAACATTTGGTCAGGGGTTTCCACAGCATTACCACGGACATCCTTGATGAGATATCGTTTTTTCAAAACTAAAAGGGCGTTGTCATCAACCATGGATCTCCGCTAATCTATTTCAATTCATCTCCCAGGGAATAGTACCTGTTCAAATGCCATACAACAGGCGATAAATTATCGTTAAAGGCGAAATCAACAGCCTCTACAACATAGACTGTGAAATTACTTGCAGGGAAAGATGTAATAACCTTACACTCAATGCTGGCGAAAGATCCTTTGATCAATGGTGCGCTAACTGCTTTAGCGCTCTCCGTTTCAATACCAAATTCCTTGAACTTGTCAGGCGATTTCTCATGTCCAAGCCTTTTAGCCAGTCTAACCTGCTCCGTGGATGGGATGTTTAGAACAAATTGGCCGGTTTCTTCAATAATTTTATGAGTCAGGATATGCTTCTGAACACTTACAACAAAGAGAGGAGGATCTTCAGAAATAAACATTGCAGTGGCAGTCATTGCTTCGCGCTCTGTCTTTGATGCTACTGTCAGCAGGTTGACTGAACATGGCATAATACGACTTACTTTCGTGTTTTTGGTCGACATAATAACCCCCCTTAATATGTTTTATGGCAGTATCTTCAAAAAGACACTTTTGTATAACATAATCAATTCCACCCGCATGTCAATGAGATGAAATGGAAAAAAGTAGTTCAACTATTTGAGATGAAAAAACACCTAAAATTAAATTGCTTAATAGTAATTAAAGGCTTTACAATGCATTCATGACAAATCCATGGATACTGTGGGCACTCCTGTCCGCATTTATGGCTGCATCAAATGACGCCCTCACCAAGAAAGCGCTTTCCGTTCACAACGAATATTTGATTGCCTGGCTCAGGCTTCTCTGGGCTCTCCCCTTTCTCATTGTCACTCTTGCATTCATCCCGATACCATTGATCGATAGCATATTTTTCCTGGCATTCTTGGTTGCACTGCCCCTTGAAGTGACAGCCACTGTCCTTTACGTTAAGGCCCTGAAAACATCTCCCCTGAGCCTCACCGTACCTTTTCTTTCCCTCACTCCTATTTTTCTCATAGTTGTTCCCTATTTGATCTTGGGAGAAACTATATCTGTTCTTGGCGTAATTGGTGTAGCAATGATTGCCTTTGGAGGTTATACCTTGAATATAGGTCAGGCAAGAAAGGGGCTTCTTGCCCCTTTCTTCGCTGTCAGGAAAGAGCGGGGCTCTCTTTTTATGATAGGCGTGGCTCTCATTTACAGCGTCACAGCGACCCTTGGAAAGTTGGCGATTCAGCACTCCTCCCCTCTCTTTTTTGGGATAACGTATTACAGCGCCCTTGCTTGTGCCATGACGCCCATCGCGCTCTTAAGAGGCCGTGATGAAAGAAAGTACGTACCTCCCAGAGATGCAATCAAGGCATCCATTCTTCCTGGATTCTGTCATGCCACGAGCATCGTTGCCCACATGATCGCCATCAGCCTCACCCAGGTAGCCTACATGATTTCGATAAAACGATTAAGCCTCCTCATGGGCGTTCTTTTCGGATACCTGTTTTTCAAGGAAACCAATATCAGGGAAAGGTTTGTGGGCACCCTTCTCATGATCATCGGCTTTGCTTTCATCGTGCTGTTTCATTAAAAAAATAGCAATGAATGAAAAAATAAAATTCATTTCCCCTCTTCGCCCTTTTTCCGTGTATTCTGCAAATGTACTCTGAACAGTCACCATACTGTTTAACCCTAACAAGGAGGAAAATGGTCATGCATTCTCTCCTTACAAAAAGCGTATTCATCATAATGCTCCTCTCTTCCGCTTTCGGTAATCTCTACGCCGCTTCGACCCTTGTATTCACCACCGTTGCCTGCTCTCCGGCAACGGTTACTCTGGAAAGTAAGTTCTCCCTCACCACCACCATGGTAAACCAGGGCGATGCAGCATCCCCCACGACAGTGACCAACTACTATCTGTCCATTGTCACCTCAAAGGAAGGGACCTGGCTTCTTACCAGCAAACACTCCGTCAAGGGCCTTGCTCCCCTGGCAAACACCACCAAGAAGGTGAAGATCACCGTCCCCTCCGGCACCTACTACCTTGTAGCCTGTGCCGATGGCGTAAACAAGGTCAAAGAAGAAGGCGGGACGAAAAACTGCCTTAACTCCTAACCCACATCATCGTCAGTATCATCTCCTTCTCTTTTTACACTAATACCAGAAAATCTATTCCCTTCCTCCCGGGACAACAACCCTTGCCTCCATAGGGCCCATCAGCATCAAAACACTCTCTTCCTTCCCACTCACCATACCCCTTGCATTCTCTTTTCCCTCCTTTGATACCTATAAAACGGATATGGGGATGGATACCCCGAACACCTGATCTATTTCGGTGATGACCAGAGGAACCGCATCGTTCAGCATGGGGGATCAGCCGATGACCCCCTCTCTGTCGATACCAGAGTCGAGAACGCTGGATAGAGCAGTATGGAGGGGGCGGTGTAGACCAACCGAATACAGTCGCTTGAACTGGAAATGACTACATTTATCAGTAACCGGTTCGGGTGGCGGAACAACCATCACAGTGACCAACATCGAGCAGATCACCGTCAACGATGCAGGAGGGAACCCCATTTTCACCTGGCCCTAACCATAGCCATGGCAGGCCGTGATGTTTCTATACCCTCCATCATATTAAAGTAAAAACCTTGTCAGTCAGGTTGTGGTCGGGTTATACTACTCTTAACTTGGGCACCTTATGAGAGCACGGTGTCGGACATTCTTTTAGCAAACTGTCGTGAGGCAAGGAAGCCTGGTCTTTATCGTATGTAAAAGTTCCGCAGTCGGAGGTGAGCGAAATTCTCCGCTGTAGCAAATGAGCGTGTTTGCGGGGATTCCCTGACAACAATACACTACGAATAAAAAAGAGGTTTAACGAAGATCAACCGAGGGGGATGCATGGTACTGACAACCGCAGAACTGGAGAAATACGCAGATGTTTTGCTATGGGGCCTAAAAACAGCCCGTAAATCAAAATTCAAAAAGGGAGATATCATCCTCATCCAGTATGAAAACCCTGCACTGCCCCTTGCCGAGATTCTCTTTAAAAAGATTGTTGCCATGGGCATGCACCCTGTACAGCGGATGGGCCTTACCTTTGGTATGGAAAAGGGTTTCTTTGAAGAAGCAGATGACAAACAGCTTGTCTTTATTCCACCAGGCGAAAAGGAGCTCTATGAAAATGTAAACGGACGGATATTTCTTCGAGCCCCGGAATCACTCACCCACCTGAAAGACATTGATCCGGCACGAATCGGCACGGTACTCGTGTCACGAAAACCGCTGAAGGACATTCTCGACAAGAGAGAGGAACAGGGATTCTACAGCTGGACTTTGTGCACCTTTCCAACCCATGAACTGGCCTGGCAGGCAAAAACGACTATCAGACATTATGCAGCCCAGATAATAAAGGCATGCTATCTCGATAAAGAAAATCCTGTTCAGGAATGGGAATCGATCCTTAACAACGTGCATGGCATTAAGAAATGGCTGAACAGCCTCAAGATCAAAACCCTTCATATAGAGGCTAAGAACATCGACTTGACTATCACGCCCGGAGAAAAAAGAAAATGGTCAGGCGTCTCAGGCCACAACATCCCGAGCTTTGAAATCTTTTTCTCCCCTGATTGGCGGGGCACAGAAGGAACCTACTATGCCAATCTTCCCTCTTTCAGAAGCGGCAATTATGTGAAAGGGATCCGTCTCACCTTTCAAAAGGGGGCTGTTGTTAAAATAGAGGCGGACGAGGGTGAGCAGTTCGCCATCAAACAGCTTGCCATGGACAAGGGTGCATCCCGAATCGGAGAATTCTCATTGACTGACAGGCGTTTTTCACGGATTGACCGTTTTATGGCCGACACCCTGTTTGATGAGAATTTTGGCGGAAGACATGGCAACTCCCACATAGCCGTGGGATCGTCATACACCGAATCTTACACCGGTAATCAGGCTGACATGACCAAGCAGCTTAAGGAAAAGCTGGGTTTTAATGACTCGGCCCTCCACTGGGACCTGGTCAACACTGAGCGGAAAACAGTAACTGCCCATCTTACATCGGGTAAAAGGCTTGTCATCTACGAAGACGGACAGTTCAAGGTCTGATCCAAAAGGTCATGAGAAAAATAGGCTTAATGCTAAAAAAGAGATCTAAAATAGCCACACAATACCACCTCAGGAGAAGCACTCGTCAATTACCTCAAAAACATCCGCAAAAACCCTGATCCCTATTAGCCCAGCATCAGTGTCCGTTCATGAGAAAGTAGTATAGTTTCCAGAAAGCGATTTTTACGATCTTAAAAACTTTTAAGAGGTGTTGTGCTGGAGGCATGGAAAACTTGACAGAGCCAAATCACATAAGAATTCTTAAATCAGAAAAAAGGCTTACTCCAAAGACATTACACCAAATGAGCCTATTGGCAGGAAAACCGTGTGAATGTTAACAAAAAAATATTATTGTGAATCTATTCATATCGGGGAAATTATCAGATGTCTTGTGCTATTAATGCCCATCAGGCACAAAAAATAAAACAGGTGTCCCGGGCTTCACTGCATACGGTTCCGGCAACCTCTCTGGTTTGTACAGAAGCACAGGGTTCACCGATATCTGGTCGTAACTCTTATAAAGATATCGTTTTAGTCCCCATATTTTAGTGAAATGTCACCTTAAGCCCTTTTTCAAACAAATATGTCTTGACCTGTTTAATGCTGAGAGTTCGATAATGAAAGACTGATGCAGCGAGTAGGATTTGTGCTCCCCCTTTCGTAACCCCTTCATAAAAATGTTCGAGAGTCCCTGCGCCACCGGATGCAACCACAGGAACATTGACCGCATCAGAAATGGCCCTGGTAAATTCAAGATCATAACCGGCAAGGGTTCCATCGCCATCCATGCTTGTTGGTAAAATAACTCCAGCACCAAGACCCTCACATACCTTTGCCCATTCTACCGCATCTTTTCCAGTTGGCTTTGTCCCTCCCGACACAACAAGTTCAAAACCAGACGCCAGGGCAGCATTTCTCCTTGCATCTATAGCAATAGTAATGCTCTCTGATCCGAAGCGATCTGTTGCTTCTTTTATAAGACCGGGATTGTGCACTGCAGCGCTATTCATCGAAATCTTGTTTGCCCCTGCATCAAGCACGAGTTGAATATCTTCGAGGCTATTTATCCCCCCTCCAACAGTGAGAGGTATGCTAATGACTGAAGAAACCTGTTTAACCCAATCAAGCCTTGTCTTTCGGTTTTCGATAGTAGCCGCTATATCAAGCATGGCAAGTTCATCGGCACCTTCCTTTTGGTAAAAGGCAGCATTCTGTACAGGGTCACCAGCTTCTTTCAAGTCTACAAAGTGTACGCCTTTCACAACTTTACCATTCTTCATGTCAAGGCAAGGCATAATCTTCACAAAATCCATGTTCCCTCCTTTTCAGATAAACGAGGATGAGTCAATATTATCAGATGTTTGACGTCCACAAGTCAAGA
>ENA-UPXM01000808-UPXM01000808.1-activated-sludge-metagenome-genome-assembly--contig:-NODE-808-length-43731-cov-6.689074_pt1 | contig 43731 bp, 32 predicted proteins | sample MGYA00238178_ERZ772708 | MGnify/ENA primary metagenome ERZ772708 (study PRJEB29002, sample SAMN05720212) | activated sludge metagenome | isolation source: anaerobic digester from wastewater... | reverse complement strand
GGGCGGCGATTTCGTGGCGGAGATAATAAGAATCGCCGCTGGGGTAGAGGGCGCCTCGGAACGACGGAAAATTCCGGATCGCCTCCCGGGCCGCCGGCGGCGGCCCCAGGGCGTTTTCGTTGTTGTTCAAACGGTAGAGCCGGGTGCACCCGTAGAGCTTTTTCAGCTCCGCGTCCGGCTTGCTGGGGACATAGGGTTCGAATTCCCGCACATAGGCGGGCGTCAGGAAATCCAGATCAGGTTGCATGATATTGAAAGATTATCACGTCGGCGCGGCCGCCGAAGGGGAGGATCGTCTCCGGACGGAATCCCCGCGCCAGCAGTGCCGGGGCGAGGGCGGCGTGCCAAGGGACGCCCAGGTCCAGCAGGAAGAAGATATCCCGGAAACCTTCTCCCCGGAGGTGGTGGACATGTCTTTCCACGTTCGCCGTCAAGTCGGCGCCGGGCCAGAGGGGACGGAGGGTGACATTGCCGCGGTCCCGCAACGCCTCGGCGGAGAATATCGAGGCGCCGCCCCGTGTTTCTCCCAGATCATGGACGATTTTGATCTCCCGGGCCAGGGCCAGCCGGCGGTATTCGCCGGTGAGATAAGAGGAGAGTTCCGCCGCGGTCCAGATCACGGCGCCCGGGTCTTCGTTCAACAGGCGCCCGAAGGTCTTCTGTACGCTTGCCCGGCCGTCCTCGCCGTAGGAACACAGGCGGCCCAGGGTTTCAAAATCCCCCTCCAGGGACGCCGGGAGGTCGTGGAGGGCGACGACGCCCAAGGCACGGCTCCGCGCCACCCGGGATAGACAGGCGTCGAACACCGACCGCTCGATGCCTTCCCGATCCGTGGCGGCAAACGAGAACGGACCGATTATCTGGATGATCCGCTCCGTCTGGAAGTGATGGAGGAGGCCCCCGGCTACATTTCCCCCGGCGGTGACGGCGACGGTCGCCTCGTATTCGCCGCTGGCGATCATATCCACCACCTTGCCGGGATAGTGGAAATAGGGCGGTCGGTAAAGTTCGGTCGGCTCCCGGGCCACCCGGAGGGAAAACTCTTTTATTTCCTCTGTATTAGGGGTTCTTACCGTAATTTCCCCCCCGCGGTCGGGAGCAGGCAGGCCGCCTTCCCCCGGCGGTGGATAGGTCTTGTCCTTGGCGACCGCGAGGTTGATCCGGCGGTCGTCGCCCACGCTGATATGGAGGCGGTCCACGGTGCGGGACGCCAGTAGGAGCCCCATGTCTTCCAGATCCCCGTCGGCGGCCGTATTCAAGCCGGAGGTGATGTTGAGCCCCCCGAGGTTCAATTCCGTCCCGGAAAACCGGAACTCTACGCCGGCGTAGTAAATCCCGCTCCGACATTCGATCTCCACCGGTTTTCCCCGGCAGATCCCGCCGGCGAGGAAGGCGAAGATCTCTTCGGTGGCCAGTCCCAGCTTCAAGGCATCCTCCCGACCCAGTCCAAACGCCCCCGCGGCATTTTCCACGAAGGGGACGACCACGGGGATGTAGGAGGGCAGGGAGGGAGCCTGCAAGGTCAGGGTACGTTCCGACGGGGTGCTGATCATGGCGTCGATCCTTTCCGGTCCGGGACTTGTGAAAAGCGGCCTGGTGAATCAATATCTTTTCCGGTCTTGCCGGACCTGCAGCTTACGATGCGGATATATGAGAAATATCCGGCGCTGTCAATGTCCTTTCCTGTTGGCCGACCCGGCGACGAACGGCCGGTCAAAAGTGACCGCCGGGGTCAACCGGCGGCATGTCGTCAGATCCACCGGCGTATCCAGGTCGATCAGGATCCCCGGATCTTCCACATCCACGTTCCGGGTGGCGCTTTCAAAACGGGCCAGCAAGGTCCGGAGGCCGCCGGCGCCGTCATGGACAAGCAGGTCGGAAACCAGGGCAGTCGAGATGAGCGGCGGGTGGCCCCGGCGGTTGCCGTAACGGGGACGGCAGACGAGAATATCCGGCGCCCCCGCCCGGTAAGCGGTCAGGAGCCGGCGGAGGGTGTCCGGCCGGATCAGGGGCATGTCCGCCGGCATGAGGAAAAAAGCAGGGCAATTTCTGTCCAGATGCCTGATGCCGACGCGGAGCGAGGAAAACATGCCCTGTTCATAATCGGGATTGATCACCCCACGGACATTGTGCCTCGCCAGGACCGGTAACAGGAGGTCTGCGTCATGGCCCAGGACCGCCAGGACGGTTCCTATCCCGGCCTGCCTGGCGATGCCGATCACCCTTTCCAGCACCGTCTCCTCACCGAGATGCAGCAGGGGTTTACAGGTCCCCATCCGGGACGATCGTCCGGCGGCGGGAATCAGCGCCGTAACTGCTTCGGTAAGATCATCTGTAGCACCTCTGCGGGAAACCATGTCCCACCCCCCTCCTAACCTCCCCTTTGAAGGGGAGGAATACAAAGACTATCAACCTCTCTATCTCCCCCTTGGAAGGGGAGGATAAAAATGGGTTCTACCGCCTAATCTCCTCCCTGGAAGTGGAATAAAAAGGGGTTTTTCCTTCTAGTCTCCTCCCCCCTGGAAAGAAAGGAAAATGGCTTTCTAAGCGTTCATCTTTTCCGGTTCCGGTTTGTCCGGGTCGGACCGTCAAACTGTTGTCCGCCGCCCGGCGGAGCGGCAGGCGATAAGCTCGGCGACGATGCTCACGGCGATCTCCTCCGGGGTCTGGGCGCCGATGGTCACGCCGACGGGACAGCGGACCCGGACCAGGGCTTCCGGGTCGCATCCCTCCCGGATGAGTTGCCGGTAGATGGCCTCCCGCTTCTTTGTGCTGCCGAGCATGCCGATGTAGGCCGCGCCGGTGGTGAGGGCCTGGGCGAGGACCTCGGCGTCACTGAGGTGGCCCCGGGTGGCGATGACGATATAATCCTTGGGCCCCGCCGCCACCGCCTGGAAGCAGTTGTCGAAAGAAGGCGTTATCTCGATATGGTCCGCCGCCGGGAGAAATTTCCGGTAGGCGAACTCCGGGCGGTCGTCGAAGACCACCGTCCGAAAACCGGCAAACCGGCAGAGGGGGACCAGCGCCCGGGAGACGTGGCCGGCGCCGGCGATAACGACCGTGATCGGGATGGCCAGGGGCAGGAGGAAATAGCGCCCCCGGGGTTCCATGCTTATCAGGCCCACGGCACGGCGGCGGCAATCCTTTTGGATTGCGGCTTCAAGCTCCTTCGGGTCCGATCCGAAGGTATCGAGGGTGCCGATCACGAACTCGTCGCCGCTCACGAGTCCGAGGCCGATCGTTACCGCTTGGCCATCCGGCGCTTCCCCCTGTCCCATTGCTTCGTCTTTCCGGGCCGCCTCCCCCGCCGGCGGGAAGGCCTGCTTTTCCGCCGGCGCCGCAAAGGCTTCGCCGGTCCGCAGTGAATACACCAGCCAACAGTCCCGGCCCGCTTCCCATGCCCGCAAGGCCCGGGCCAGGATTTCCCCCGCAAGGGAATCGGGGGCGGCCAGGCAATCCACCAGGACCTCCAGGACGCCACCGCAGATCATTCCATCGTCCGCCGCCTGCCGGGGTGTCAGGGAGAAGGTCCAACAGCGGGATCGTCCCTCCCGGATGGTCTGCTGGGCCGCGGCCACGATCTGCGCCTCCAGCGAACCACCACCCACCGTCCCCGTCACCGCGCCGTCGGCGCCGACGAGCATGGCCGTCCCCGGTTTGCGGGGCGTGGAGCCGTGGCAGGTCATGACGACGGCCAGCGCCAGCGGTTCCCGGCGTTTCCTTTTTTCCACGAGGAGACGCAACAGACCGCCGGGTTCCGGACCGCCGGTTGCCGCTCCAGGTAGCGTCAACATTCCTTCGGGGACGGATCGTTTGTCACCGGGCTCTTTTTTCGGACTGAGGCGCCTTGCCATTATTTGCTGACCTTTCCCGATTTTCGCTGCCTTTTTTCAATTCCGCCGGTCCGCGGCCGACGAGGCGGATCTGACTTCATGCTGAGCGGAAGATCCGCTGCCTTGCCGGACCGCCGATGTTGGTGACCGCGCAGGGTCTTGAAGATGGAGGCGTACTTAACTTCCGGAACCCGATTTTTCCTTGAGGTAGGACATCAGTCCGGCATAAATTCGATCTATCCCGTCAGACGCCGGCAGGGTGTCCCGTATCCTTTCGAGATATTTGCGCCGGTAAACAAACTGGAAGGTGGGTGGGAAGTTGAGGTCGTAAACCCATGCCATCTGCAGGAGCTTGAAGTCGTTCAGGGTCCGCAGTTGCTCCATGCGAACCATCTTCCGCGCCAGGAGGGTATTGAGGATTTCATCGGACACCTCGGGAGCATCGGGCAGATCGAGTTCAACGGCGGCGTTTCTTTCTGAGTCCGGCACGTAATAGTAGGTCGATACCAGATGTAAGATGTCCAGCTTGTCGGCGTCCCGGAGCAATTTGGTGAAGAAGACGCAGGCGGGGCCTTCGTCTTCCGGGATATGCAGGCGGTTGTGATAGGATACGGCTTTCAGGATGAGCTCGCTGGCCTGGTTGTCGATTACGGCCAGGGCGTTTCCGTCCCGGAGTGCCGCGACGCCCAGTTGGGCGTGATCCGCCGATTTCTTATCCACGAAGGTTTTGTAAAGGAAGTATTGGTTGAACCTGCCGATATCGTGAACCAGGGCCATGGCTTTGGCAAGGCGCAACTCGCCGTCGCCAAGAGTGAGCTTGCCGCCAATGTTCAGGATCTCGTCGCAAACCCGGAGGGAATAATCCACTTTCAGCGCCAGCGCCTGCCGTACCACCGGGTCCGGGGCGTCAAAGGACCGGACATACCTGGAAAACCAGTTCTTCAGAGCGACGAGTTGTGCTTCCGAGATGTTTCCGTTGCGCTTGAAATCCATGCGACGCCTCTAACGGGACAGTAGCCGGACATGGCGGCTGGCCCGCTGGGAGATGATTTATGTTTACGGATAAAGCTCGCGGGCGGGATAATCGCCACAAAATTCGTGTCGGCGGTGACAAGCTTGGGTTTCTATAGAGGTTGAGCCACCGTGTCAACTTCTTTTTTGCATCTGACGAGGCGGTAAACAAGCCGTTTACGATGTGTTCTGCTTGACTTCCCCGTTGATGGCAAATACAGGGACGATAAAAAGTTGATAAATCGCTGCCCATAAAATTGAAAAGTTTCAGCCTGGATATGAAAAGTGCGAGCATAAAAAGATCCCCGCTGTTGCTCATGATCTTGGGATGGTCATTCGCCGGGATCGTGGGTATGCCGGGCATTCTGTTGTTGTATATTGACGGATTCTCCCATCTGATCGCCGCCCAGATCACGGTGGGAATCACCGGACTTATCGGGGGCTTGTCGTACGCCTTGGTTTTCGGTGCCATGGCGAAGGAGATCCCCGTAAGGCAAACTCTATCTCTGTCGGTGGCATGGGCGTTGAGTCTAATCTGCGGAGTTTCTACGACCTATCTTGCCTCGGGATCATCGCTGAAGATGTTGGTCGTCACGTTTTACAGTTTTGCCTTCTGGGGGATGGTGGGAGCTTTCGTCACGGTGCGCATTTTGCGGTGGCTGGTTGGGGAAAAAAACACGGTAGATATGCTGCCGGTGCTCGTCATCTTGTCTTTGAGCCCGGGAATTGCCGCGACTGCCTGCGACTTGATCGGCGAAGCCATGAAAATGTATTTACCCGGATGGCTGGCATGGGCGATTTCGTATGAGGCAATGGCCGTGATCATCGGTTGTGGTGGCGCTTGGGCCGTTATCCGGACAGCGAAACCCAGTCGGACTGCGGAAGCGGCGCGGGAACCGAAGATGCCCGCGGCAGCGGCGGATAACAGACTTGGCATCACGGTCCTGCTCTTGCTTTGCCTCCCTTTTTATCTGAATGATTTTGCCAATATCTACATCAGGGATTGGCGTCTTTGGCTCTCCATGGACTATCTCGGGGTGAAGCTTTTTCCGTTGTTGGTCATCGGATGGATGATTCGGAACCGGAAGATTACCGCTGCGGGATTAGGGTTGATATGGACGCCGGCCGTTACCTTCTACAGCGTGTTTCTTGTCGGGACACTGATCGGCATTTTCCTGGAGCATAGTGGCTATGCAATCATGAGCTGGTTGCCGGGCTATCGATCTCTGGGAAAGATACCGGAGATTGCGATTCCGCTCTGGAACCGGATCGATCTTACTGCCGGTCTCATGCTTGTGGCGATAATCGAGGAACTGGTTTTTCGTGGCTTTCTGGCGGCGTTTCTTTCCCGCTACACTGAAAGTGCCGCCGTCATCATTGGCATATCAGCGTTGGCCTTTGGCATGATTCACTGGAGCGGCGGTATGCACCAGGTGCTGATAACGGGTATTGCCGGCGCGGTCTTCATGACGCTGTACCTGAGGACGCGGTCCCTCCCCCCGCTCATTCTTTCCCATTTCACCATCAATTTTATTGCTTTTGCAGATATCGTTCCGAAATCCATCTTTGCTTTTTTTTAGGGTCACGGGCAATATCTGATTGACAACGTGCTTATTTTCGGGAAATGAAAGCTGAAGAGGCTATTCATAACAGAGTTCCAATATGAGCGAGCGGACAAGGACCTGGTGGGAACTGATCTATGAGCTGACAGCCTTGATTTGGACAATTTCAAGCGTTTCGACTATAATTACGGTCAGGGGTGGGAAATGGCCGGCAATTGCGCTACATTCGCCACGTTCTTATCATGACGATCCGTGTACCTGAAATAGGCAAGGACTTTATCCGTCCCGACGCCCCGGCCAAGGCCGCTGGAACGGAGAAGTACGCCGTGGATCACTATGGCGACAACCTGCTCTGGGCGGGGGTCCGCCGGGCAGGGGTTCCCCACGGCCTGATCCGCCGGGTGGATGTCGCTGCGGCCCGGTCGCTCCCCGGGGTCCAGGCCGTCCTAACCGGCGGGGACGTGCCCGGGACCAACCGTCAGGGGATCGTCCACAAGGATCAGCCGGTGATCTGCGACGCCAAGGTCCGCCATGCCGGCGACGTCGTCGCCCTGGTCCTGGCGGCGGACCGGGAGACGTTGCGCCGGGCACTGGCTCTCATCGAGGTGGATATCGAACCTTTCCCCGGCGTTTTCACCATCGACGACGCCCTGAACCCCGCCGCGCCGCGCCTTCACGAAGACCATCCCGGTGGCAACGTCCTCCTCCAGGCGGCGATCGAGGTGGGGGATGGGGCGAAGGCCCTGGCGGAATGCGATGTTGTCGTCGAGGAGACATTCTATGTGCCGATCCAGGTCCATGCCTTTCTGGAAACGGAAAACGGCCTCGCCCGGCGGGAGGAGGACGGCCGGATCGTCATCATCGTCTCCACCCAGGCCCCGTTCCGGGACCGGTGGGAGGTCGGCCATGCCCTGGGCCTGCCCATGGACAAAATCCGCGTCATCGCTCCCTATCTGGGGGGCGGCTTCGGCGGCAAGGACGGGGCGACGGTCCAGTGCCTCCTGGCCCTGGCGGCGATGCACGCCGGCGGCCGGTGGGTCAAGATGTGGTGGGACCGGGAGGAAAGCTTCCAGGCGGGATACAAACGCCATGCCGCCCGCCTTCACTACATTCTCGGCGCGAAGGCCGACGGAACCCTCCACGCCCTCCACAGCCGCGTCTATTACGACACCGGGGCATACGCCCATCTGGGCGGCGAGGTCATGGCCCTGGGGATGGAGCACGCCGGCGGGCCCTACCGGATTCCCCATGCCTGCGTCGAAGGTTGGTGTCTCTACACCAACAATCCCGTCGCCGGTGCCATGCGGGGCTTCGGGGTTGCCCAGGTGAGCTTTGCCTTCGAGGGCATGATGGACATCCTGGCGGCGCGGCTGGGTCTGGACCCCCTGGAAATGCGCCGTAAAAACGCCCTCCGGGCCGGCGACCGGAACTGCGCCGGCGTCCTCATGACCACCTCCACCGGCATCGGGGAGTGCCTGGACGAGATTGCCGGTCATCCCCTCTGGAAGGATCGCGCCGCCTGGAAGGCTGGCGCCGGGCCGCTCAAGAAGCGGGGCGTGGGGCTTGCGGCGGTTTTCAATGCCATGGGTTATGGCCGCGGTCTTCCCGATACCGCCGTGGCCAAGCTCGAGATCACCCCGGCGGGGCGGATCGTCGTTTACAGCGGCGTCGCCGACATGGGGCAGGGGAACGCCACGGCCTTCGTCCAGATCGCCGGGGCGGCGCTCAACCAGGAGGAGGGCATGATCGATCTGGTCCAGCCCGATACGGAACGGACCCTCCCCTCGGGTTCCGCCGCCGCGAGCCGGACCACCTACACTTACGGCAACGCCCTCATACGTGCCTGCGAGGATATGCGCCGACGGATTTTGGGCCGGGCCTCCATGTTCCTCCTCGTGGACCGGCTGGAGGATCTGGAACTGCTTCCCGGCCGGGTTCGTCATCCGGCGACGGGGCGGGAGGTCCCCCTGGACATGCTGGCCGCAACCCTGACGGAGCCGGAGCGGTTCTGCGTGTACCAGTACCTCATGCCGGTGGTTTCGGACCCGCCGGCGACAGGAAAGGCCTTCAAGATCGGGTTCCCCCATCTGCTGTTCTCCTATGGCTGCCACCTGGCCTTTATAGAGGCGGACGAGCTCACGGGAGAGCTGGCGGTCCGGGATTACTTGGCCGTAACGGAGGCGGGGCGGATTATCAATCCCCAGACCAGCGTGCAGCAGGTCCAGGGCGCCGTCGCCCAGGGGATCGGCTATGCCCTTTTCGAGGACCTCCAGGTGGCGGGGGGGATAATCCGCACGGAGAATCTCGGGGAGTACATAATCCCCTCCGCCCTCGATCTGCCGGATATCCGGACCGCTTTCGTAGAAGTATATGAAGAAACGGGACCTTTCGGGATGAAGGGCCTCGGTGAAGTGGCGTCCAACGGGCCGCTCCCGGCGATCGCCAACGCCCTGGCCGACGCCGGCGCCGCCCGGATTTTCCGCTCTCCCCTGACGCCGGAGCGGGTCCTGACGGCCCTCCGGCAGGGGACGCCGCGCTTGGAGATAAAACTCCATGACGGCCAGGCCGTTCCCGGATCAGATCCGGGACAGATGCAAAGGGGGCGGAAACAATCATGACGGCATCCGTCACAAAGGGGGATGAAAGCGAAGCTTGATGTCCATAAAATGTAGCGCGGATACGCGCAGTCATTCCCCGACTTGATCGGGGAATCCATAAAACACTGGATCGTCCGGTCAAGTCGGACGATAACATACAACCTGTTCAGTATGGTGCTATGTATAGAGTTGGGCGCGATAATGAAAGACGCATCCCCATCACAATCCTCCCCTCGAAGGGGATGAAATGAAAATAGTAAATGTAAACGGGCATATACAAGCGCATTTTTAGATGAAATGAGGATGGTTATCACTTTTGATGTTGGCGGAGAAAAACACGATGACGGTGGAATTTAACCTCAACGGCAGAAAGATCGCTCTCGAAGTGGACCCGGACCGGCGGGCCGTTGATGTCCTCCGGGAGGAGTTGGGTCTCACCGGCACGAAGGAGGGCTGCGGCGCCGGGGAATGCGGGGCCTGCACGATCCTCGTGGAAGGTGTCAATCGCCTGTCCTGTCTCATGCTGGCCGCTCAGTTGGCGGGCCGGGAAATCACCACCATCGAGGGACTGTCCCGGGAGGAAGGACTCCATCCCATCCAGGAGGCCTTCGTGAAGCACGGCGCCGTACAGTGCGGGTTCTGCACCCCGGGGATGATCCTGGGCGCCGCGGCGCTCCTCCGGGCGAACCCCGTCCCGACCCGCGACGAGATTCGCCGGGGGATCAGCGGCAACCTCTGCCGCTGCACGGGCTACCAGAAGATCGTCGATGCCGTGGCTGAGGCGGCAAGCGCGTTGAAAGAGGGAGAACAATCCTCATGAGGAAGGTTTTTCTCCCCCGGAACATTGCTGAACTGTGGTCGGTCATGGCGGACGAGCCGGCGGCCCGGATCTATGCCGGCGGGACGGATCTGTTGGTGGCGATGCGGTCCGGGGCCGTCGTCGCCCCCGCCCTGATCTGCCTGGAACGTCTGCCGGAACTCCAGGGGGTCCGGGAAGAGGGGGAGGAAATGTGGCTGGGTGCCGCCTCCACCCATGCCGACCTGCTGGCAAATCACCTGGTCGGGCGGCATCTGCCCCTTTTGGCCCAGGCCATCCGGACCCTGGGATCACCGCCAATTCGCAACATGGGCACCATCGGCGGCAATGTCTGCACCGCCTCCCCCGCCGGAGACACCTTGCCTCCCCTCTACGCCCTCGCCGCGGAGGTGGAACTCCAAAGCGAGGGGAGCCGCCGCCGGGTGCCGGTGCGGGAGTTCATCACGGGACCGGGACAAACCCGCCTGGTAACGGGGGAGATCCTCACGGGCATCCGCGTCCGGAAACCGGTGGAAGCCAATTGCCACCGGTTCGAGAAGATCGGGCAGCGCCGGGCCCTCGCCTGCTGCATAGCCAGCCTGGCGGCCCTGCTCACGGTGACGCCGGCGGGTGTCGTGACCTCCGCCCGGCTCGCCTGGGGCAGCGTGGGGCCGACGGTAATGGAAGTGCCGGCGGCGGAAGCGGCCCTGACCGGGGCCGTCATGAACCGGGATACCCTGCTCCGGGCCGCCGCTTTTGCCCGCCAAGCCGTGACGCCTATCGACGATATCCGGGCTTCCGCCGCCTACCGCAGGGAAGTGGCCGGAAATCTCCTGTTGAGACTGCTGCCGGGATAAAGCGGCCGGGGCCGTTTGTTTTCACGGCGCTCACACACAACCACACAAACTTAATAACGGCCGCGCGGCGGTTGTTATTTTTCCGGGAGGTCAAGGATGGAAGGAAAGAAGGTGAGGGAATCGCAGGTGGTTTTGGCGCAACAGATGAACCCCCAGGATGCCAATCCGGCGGGAAACGTCCACGGCGGTGTCATCATGAAGATGATCGACACGGCGGCGGGGGTGGCGGCCATCCGGCACTCCCGGTCCAATGCCGTTACCGCCTCGGTGGACCGCCTGGATTTCTATCACCCGGTTTTTGTCGGCAATCTGCTCTCCCTACGGGCCAGTGTGAACTTTGTCGGGAAGACCTCCATGGAGGTGGGGGTCCGGGTAGAGTCGGAGAATCTCCTCACCGGGGAACGCCTCCATACCTCGACGGCGTATCTGACCTATGTGGCCCTGGATGACCAGGGGAGACCGCTGCGGCTGCCGCCGCTGATCCTGGAAACGGAAACCCAGAAGCGGCGCCACCAGGAGGCGCAGACACGGCGGCGGATGCGGCTGGCGGAAAAGACCCACGAGAAGTCCTGCCAGCGGGATCAGGAGGTCTGAAGCGCTTCACTTCCCGGGCTTGCGTTTTTCGGAAAGGCGGCGCTGGGTGCGGCCGGTGGGCGCGGCGTGCCAGGGATCGTCGGGCCACGGATGTTTGGGGTAGCGTCCCTTCAATTCCTTCTTCACTTGGGGATAGCCGTTTTCCCAGAAGCTTTTCAGGTCTTCGGTGACCTGTACCGGCCGCCCGGCGGGGGAGAGGAGGTGGATGCGAACCGCCACCCGCCCATCCGCCACGGTGGGGGTGGCGGCAAGGCCGAACATCTCCTGGAGCTTTACGGCCAGAACCGGCGCCGGGCCGGCGGCGTAATCCAGGGGGACGCGGCGGCCGCTGGGTACGGTAACGGCGGTGGGTGCCCGGTTCTCCAGGAGCCGCTGTTGCGCCGGGGGCAGGAGCGCCCGCAGGGAGGGGAGCAGATCGAGAGCGGCAAGCTGGGCGCCGGTGCGGACGCCCGCCAGCCGCGGAGCCAGCCAGACTTCCGGGGCGGCGAGGAGCTCCGCATCCGATAGATCCGGCCAGCCTTCGTCGGGGAAACATCTCTTCAGCAGGGCCACCCGACCCTGAAACTGCCGCATTTCCGGGCGGAAATCAAGCCGGGCCTCGCCCGATACAATCGCCTGGCAGAGGAGCGGCACGGCCTCGTCATCCATGGCCGGAAAGGACGTTTCCGCGAGGAGCAGGGCGCCCAGACACTCCTGCCGTAATGAGACGATCCTCTCTTCCTGCCGGTTCCAGACCACCCGCCGACGTACTTCCAGGCGGCCGGCCAGCTCGCTCCGGATGGTTTCCTCGGTAACCGCTTCGGCCAGGTGGATTATCCCCTCCGCCTTTTCCCCGGCGTCGAGCCGGGGGACGACGAGATAGACGCTTCCTTGCATATTGCTCTCCCGGGGGAGGCGGACGCCTCGTCCCTGGCTGAGGAGATACCGGTCCCCGCCTTCGTCGCGACGACGGGCGATCCGATCGGGATAGGCGTGGAGGAGCAGCGCCGCCGGCATTTCCCCTTCGTATCGTTCCCCGCCGTGATCCGCTTTGGATGAGGCGCGCCGCTTCTTACCACCGCCGCTTTCCCGTCCCCCCGAAGCGTCCGGGGCACGACCGCCGACCGTAATCGCTGCCAGCCGCCGGAGCTGCGATGCCGCCCGTTCCACTCTTGCCAGGGCCCCCGGGTCCACTGGTGCGGCGGCCGAGCCGTTTTTCCCAACGTCGGTATCGATAAGTCTCTCAGGGTTATATTCCCCGAAGCTTGGCGCGGGGTATTTCATTAAGACGTCTTTGCCGGCGCCCGCGGTTGTGCCGATATTGGCGCCGGCGATCACTCCCCCGTCCGGGGCGCTGCCCACGCCGGCTATGCCGATTACACCCCTTCGTGCGTCCGAAATGGGAGCGCCGGCGACTGAACAACCATCCGCCGGGGCATCGCCGCGGGATTGCCGCCGCCGGAGGCGGTCGGGGGCATCTTCCCGGACCATTTTTTCCCCGCGGCGACGCCGGAGGAGAAAGAGGCGTTCGCTGATGTCGCCGTTCCTTCCCGAAAACATGGGATCCCGGAAACCCGAACGGATGATGTCCCGCTCGGAAAGCAGGGCGGCGAGGTCCGCGCCGAGGCCGGGAAAGCCGCGGCGGGCGGCCCGCAGAAGCAGGCATCCCAGGCGGGGAGTAAGAGGGAGGCGCGCCATTTCCCTTCCGAGCTCCGTGGGCGCGCCCCGGCGGTCCAGGGCGCCCAGGCTTGACAGCAGCTCCCTGGCCGCGGTCCAGGCCGCCTCCGGGGGCGGATCGAGCCAGGAGAGGGCGGCGGGATCGGTGACGCCCCAGGACGCCAACTCCAGCACCAGGGAGGAAAGGTCCGCAACCAGGATCTCCGGCGGGGCAAAGGGGATCATGGTCTGAAAATCATGGGGACTGTAGAGGCGGTAACAGACGCCGGGGGCGATGCGACCGGCCCGACCCTGGCGCTGGATCGCCGCCGCCCGGGAGGTCTTGACGGTGACCAGGCGGTTCATCCCCGTGGCCGGATCGTACTGGAGGCGGCGGGTCAGGCCGCTATCGATAACCACCCGGATCCCCTCAATGGTGAGGCTCGTTTCAGCGATGTTGGTGGCCAGGACGATCTTTCGCTTCCGACCGGGTTGAATGGCCCGCTCCTGCTCGGCGAAGGGGAGATCTCCGTAGAGAGGATGAACGGCCGCCTCTCCACCCTTTACCGCCGGTATGCCGTGCAGGTCCGTGGCGGCCCGGCGGATCTCTCCGCTGCCGGGAAGGAAGACGAGGATGTCTCCGGGGCTCTCCGCCAAGGCCGTGCGGACGGCGCCGATCACCCGTTCTTCCCGGGATCTCTCCCGGCCCCGGTCTCCGGCGGCAAGGTAGCGCTCCGCCACTGGAAAGGCCCGCCCGGGGGAGGAAATCACCGGGGCGTCGCCCAGCAGGGCGGCCAGCGGTCCGATGTCGAGGGTCGCCGACATGGCGAGTAGCTTGAGGTTATCCCGGAGTCCCCGCTGGATGTCGAGGCAAAGGGCCAGGGCCAGGTCGGCCTGCAGACTCCGCTCGTGAAACTCGTCGAAGACGATCAGGGAGACGCCGTCAAGGGTGGGATCGTCGAGGAGGCGCCGGGTGAGGATGCCTTCCGTGACCACCTCCAGGCGGGTGTCCGCGGAGATCCTGCTGTCGAACCGGATGGCGTAGCCCACGGTCCGGCCAACGGGTTCGCCGCGCTGCCTGGCCATCCACCGGGCCGCCGCCACTGCGGCGATCCGCCGGGGCTCCAGCATGATGATCTTTCCCTGGCGGGGAGAAAATTCTTCCAGAAGCGCCAGTGGCACTCGGGTCGTCTTCCCCGCCCCGGGCGGGGCCTGGATGATCACCGCCGAATTGGCCCGGACGGCTGCTTTCACCTCCGGCAGGATATGGTCGATGGGATAGGATGGCATAGTAAAATGGTTTTTTTAAGGGATTGCATCATCCCCTGGCGGAAATTATCTGTTTACAAAATATCCGCCGGTGCAGGCATCTCCTATTCCCACCGGTACGGGAGAAATATAGGTTAAATGTATCATAAATGCCAACTTGAGACGCTTTGAAAAACGACCTTTTCTGTCATTCCGGGCTTGACCCGTAATACAGGAACTTCTCGATAATACTGGATTCCCGCTTTTACGGAAATGACAATATGGAGGCTGGAACGGAGTTTTTAAAATGTCTCAACTCTTCATCTTCTCTCGTGCTGTAATACCTTGAAAGTCAGGAATTAAAAAAATTGCCATTTGTAATCCGCTTTATATTGCCTGATTTCATCGCTGTGACCATGATTGCCAAAGATCTTTGAAAATGGTTCATCCAATTGAAGCATGCCATATATAGTTTCCATTTACTAACACATTCAGTACGATTTGGGTATACAAATGATTTGCTTTACACCTTCTCAAATCAGGTACGGGCAAAGACCAAGCTTTCCTTGATGCCCCGACCTGCCTATGTGCCGACAACACTGGATAAGCAATTGTCGTGCCGGAGAAGGTTTGGCATTCGTCCTTAAAGCGGTCCTTGTCGCTATACATCACGGTGATGATCCTTTTCGTCCTCGTATCAACAGCCCCAAAATGTATTTGCCTGCGACCTTTGTTTCATTTCTTGTTTCATGCCGGGAAGGGCGGAATTTTACGGAGGCAAAATTTTTTTCGCGTCGTCAATATCGTAATAATATCAAATACATTATATATGTCGGAGCTCCGACATATACCCGCCGCCCAAGCCCCAACACCGGGGCTTGGAAAGCTCTCTTTGCCTGTTTTGGCCACCCCGTGTCTGTTTAACATTTTTCTTACGGCAAAAAAAGAATGCTCATAGGGATTCGGTCATAATAAAAAATTTCTATGAACCTTTCCGGAACGGAGATATGGTTACTCTTAAAGACCGTCCCTCCGGAAAGACCGTGCAAAAACCAGTTGAAATGAACCTCAAGTTAAAAGGATTGCTGAACAACTTAGCGATCAAAATGCCGAAAATGAAAATGTAGTCCATAAAAATTAAAACTCTAACCGAATTATATCAACATGTTACACCATAGTTTCCGGAAGGCGGGTTTAAACTCGAAGGCAGGCGGACCAGGTGTCGGTGACCGAATGGTATCGCAGCAGAAAAATCCCCCCCTCTGAAGTCCTGACCTTGAAATAGTTGATTTCCGGGCGGCGGGCATCGACGCTGCCTTCATACCAGCGATCCAATATCTCCTCCACCTCCTGGCGCCGTCCCTGATATTCAAAAGCCATCGGGCGGACAATGGCCTTATATCCGCTGTAAAATTGAACCTGAATCTCTTCGTAATCCATGATTGCCTCTCCTGACTTTATCTTGTCGCCTTCCATAAGACAAATGCCGATAGAATGAAGATGCGTTATTTTACACCATATCCATTCTAATTCCCATTTGATAATCAGCTCGCCGCTGATTGTTAAAAATTACGGATAGAACTATTCTACAGGCGAGAGAAGAAAAGAAAGGCAACCGCCGGAACAAAAAATTTATCGAGAGAGGAGAAAACGATCATGAAAAAGGCAAAAGAGACCAAAAAACTGTGGAAGGGTTGGATTGATCCCACCTGCACGCCGATCCATGTGAAGTAACCGCTCTGCATCGGCGAGATTTCCGAAAGCCTCCCTCCATTGAGTTGGACGGGGGCTTTCTTTTTACATCGCTCCCATTGACACGCCCAAGTAAAGATGATCTTGGCAAATTCTTTCCCTCTTTTCCGCGAATATTTACTTGCAATCGTAATGAAATCGGTTATGTTACCGTTGCGATGACCGATCTGGTGGCGCGCTGGAACGGGACTATCGGCGCCGGCAAGAAATTTAGCGAGGATTCTCCATGGTCATACATATGCGGGGCAACGGTGGGATTCAGGCCGTCATGTTCGATTTCGGCGGGGTAATCGCCGAGGAAGGATTCAAAAAAGGTCTCTCCGAAATCGCCAGGAAGCATGGCATCGCGGAGCGGGAATTCATCCAGGCGGCATTCGACGCCACCTATGCCAGCGGCTATGTCCTCGGGAAGGCCACGGAAGCCGATTTCTGGAGGGAAGTGAAAAGGAGCACCGGCCTCGATGGTCCGAATGTTTCGCTGTGGGATTATATCTACCCCCATTTCATCATCCGGGGCTGGATCCTGGACCTAGTTCGGAGCCTGAAGGGAAAAGGCTTGACGGTAGGCATTCTCAGCGATCAGACGGGCATGCTCGACAAACTCGATGAACGCTATGACTTTTTCAGGCAGTTCGATCATGTCTTCAACAGTTTCCATCTCGGCAAAGGCAAGCGGGATATTTCGCTTTTTGACGACGTCGCCGCCCTATTGCGGACCGAACCGGGGAGACTGCTCTTCATCGACGATCATCAGGGGCACGTCGACCGGGCAAGGCAAAAGGGTTGGCAGGCGCTGCTATATGTTGATCGGGAATCCCTGGAAACGGATCTGGAAAGGATCCTGACGCAAGATTACTCCCCGAAAGCAGAAATATATAGATCATCCGGCCGGCCATGATCATTTCCCCTACAAAAAACCGGGGGCCTGAAATGACGGATGGGGATATTCATGGAAGCCCTTCCCCGATTTCTGCCCCAATTACCCCCCCGGTCCACATACTCTTTCAGAACCAAAACCAGCCGCAAGAGCTAAAGGTTAAGGGCCTTATTTTTCCGCTGCCGCATCTCATTTTCGGGTGACACCGATGGCCTGTTCCGCCCACTGGTGGGGATTTTTGCCCGTCACCCCGGCGTAGAAGGAGCGGATCTGCATCATGTCCGCTTCGATGTCTCCCGTTGTGGTCACGGTGGGTCCCATGCCGCCGGCCTTGCGCTTGTAGTCCACATACCCCAGGGAGATGGGGACGCCGGCGCCGTGGGCTATGTAGTAGAATCCTGTCTTCCAGTAACGCACCTTGGAACGCGTTCCTTCCGGGGGGATGATCATGATGAGGCGGTCACTCTGCCGGAAGGTCTGGATGCATTGCGTTACCAGGTTGTTGGCCTGCCGCCGATCCACGGGGATGCCTCCCAGCCACTTGAACAGCCCGCCAAAGGGGGGGCGGAAGATCGTGTGTTTTCCCAGCCAGAAGACCTTCATCTGGAAGGCCAGGGAGAGAATGAGCGTCATGGGCAGATCCCAGTTGGAGGTATGGGGTGCGGCGATCATGACGAACTTTGGCGCATAGGGAACGCGGCCTTCCTTTTTCCAGCGAAAGATCCACATGTAAAAGACGGCCATAAGGTATAGGACGTGCTTCAGAATAGGAGTATCGAAAACGGTTCGTCTCATGGAAAAGGCGACTACAAGTAAACGCCCGCCGGTGTCAATCGGTAAGATTGTAAAAAAAATGTAAAAGTTGAAAAATCAAATATTATTTTTACTTTGGCGCGGGTGGAGGCGTCGCCAGACGAGCCAGATCATCAGGGTCAGAGCGGCGATCAAGGCCAGGACCGGGATGGCGACAGCCAGCAGGGTGAAGAAGGCGGAGCCGAAGATCTCCGCCGTGGTAAGCAGGAAATTGGCCGTGCCGCCGGTGGCCATGGTGGAGGCCCCCCGGAGGACCGCGGTGCCGGTCTGGACGACCCCGGCGACGCTGCCGCCGGCGATTAGGGCCAGGGACCACTTGATGAAGGGAGGCAGATCGCCGGCGACGGATACGGTGGCAATGGTGCCGGCGATGACGGCGGCAGGGGTGGCGACGGTATCGAGGAGATTGTCCAGCCAGGGGATGTAGTAGGCCCCGATTTCAAAAACCGTCGCCGTGGCGAAGGCGATCAGGGCCGGCCAGGTGCCGATCCACTGGAAACCCGGCGAGAGGTTGAGCCAGCCGTTTATGGCGGCGATGCTCAAGCCGAAAAAGGGGAGAAAGATCCGGAATCCGCAGGCGGCACTGATGCCGATCCCGATAAAGAAGGCCAGCAGATTGGTTGGGTCAGGTTCCATATTTCTCCCTTCGCTTTTCCCGGCTCACGAGCGTCGGCCGGTGGTTGCGGCGAGCCTTTCCGCCAGGCCGCTACGCCGGACGGTGGGGCGGGATACGGCGGCCCGCAGGATCTCCAAACTGCCGTATACGGCCAGCCGTCGTTTTACCCGGGTCACGGCGGTATAGATCAGTTCCCGGGTCAGGACAGGCAAATCCGTCTCCGGCAGGACGAGGGCCATGTTTTCGAATTCCGAACCCTGCGCCTTGTGGACGGTGACGGCGAACGCCGTCTGATGTGCCGGCAGCGATGGCGGCGGTACGGAACGGATTTTTCCTTCCCGGTCGCTAAACCATACCTCAAGACGACCGTCCTTGCCAAGGAGAGTTATTCCGATATCGCCGTTGAACACCCCCAGTGCGTAGTCGTTTTCCGTGACCATCACGGGGCGTCCATGATACCAGGGGGAATCGTAGCCGGGGGCGCCTGAGAGCCGCGGGCGTAGCCATCGGGTCATCGCCTCGTTGAGCCCGGCCACCCCCCGTTTGCCCCGGCGGAGGACGCAGAGAACGCAGAAGTTTTCATAGGCCAGCAGCGCGCCGCCGGGGTCCCCCCGGGACACGGACGCCGCATAGGTATCGAAGCCCGCCGCCAGGGCGTCGATGAGCCTTGCCGGCAGCTCATCTCCCACCGGGTACCATTTCAGGGCTTCATCATCGAGTTCCCGGAGCCAGGCGGTGAGCCGTCCGGCATCGCCGCCGACCACCAGGGCGGCCATCTTGCCGATCGACGACGCGGCATCGAACCGGTAGTTTTCCCGGAGCCTGACCACGCAGCCTGGTAATCCCGGACGTCTTGCTCCGGGAGCGGTCGACGCGGAAAATCCGGGTTCGCCTTCCCGTTCCGGCGGTGCATCCGGGGAATCCCCGCCGGTAGCTTCTCCCGCCAATTCGGCGAAAACCGCACCGGCCTCCACCGCCGAGAGTTGATCCCTGTCTCCGAGCATCACGATCCGGCAATCCGCCGGCAGGGCGTCGAAGAGCCGGGCGGCGAGAGACAGATCGAGCATGGAGGATTCATCGACGATCAGCACGTCGCAGGGGAGCGGATTATGGCGGTGATGGCGGAATTCACCGCTTTCCGGCCGGGCCCCCAGCAGCATGTGGATCGTGCTCGCCCGTTTGGGCAGACGGGATGCCAAAGCCGGATCAATTTTTTCCATCATCCCGCCCAGGGCCGCCTCCATCCTGGCCGCCGCCTTGCCGGTGGGCGCCGCCAGGGCGATGCGCGGCGGCGGCTCACGCATGGCCAGGGCCGCGATAAGCGTGGTCACGATGGTTGTCTTGCCGGTGCCGGGGCCGCCGCTGATGATCGTCAGGGGGTTGACCAGGGCATGGGCTACGGCCAGCCGCTGCCGATCGGGGCGTCCGGAGAGCCGGGCCGCGTTGGCGGCGAAACGGGCTGCGAGGAATTGCTGATCGTCTCCGGAGGGAGACGGCGACTGGCCGGCGGTGAGGCGGTCAGTGATGGCGGCGGCCAAACGCCGCTCATAGGCGAAGTAGCGGTAAAGGTAGATGCGCCCCCGCCCGTCGATGATGAGTGGCAGTATCTCTCCCGACTCGTCAGGGGCTGCGACCCGGGAATTTAGTATCAACTCTCTGATTCGGGCTGCCGGTGTCTTCAGGCTTGCGGCGAGAACCTCGACATCCGTGCAAACATGGCCCGCCGTCAGGGCGAGCAGGCAGGCCCGTCCCGCCTCTCCGGCCGTGGCCGCCGCTTCCGGCGGTGCCCCCAGCCTGACGGCGAGCCGGGTGAGGAAATCCGCGCAACCCTCGGACAGAGAGGCTTCGGCGTCGATCAGGAGGGGTGAATAATCAGGCATGATCAGGCGCCCCTTTCCCGGCGGATGCCGCGGAGAACAGATCATCGAGCTCCTCAATCAATGTCCGGTCGGGCCGATCGTACCAGATGCCGGCATCGGGCCAGGACGGGCGGACGCCGCGGACAAAGAGATAGAATGCCCCGCCCATGTGGACTTCATAGTCATAATCCGGCCGTCGGCGCCGCAGATAGCGATGCAGCGCCGTGAGATAGATCAGGGCCTGGAGTTCGTAGGCATGGCGAAACATCTCCTCGGCGAGGCGCGGCCGGGCGTAATCCTCAGGCCGGGCGCCCAGGTGGTTGGATTTCCAGTCCAGGATATACCACTTCCCCCGATGGGCAAAGACCAGATCGATAAAACCCCGCAGATAGCCCGTCAGCTCCGGAAACACAAGTTTCGGAAGGCGGCGGCCGTGCCGGGTCAACAGCCCGTGCAGCCCGTCGGGACCGAGACCGGCCACGGGATAGGTGAATTCCAGCTCCGTAAGACGCCTTGCCCGGGGCACATCGCGGAGACAAAAGCCTCCCGGAAGGGTGGTAGCGAGGACGTCGGCAAGCATGCCCCGGATCATCGCCACCCGCCCGCCGTTCGCTTCCGTGGCTCCGGCGGGGGAATAAGCCGTCAGCGCCGCTCCGATGGCCTCCTCCCAGCCGTCTTCATCCTGGAAATCGATCCGCTCCAGGACGTAGTGGAGGCAGTGTCCCGCCGTGATGCCGGCGGGAAAGTCCAGGATTCCGCCCGGACGGCTTTCCGGAGGGAAAGCGTGGGGGATCTCCCGGTTGGGGCCTTCGTCATCCGGCGCCGGCGCCGAGAGGTCGTAATCACGGCCTTCCGGATCGGGCAGGGAGCCTTCATCGCGCGGGGCGGTGGTGAGGGAGGAATAACTGGCGAGGTTCCAGGCGATTCCCGGCGTCCTTACCACCTCCCGGGCCCGGCCGGCGAGAGCGGGAGAGGCGCCGGGAAGGGGGACGAGGGCGCCCGTGGGGGGGGGCGCGAATCCCATGCCCGGAGAGGATGCGATCAAGTCCCGCCAGGACTTGCCGATAGCGGCGACGCCGGTCTTCGCCTCATCGGCCCAACGGCCGGGGTGTTCCCCGACGCCCGCGACGATCCAGTTCATCATGCTTTGGCGCGCCTTCTTTTCCGTCGACCCCCTGCCGGACGGCTGCCAGAAGGGACCGGCGACGAGGTAGCAGCGGTTCACCGCCCTGGTCAGCGCCACATATATCAACCTTACCCGTTCGGCCAGTTGTTCGTTTTCCTGACGTTTTTTCGCTTCCCTGTCGCCGGTATAGTCGAGGAGCAACCGGTCTCCTTTATGATAGGCGACTGTCCGTCGGGCCGTCCGTTCGGGACCCCTTTCCCACCAGATGAAGGGGCAAAAGACGATGGACCATTCCAGCCCCTTGGCCCGGTGTTTGGTGACGATCCGTACCAGGTTCTCGTCGCTTTCCAGACGCAGGAGCGCCGCTTCCTCCTCCCGGGGGTCGGCCCGCCGATCCGCCAGCCAGCGCAGCAAGGCCTCGATCCCCGCCTGCTCATCTTCCGCCGCGGACAGCAGTTCCATCAGGTGCATGACGTTCGTCAGGCGCCGTTCTCCGCCTGGCGCCGACAGCAGGCGTTCGACGATCCGTTCGTCCGTCATGAGCCTCCGCCACATGGCGCCGAATCCCTGCTGCCGCCACTTCCGCCGGTACTGGTCCAGGCGTTCGACGATGCGGTTGAAGGTCTCGGCATCGGCATTCAGCTCTGCCAACTCCCGGCTGTCCCGGCCCATCAGGACCGTCGCCAATGCCGCCCGCGTCAGACCAGTGTCGGCGGGATCGGCCACCGCCCGGAGGATCCGCTCCATTTCTTCGGCTTCCAGGGTGGCGAAGACGCTGCGATCGGTGATATCAACGCTGCCGATGCCGCGACGGGTCAGCGCCGCCTTGACGATCCTGCCCTGTTCCCGGGTGCGGACCAACACGGCGATGTCCCGGGCCTGGAGCGGTTCGTCGCCGATGGTGACCAGCCCACTGCCCCCCGCGGCCAAAAGCCGGGCGATCTCCCCGGTCGTTGCCGCCAGGGCGAACTGCCGTGCCTCCGCCACCTTACGCGGTTCGCCCTTTTCCCCCGGCGGAAGGAGCCAGACGGACAGAGATTCCCGGGGCTCCGGATCGCCCCGGAGTTCGCGTAGTGGTTTGGCGCCCCTGACGACTGGTCGATAGCGGATATCCGGACTGCCGAAGACGTTTTCGTTGGCCGTGAACAGGGCATTGACGGCCGCGATCAGCCCTGGTTCCGAGCGTTGGTTCTCCGCCAGGGTCCGGTGCCGGTCGGCACGGCGCTTGGCGGCGAGATAGGTGTGGAGATCGGCGTTGCGGAAAGAATAGATGGCCTGTTTGGGATCGCCCACCATGAACATCGTCCCCCCGTCGAAGTACAGGGAGCGGAAGATCGCGAATTGCAGGGGATCGGTGTCCTGAAATTCATCGATAAGGGCGGCGGGGAAGCGACTCCGCAATGTCTCGGCCAGCCACGGCAGGCGCCCGCCGGTGAGGGCTTCGTAGAGGTTGTAGAGCATGTCGTCGTAGGCGATCACCCGGCGCCGCCGCTTGGCGGCCCGGACGGCCCCGGGGCCGAGCCGCAGGAGGATTCTCTTCATATAGACGGCCCGCCGGGCGCGGCGGGGGTCGTCCGGGGAACATTCCGGGAAGACCAGCCCCGCCGTCGGTTTGCCCAGCACGCGGCGCAGTTCCCGGGTGAGCCATTCCGGGTCGAGGCCCGCCTGGAGCAGGGCGTCTATCTCCTCCGCGTCATACCTGGCCGTGATGCGCCGCCAGTAATCAGCCGCCGTTTCCCGGATCGTTTCCCCGTCGTCCGCCGTCACTTCCAGTTGGAAGGGTTGGACGGCCGCGAAGGGCACCTCGTCCAGGGCGTGCCGGCAGAACGAATGGATGGTGAAGATCGCTGCGTCCTCGAAGGAGAACAGGGCGGTGCGCAGACGTGCCGTGGCGTGTTCGGCCGCTTCCCCACTTAGTGTCTCGATTCTCCGGAGGAATTTTTCCACGAAGGGATCGCCGTCACCGTCGCCGCCTTTCTCCAGGGCGTGCAGCACCTCCCTCAGCCGGTCCCGGACCCGGGTGCATAGCTCCGCGGTGGCGGCGTTCGTAAAGGTGACGACCAGGATCTGATCCACCGTCAGGCCTGCTTCCACGATGAGGCGCAAGTAGAGGCCGCAGATGGCCCAGGTCTTGCCGGTTCCCGCGGACGCTTCGATACTGGTGATGCCAGCGATCCGGCAGTTGAATATGTCCAGGGGCAGCGTCGATGGTTCTGTCATTTGTTTCATTGCTCCTGCTTATGTCCCGACCGGGTTGAGGGCCGTTACGGTCCGGTGCCGCATTATCGGGTCGAAAACGAGGGCGGCGATCTCCGGGAAGGGTGAGGCGAGCGGGTCCACCACCCCCCGCCAGGCGAGGGAGTGCCAACCGTCCGCCCCTTCCGGTTCGGTCTGGCCGTCTTTGATCCCCCGCCACTTGTTTTGTGCGGCGGCGATTTTCTGGCGACCTTCTTTTTCAGCGAAGGCCCAGGCCGAACGGCGGAAAAACGGCACCGGCCGGTCCATGCCGGCGGCGTAGAGGCCGACGAGCTCTGCCAGGAAGCGGCGGGCTTCCTCGGGCGGTAGGGCGTCAAAACACAGATCCCCGTTGAAGGCCAGGTGGCGGGTCGCCGGAACGACGCCCGCGGGCCGGACCGCGCAAACGGCCAGATGGGATATCCATGCCTGGAGATGGTCGAAACCACGCAATTCGTCGCAGCGGTAACGAACAATGCCCTCCGGGCGTAGATCGCCGCTGTCCACCGTGAGCAGCCACTTCTTCCCAAGGATATCCAGGGGCAGATCATGCCTCCGGGGGGCCAGTAGGGGCGAATTGGTCGCCGCCAGGAGGCGGGCGGCAAGCCGGGCGAGGACGGGCCAGATCCGGGACAGACCGGCCGCGGCGGCCGACCCGCTGGGGCAGGCGGGCCGGGCCCTGATGATCGCCAGGGCCTCATCGAATTCCAGAACCCGCCGTCGAGCCTCGCAGGCCGTCACGACGAAGCCCGCCAGATCCCGCTCTTCCGTGAAGCCCATGGTCAGTGGCTCTTCGTTGCTGGGGATGTCCTCGGAACGGACCAGATGGATTTGCAGCCGCCGCTGAAGGAAGAAACGGCTGGGGTTGCGGAGAAACGATTCGAGGTCGGCGGTTGTCAGGGCCGGGGGAGCCGGGTCTGGATCCGCCGGGATCGCGGGCATGCCGGTGAAGAACGGCGGCGCCGGTTCCCGGGGATCGCCGTCCTCATTATCGCCCGGGTAATCATTCTTTTTGGACGTGGTGGTCATGGAATCAGAAGCGCCGGGAGCTACGATCGCCGCGGCGTAAGAGGCGGCGTGGCTGTAAAGACGGGGATCTGATCCGTCGAAGTACCGCCGGGAGAAAGGCTGCGGAGGGTGGACGACGGTGAACCGCCGGCGGGCGGAGCCGATCTCGGCGGCGGTGGAGTCGGCCGGGGAGATGGCCCGGGCCAGGTAATCCCGGAGCTGGGCCACCAGCACTGACGGGGGCAGATCAGCATTATCGCGGCGGTCCCGCCCCGGATAGGAGATGTGCAGGATGTCCCGGGCGGCGAGGATGGTGGCGAGGAAGATGCCGCGATCCTCCCGGCGGCGCTGCCGATCTCCTCGCCGGGGCCGGCCCTTGGGGATCAGGTCGAACTCCCGGGGGCGTTCCCGGACCGGGAAGGCGTCGTCGCCCATCCCGACGAGGCAGATCACCCGATAGTCGAGGCCGCCCAGGGCGGCGAGGGAGGCGAAGGTAATCGTCCCACCGGGGGCCGCGCCCCGGCGCGCCGTATCAGCATCCGCCAGGGCGGCCCTGACGATCCGGGTCGAAAGCCCCTGCGTCAAACCTGCCGCCCGCCAGCTTTCCGCTAGGGAGGCGATGGCCCCCACGACCCGGTCGTACTCTCCCTGATCGTGGGTGGCGGGGTGGGTAAAATCCGCGAGAATGCCGTTGAGGATCTCCTGCCATTCCCCCGCTGCCGGTAGCGTTGCGAGACGCCCTTTCCAGTAGGCAAGCCGCCGCACGAAAGCCCGGAATCCGCCCAGCGTTTCCGCCCTTGGTCCCTCTACGCCGTCGGCGGGCAGGATGCCGGCGAGGGGCTCCATCAGCTCCGGAAGCGCCAGACCCATAAACAGCATATCCAGACCCCGTCGGAAGGTGTGGCATTCCTCTTCCGGCAGTCCCATTTCCCGGCGGTGAGAACCGTCCAGCCCCCAGTGGATGCCGGTCTGGTTCAGCCACCGCCGGATCCGCCGCAAACCCTCCCGGTCCAGGGTAAAACGGCGGGCGACCGGTTCCTGGCGGAGCAGTTCGAATACCCGTCCGGCGGGCAGGCGCGACGACAGCAGATCCAGGGCCTCGATCAGGAACCGGAGATAGACATTGACGCGTGAGGGGGAACGACCGACAACGGCGTAGGGGAGGAAATGGCCGGGGGGGGCCGCTCCAAACACCGCTTCCACGGCGGGCGCCAGGGCGTCGATGTCGGGCGTCAGGACCGCCACGTCGTCGCACCGCAGGGTGCGATCTGCGCCGAACAGCGCCAGGAGTCGATCCTGGAGGACCTCCAGCTCCCGGACCGGGCCATGACAGCAATGGATCTCGATAGTGTGGTCATCGGCGGCGGGGGACAAACCGCCCGGCCTCAGATCCTCCATGTCGAGCAGGGAGCGCTGGAGATTAGCGAGGAGCGTGTCACCCGCCGGGACTTGGAATTCCGCCGTGTCCGAAGCCTGGGCGGTCACGGCCTCTTCATAGATCAGGTCGATGGCGGCCTGGGTGGCCCGTCCCCAATCGGCGAGCAGCTCATGACCGACCTCCGCGTGGGCGTCTTGCCGTCTTGTGGCCAGATAGGCCAGGCGGCGCGACGGCACGATCTCGAACCAGTATTGGCGGCAGGGGTTGAGCAGATACAGGGTGATGTCCATGATGGCGGCGAGTCGGCGCAGGGCGTGCAGGTAGAGGGGCGGAATAGCCGGAAGGGCGAACACGGCGGCGCTTTGCGGTAGCGATGACGTCCCTTCGGGGCGGTCCGGCGCCAGCGACGACCGATATCCGAATAAGGAAAGCAGGGGATGAACGCCCTTCAGGGATAGCTCCCGGACGATGGCCAGCCATAGTTCTCGTTGCCAATCCTCGTCGGCTTCCATGAGGGGCCGGCCCCGGAATTCGGGGATCCCACCCCCGGCATTCCAGGCCGCCAGCCAATCGGGGCGATAGGTGGCGTAATGGTCGAAGACCCGCGCCACGGCCTGGGCGAGGTCTAGACGCATCAAATCGTCGGCGCCGGCGAGAAATCCGGCCAGACGGGGAAAAGCGGTGAACCGGTGTTCCTCCAGAAGACGCAGCACCAGCCAGGACATGATCTCGGGATCGACGGGGGAACGCTCCGGCACGGAGGGATCGACGGACCGGGCCAGTTGCCAGAGCCAGTGGCCGAGAAAACTGAATTTTACATTGGCGCAGATGTCCAACTTGCGGGCAATGGCGAGTTGGAGGTAACGGGTGACGGCGGCATTGGGTACGATGACGTGCTGGGGCGCGAAGGGGTCCGCGGGTATGCGGCCCAGTTCCTCCATGAGCAGTTGTCCCAGGATTTCCATTCGATTTGAAAAGACGATGCGCAGGCTCATCGGTCCCGAAGATTCAACATGTGGACGCTCTCCCCAAGGTGCTGTTGTTCAGGACGCCAACCAGTGCGATCTTCTTTGCCGCCGGTCGCGTCCCCCCGTGCGCGGTTTTTCAGGTCCTGAAAGAAACTCTTTATTCCTTCCGTATCGAGGCAGTTCAGGCAGTCGCCCTTTTCCTGCCACCCCTTCCGGGCGATGGCGATGCCGTACTCCAGGTAGTCGAAGCCGTCGAGGCGGTGGAGGTCGGGATTGACGGCGACCTTCACCCCTTTGCGCTTGGCCTGAATGCAGTGCCGCCAGTCGAGGTCAAGGCGCAGGGGGTTTGCATTGATTTCAATGACCTTGCCATGCGCGGCAGCGGCGTTGATGACCGCGTCGATGCTGAGGGCATAGGGTTCCCGGGCCAGCAGGAGACGGCCCGTGGGGTGGGCGAGGATAGTGGTGAAGGGATTGGCCAGGGCCCGGCAGATCCTCCTGGTCATGTCTTCCTCGGACATCTGGAAGTGGGAATGGACGGCGGCGATGACGAAATCGAAGGAAGCCAGGATTTCCTCGTCGTAATCCAGGCGGCCGTCTGGGAGGATATCCGCCTCTATGCCCTTGAAGATATGAAAGGCGCCGCCGTAGCGCCCATTGATGCGGTCGATTTCCTCATGCTGCTCCCGCACGTCCTCCGGGATCAGGCCGCCGGCATAGGCGGCCGCCTGGCTGTGGTCGCTGATGCCCATATACTCGTAACCCCGCCGCCGGGCCTCCGCGGCCAGGGCCTCGATACCGTCCGCGCCATCACTGGCCCGGCTGTGGATGTGCAATATCCCTTTTATATCGTTCGGTTCTACAAGGTGGGGCAGGGCGTTCCGGGCGGCCGCTTCGATCTCTCCCATGTTCTCCCGCAATTCCGGGGGGATGAAGGCCAGTTCCAGGGCGGCGAAGATCTCCTCCTCGCTTCGGCAGGGTATGTTTTCCTCTCCCCGGAAAAGGCCGTATTCGTTCATCTTCAGACCATAACGCTTTGCCCGTTCCCGCAGGGCGGTATTATGCTCCCGGCTGCCCGTGAAGTGATGGAGGGCGTAAGGGTATTGCAGGGGGGAAACGATGCGGAGATCGGCGTTGATCCCCTCCCGCAGGGTGATGCTGACCTTGGTGTCCCCCCGGGCGATGACGGCGGCCGCCTCGGGCAGGGAAGCGAAGTAGGCGGCCAGCCGCGGCGGATCAGCGGTGGCGGCCAGCAGATCGATGTCTTTTACGGTTTCATTTCCCCTCCGCAGCGATCCGGCTACGTCGGCGGCAGAGACCTCCGGCCGGCTGAGAAGGGTCGCTTGGAGCCGGAGCGCCGGGCCGATCGCCTCTCCGTACAGGCGCCGTTCCCGGTAATGCTTCAGGGCGGCGATGCCCGCCAGGATCTTTTCCTGTAATTTCCGCCCGAAGCCCGGCAGGTCCAGGAGACGGTTTTCCTGGGCGGCGTATTCCAATTCTCCGACGGTGGCGATGCCCAGCTTCTCGTAGAGGAACCTGATCCGTTTCGGACCGAGGCCGGGGATTCGGAGCATCTCGAAATGGCCGGAGGGGATGGATGCCTTTAGCTCCCGGTGGTAGCGCAACTCCCCCGTCGCCGCCAACTCCTCGATCTTCCTGGCGATGGCGGTGCCCACCCCTTTGATTTCGCCAAGCCTCCCCGCCGCGATGATCGCTTCCAGATCGTCTTCCCGGGCCTCCATGCTCCGGGCGGCATTGGCGTAGGCCCTGGACTTGAAAGGGTTTTCCTCCTTTAGTTCCAGCAAGAGGGCCAGCTCGTCGAGGGTGGCAATGATTTCTTGTTTCGATAGTTTCATGCCGGCGGTCATGACTGCTTGGTTTGGCCGGCCGTTTCCCTTTTCGCGGGCCGCGGCGGCGTTTTATGTCGTTTGTCCAGAAGGTGCCGCACCGCCAGAACGGGATGGCGGGAGATCATCCGCGGTCCGGAATAGCGCATCACCTCCCGGATGCGCTCCCGCATCTCCGGACGGTAGCAGTGGACGGGGCAAGCGGAGCAGGCGGGTTTATCCTTGCCGAAGCGGCAGGCCCGGGTCCGTTTCCGGGCATAGGCCAGCAGCTCGCGGCAGAAGGAACAGAGCCCGTCCCGACCGTGATGATCGCGGCAGAACATCTCGATCATCAAACCGATGGTATCTATCTCCCTTTCCAGCCGGGCGCTCATTTCTCAACCATCCTGATGCCTTGTTAAGCATCGCTGTTTGTCCCGGCCGGGAACGACTCTATCCCGTGCCGGAGAAAAATACTCTTGGCCCGATTGAAACCGGGATGACCGAAACCTTGGCGCTTGACCAACTACATTGTTGATGTTTTATCCACGGTGCCGACCGTAGGCTTCCCGCCACCGTCGGTTCGATGCCCGTCACCGCAACAGTAAATTCTTGTTTCCCGGATGTCAAGAAATGATCCCCGCCGGGTCGGGCAAGAATGAATAAACCACCAGAAAAACATCGGGATTAGTCTTGACAACCGAACATGAAAGGTATATAAGCGCCGTGGATGTGCGGTTAAGGCGAGCACAGCCATTCACCGATCCATACATTTCAAGCCATCACCTCAACAAAAGAGCGTCTTTGCGCTTGAAATCCCTGAAGTTTAAGGAGATGACCCGGCCGTGATGCGATATACCTCCAGCAGGACAGGCAGGCCAAGAGGCGTCAGAACCACCTCGGTAAATTTACCTATTCATTTCATCAAAGCAATCACAGGGCAGCAATACAAGATATATTCTATCAGCGGGGCATTATGCCCGGATACGGTACCCGGTGGGAGAGGATTTACGGCCGTTCCGGAAAAACAGACAAAATTAACCGGCACAGGGGGGGCTCTAAAAGAGGCCTAAAAAAGCCGGTGAAGAGGAGAAAAGGAGGGAGAGATGGAAAAAGTACCGCAGAAGTTGGACAAAACAAGGAAGGATTATTACAAGGACGCACCGATCGCCAAATTCGGCGAGCGGAAACCCGATTATTCCGGGATGGGTAAGAAGATCAAAAACGCCTTCAAGGGGTTGCGCGAGGTGGTTTGTGTCGAGGCCTGCCGGACTCCATATGGAGTCTTTGGAGGTTCTTTGAAGGGTTTCGACGCTCCCCAGCTCGGTGCCCTGGCCATCAAGGAATGCCTCCGGAGAACGAACGGCAAGGTCAGGCCCGAAGATGTTGATTACGTTTTCATGGGTCAGGTAGTCCCCGCGGGCTGCGGTCAGGTGCCAAGCCGCCAGGCAACGCTGCTAGCAGGCCTGCCGGAGAGCGTTCCCTCCATTACGGTCAACAAGGTCTGCTCATCCGGGATCAAGACCGTCGATCTTGCCGTCCAGATGATCCAGACGGGCCGGGCGGAGATCGTCATTGCCGGCGGTCAGGAGAGCATGAGCAACTGCCCCTATTCCCTCCCCGACATGCGCTGGGGGAACCGCATGGGACTGCCCAATGGTCGCATGGTTGACCTCATGGTCTATGACGGCCTCTGGGATGCCTTCTACAACCGCCATATGGCCATTCACGGTTCTGAAACGGCGGATGAATTTGGCTTCACCCGCCAGGATCAGGACGAATGGGCCTTAAATTCCCAGATGAACGCCGTGAAGGCCATGAAAGACGGCAAACTGGATGACGAGATTTTCCCCGTGGAAATCAAGAAAGGGAAAGAGACGATCGTTTTTGACAAGGATGAAGGCCCTCGGCCGGGAACGACCATAGAAAGCCTGGCCAAACTGCCGCCCGTCTTCAATCACAAGAGCACCGTGACTGGCGAACCCGGCGGGGTGACGGCCGGGAACGCCCCAGGCGTAAACGACGGCGGCGACGTATGTCTCATGATGAGTGCCGAGAAGGCCAAGGAATTGGGAATGAAACCCCTGTTTACCGTTCTTGATTATGCGGAAGTTTCTCAGCAGACAAAGGACATCGCCACGGTGCCCGGCCTTTCCATCAAGAAGATCCTGGAACAGAACGACATGACCGTGGATCATGTGGATGTGATCGAAATCAACGAGGCCTTCGCGGCGGTGGCGATCATCAGCGCCCGGACGATCCTGGGGATGTCCAAAGAAGAGATGTTCAAGAAGGTGAACCCCAACGGCAGCGCCATCGCCTACGGCCATCCCATCGGTGCCACGGGGGCCCGCATCCTCATGACCCTGGCCTATGAACTGCGGCGCCGCGGCGGCGGCATCGGGGTGTGCGGAATCTGTTCCGGCCACGCCCAAGGCGACGCCATGCTGATCAAAGTGGAGTAATAGACCGTAATTCAATTTTTGAAAGGAGAAGTGGTAGTATGAGAGAAGCTGTTATTGTAAGCGGCGCCCGGACAGCTGTCGGCGAGTTCGGCGGGTCACTGAAGGGTGTTTCGGTTGTAGAAATGGGCAGGCTGGTCATCAAGGAAGCAATTGTCAGGGCGGGGCTCCGTCCGGCCATTAACGACTTTGTCAAGTCGGCCCGGCCGACGATCTTCGGCGATTTCGATATGACGGACATTCAGAAGAAAAACTATGCCTACGACAGTTCCCTGATTCCGGTGTATTTTGACGAGGTCATCATGGGCAACGTCCTGACTGCAGGCTGCGGCCAGAATCCTCCTCGCCAGGCGGCGATCTACGCCGGTCTCCCCGAGGAGACGAACGTTATCACCGTTCAGAAGGTCTGCGCCTCGGGGATGAAGGCCATCGCCCTGGCTGCCCAGGCCATCTGTGCCGGTGACGCCGACATCATCGTGGCGGGCGGCATGGAGAACATGAGCAATGTCCCTTACGCAGTGGCGGATGCCCGCTGGGGTTACCGGATGAACATGCCCTTCGGCAAGATCACCGACTTGATGGTCCATGACGGCCTCTGGGAGATCTTCAACGCCTACCACATGGGCTTCACGGCGGAAAACATCGCCGCCAAGTACGGGATCACCCGGGAGGAGCAGGACAAGCTGGCATTCGAGAGTCATCGCCGGGCTCGGGCGGCCAACGCCAGCGGCGCCGTGGCCGATGAGATCGTGCCTGTCGTCATTCCCCAGCGCAAGGGCGATCCCAAGGTTTTCGCCGTCGATGAGCGCCCTATGGACACCTCCCTGGAGAAGATGGCGAAACTGTCCCCGGTCTTCAAGAAGGACGGTACCGTTACTGCCGGCAATGCCTCGGGGATCAACGACGGCGCTACCGCTGTAGTGGTAATGAGCGCCGAGAAGGCCAAGGAACTGGGTCTTAAACCCCTGGCCAAGATCAAGGGTTACGCCTCCGGTGGCATCGATCCGGCCTACATGGGCCTCGGTCCCATCCCGGCTACGCGGAAGGTCTTCAAGAAACTCGGTATCACGATGAAGGACGTCGGCCTCATCGAGCTGAACGAGGCCTTCGCGGTCCAGGCGCTGGGCTGCATCAAGGAACTCGAGGTTGATCTCAACAAGTGCAACCTCAACGGCAGCGGGATTTCCATCGGACATCCTATCGGCAACACCGGCGCCAGGATCACCTTCACCCTGGCCATGCAGATGAAGAAGATGGGCGTGAACCTGGGTCTTGCATCCCTGTGCATCGGCGGTGGGCAGGGAATGTCCATCGTCCTCGAAGCGGTCTAAACAAGCGTCGATTATGATCGGGGCGGCCCACAAGGGCCAACCCTTCATGAAATCTTATCATATAAGGAGGGTTGAACATGGCAGTTAAGACCTTTGGCGTCGTTGGCGCCGGACAGATGGGAAACGGCATCGCCCAGGTAGCGGCCTATCCTGGCGGATTGAACGTCATCATGAACGACATCGCCGATCAGTTCGTGGACCGGGGCTTCGATACCATCTCGAAAAACCTCGACCGGCTGGTGGCCAAGGAAAAGCTCACAGCGGATCAGAAGGCGGAGATCCTGAGCCGGATCAAAAAAAGCACCAATCTCGAAGACATGAAGGATGCTGATTTCGTGGTCGAAGCGGCGGTGGAGAGGGAAGACCTGAAACTTGGCATCTTCAAGAAGCTCGATGAAGTTTGCCAGCCCGACGTTGTCCTGGCCACGAACACCTCGTCCATTCCCATCACCCGCATCGCTGGGGCGACCAAAAGGGCGGATAAGATCATCGGCATGCACTTTATGAATCCTGTCCCGGTGATGAGACTTGTGGAGATCATCCGCGGATTGGCGACCTCGCAAGCCACGTATGACCTGACGGAAAGCCTGAGCAAACAGTTCGGCAAGGTCCCCGTGGAATGCAACGACTTCCCCGGCTTTATTTCCAATCGCATCCTCATGCCCATGATCAACGAGGCCTTCTGTGCCCTTATGGAGGGGGTGGGAACTCCCAAGGCTATTGACGACATCATGATGCTCGGTATGAATCATCCCATGGGTCCCCTGGCCTTGGCCGATCTCATTGGTCTGGATACCTGCTGGGCAATTATGGATGTCCTATACAAGGGTTTCGGCGATTCCAAATACCGCCCCTCGCCCTTGTTGAAGAAGTATGTGGACGCTGGCTGGGTGGGTCGAAAAGTCGGGCGCGGCGTTTACGATTACACTAAGAAGTAGAAGAATCGGCAGCCACAATGGGTGCCTAATACAATAGGGGGTATGTTTTATGGAATATCAGAATCTTATCTTTGCAGTGGAAGCAGGGGTAGCGACAATAACCTTCAATCGTCCCAAGGCCCTTAACGCCATGAATTCCGTGACGATGAAGGAGCTCTATGATGCAGCGGTGCGCTGCCAAACGGATTCGGGCATCAAGGCGATCATCCTTACGGGCGCCGGGGACAAAGCCTTCGTGGCCGGGGCGGACATATCCGAGATGCAGAACATGCGTCCCCAGGAGGCTATGGAATTCATGGAACTGGGCCACGCTGCCCTGCGCCTCATTGAAACAATGTCCAAGCCGTCCATCGCGGCGATCAACGGTTTCGCCCTGGGCGGCGGGACGGAGATTTCCATGGCCTGCGATATGCGCTTTGCCTCCGACAAGGCTCGTTTCGGCCAGCCGGAAATACTCATTGGCCTGATCCCAGGCTGGGGAGGAACACAGAGGTTGGCGCGTCTTATCGGCGTGGGCCGGGCGAAGGAAATCATTATGGGGGGAGGCCAGTTGGATGCCCAGCGGGCCTATGAAATCGGTCTGGTCAACCGGATCATCCCCGCGGAGCAGCTTATGGACGAAACGAGAAAGTTTGCCGCCAAGCTCGCCGGCCTGCCGGGATTCGCCCTGAAGATGGCAAAACACGCCATCGTTTATGGTTATGACCTGGCCCTGGACAATGCGAACAAGCTGGAAGTGGAATGTTGCGCCCAGTGCTTCAGCACCGATGACCAGAAGGAGGGGATGAAGGCGTTCCTGGAGAAGCGGAAGCCGAATTTCAAGGGTTGTTGACAAGAAATCAGGCATACGGAGAAGGGTGGGGCGTCACCCCGCTCTCTGGAGCAGGGGTGACGGCCGCTTATATGTGTCAGCTTTTTGAGATTTCATCATTACTATTCAAGGGGGGTAAAAGCATGAATTTCGGACTGACTGAAGAACAACAAATGGTAAAGGATCAGGTAACCAAGTTTGCCGAAACGCAGATTAAACCCATTGCTGCGGAACTGGACAAAACCCATCGCCATCCCGAAGAAATATGCCGGAAGTTGGGCGAGATGGGCATCATGGGCGTCGCCGTGCCCACGGAATATGGCGGAGCGGGTATGGATACGGTTACCTATGTACTCTGTATGATCGCCATTTCCAAGGCCTGCGGCAGTACGGGCGTCATCGTGTCGGTGAACAACTCCCTCTATGGTTTTCCCATCAACACTTATGGGACGGAAGAACAGAAAAAGAAGTTTTTGCCGCCCGTATCGGGCGGCAAGGTCGAAGGCTGCTACGCCCTCACGGAGGCAGGGGCCGGCTCCGATGCAGGCTCCCTGGCGTGCCGGGCTGAACTCAAAGGCGACAAGTATGTCGTCAACGGTGTCAAGCGCTTCATAACCAACGGCAATGTAGCCAGTTACTGCGTCCTGGCCGCGACGGAAGATCCGGCAAAAGGCTACAAGGGCGTCCTGAACCTCATTGTCGATCTCAAGAACACCAAGGGCTTCTCCATCGGCAAGATCGAGGAGAAGATGGGCATCCTCGCCTCAGGAACGGCGGAGCTGGTTTTTGAAGACGCGGAAGTGCCGGCGGAAAACATCCTGGGGAAACCCGGTCAGGGTTTCCGGCAGATGCTCTCCGGTCTGGATGCGGGCCGCATCGGCATCGGTTCCCAAGCCTGCGGCATTGGCAAGGCTGCTCTGGAGGATGCCCTGAATTACGCCAAGGAAAGGGTGCAGTTTGGTAAACCCATAGTCTCCTTCCAGGCGATTCAGTTCAAACTCGCTGATATGGCCACAGAATTGGACGCGGCGGAACTGCTTCTCCTCCGGGCCGCATGGATGGAAGACCATCACTTGGATTACGAGAAGGAATCGGCCATGGCGAAGATGTATGCCTCCGACGTGGCCATGAAGGCCGCCATCGAAGGTGTCCAGATCTTCGGCGGCTACGGCTACTGCAAGGAATACCCGGCGGAACGTCATATGCGCGACGCCAAGATCTGCCAGATCTATGAAGGAACCAACGAGATCCAGAGGGTTGTCATCGCCCGGAAGCTCCTCAGCCTCCGCTAACAGCGACCGTAAACAATAAATAAGGAGGGGCGGATGGATCATCACCCGCCCCCTTTCATTTCCCCCTTCCTCAAGGAGTTTTATCCATGCATCCGGAATTGGTCGATACGCTGGTCATCCCCAACGAAAACAAGATCGTGTTTCTCATTATGGACGGCCTGGGCGGCCTCCCCGGTCCGGAAGGACAAACAGAGCTGGAAACCGCAGCGACGCCCAATCTGGATGCCCTGGCGAAGAAGAACATTTGTGGTCTTCTCGATCCCGTCGGTTACGGGATCACTCCGGGCAGCGGCCCGGCGCACTTTTCCCTGTTTGGTTACGATCCCGTGAAAAACAACATCGGCCGGGGGATCCTTGAAGGCGCCGGTATCGACTTTCCCATGACTGAACAAGACCTCCTGATCCGGATCAATTTTGCCACCGTGGACAAAGACGGTCTGGTTACGGACCGGCGCGCCGGTCGCATCGACAACGAAACCAACCGCCGAATCTGCTGGAAACTCCAGGAAAACATCCGGGCGCCGGAAGCCGTGGAGGTCATTTTTCAGCCGGTGAAGGAACACCGGGCGGTCCTGGTGATCCGGGGGGAAGGTTTGGCCGAGGAGATTCAGGAGACTGATCCCCAACGGCTCGGGAAGCTGCCGCTGCCCCCCCTGGCCCTGGCGCCGGTGGCGACGGTTACGGAGCGGATCCTCGCTGGGGTCATCAAACAGGCCGGGGAGATCCTAGCCGACGAGCCGAAGGCCAATATGATGCTCCTGCGGGGATATGCAAAATACCGCCGCTATCCATCCCTGTATGAACGTTATCAATTAAATGCTTTGGCAATCGCCAGCTATCCCATGTACCGGGGCATCGCCCGGCTCCTGGGGATGACCATCGCCGCACCTACGGAAACGATAGAAGAGGAAATCGCCATCTTGAAACAGGAATACCGAAATTACGATTTTTTCTTCATTCATGTCAAAGCCACAGATTCCCGGGGTGAAGACGGAGATTTTGACGGAAAGGTTAAGGTCATCGAACAGGTGGACTCCCTGTTGCCGGATATCATTGCCCTGAGGCCTGAGGTCCTCGTCGTTACCGGCGATCACTCCACTCCGGCGGCCCTGGCCGGTCATTCCTGGCACCCGGTGCCGGTCATCCTCGCCGCCCCGACCTGCCGCCCCGATCTGGTTGCCTATTTCTCCGAGCGTGACTGTATCCACGGCGGTCTGGGGCGGATGCCAATGATGTACCTCATGGGCCAGAGCCTGGCCCATGCCCGTCGTCTGGAGAAGTTCGGCGCCTGACTGGGTTCCGTTACCGGAACTCCGCCTATCCGGTGTTGGGAGTGCCTTGGCGGAGTTTCTTTCCCCGGCCTTGTTCCGGGAAACGCTTTCGCCATTCACCCGCTGATAGTTTTCTATTATCTCTTTTGTCTGCTGTTTTTTCTTGCATATAACTACATGTGGTGTTATCTATCCACACCGACACCATATATAGCGTAAAATTGAACTAAACGCTTATTGCCGACGCCAGAGAAAAAAAACGACCACCCGGAGGAAAAGATGCACACCAAGATCCGCAAACGTGATGGCCGTCTGGTTAAATTCAAGGCCGAGAAGATCACCAATGCCATCGCCAAGGCCGGAATGGCCACGGGAGAATTCGACGACAAAATTGCGCGCAAGATGACCATCAAGGTCCTGAACCTGGCCAATAGACTTTTCGACAGCATGATCATGACGGTGGAGGAGGTTCAGGACATCGTCGAAGAGGTGCTTCTGGATTCGCCCTACCGGCGGACCGCCAAGGCTTATATCATCTACCGGGATCAGCATGCCCGCCTGCGGGAGGTCGCGAATAAAATGGAGATCGACCTCGTGGATCAATACCTCCGGAAGATCGACTGGAAGGTGCATGAAAACAGTAATATGGATTATTCGCTCCAGGGATTGAACAACTATATATCTTCCGAGGTCAGCAAGGTTTACTGGCTCAACGAGATCTATTCCCCGGAGATCCGGAAGGCCCATAGCGAGGGGGATTTCCATATCCATGACCTGAGTCTGTTGTCTGTTTACTGCGTAGGCTGGGACCTTTACGATCTGCTCCTAGAAGGATTCAAGGGAGTCTCTGGCAAGGTGGAGAGCAAACCGGCGCGACATCTCCGCAGTATTCTGGGGCAGGTGGTAAATTTCTTCTATACCCTCCAGGGGGAGGCAGCGGGGGCCCAGGCCTTTTCCAATTTCGATACCCTCCTGGCGCCCTTCATCCGCTCCGATGGCCTCAGTTACCAGGAGATCAAGCAGGTCCTCCAGGAATTCATCTTCAATATCAACGTTCCCACCCGGGTAGGGTTTCAGACCCCCTTTACCAATGTTACCCTCGATGTCACCGTACCCCGGCACTTTGCAGATCAACACGTGATCATCGGCGGCGTTCCGCGGCGGGAAACATACGGTGAATGCCAAAAGGAGATGAATCTGTTCAACAAGGCGTTTCTTGAGGTCATGGCCGCCGGCGATGCCAAGGGTCGGGTATTTACCTTTCCTATCCCGACCTACAATGTCACCCGGGACTTCAAATGGGAAGATCCTAACCTCGACGGTCTCTGGGAAATGACGGCCAAATACGGGGTGCCCTATTTCTCCAATTTCATCAACTCCGATATGAGCCCCGAGGACGCCCGGAGCATGTGCTGCCGGTTGCGCATCGACAACCGGGACCTGGAGAGACGGGGGGGAGGTCTGTTCGGGTCCCATCCCCTGACCGGTTCCATCGGCGTCATCACCATCAACATGCCGCGGATCGGTCACCTCGCCGCTTCGGAAAGCGAATTTTTCCAGCGCCTGGAAAGGTTGATGATCATTGCCCGGGAAAGCTTGGAGACGAAGCGCAAGGTCCTGGAAAAATTCACCGACGGCAATCTCTATCCCTACACCAAATATTATCTGCGGAAGATGAAGGAGCGTTTCGGCGAATACTGGAAGAATCACTTTTCCACCATCGGATTGGTGGGGATGAACGAGGCCTGCCTGAATCTGCTGGGGCGGGACATCGGGACGTCGGAAGGACAGGATTTTACCAAACGGGTGCTCGATTTCATGAGAGAGAAGCTCATTGCCTTTCAGAAGGCTACGAAGAACAACTACAACCTGGAATCGACACCGGCGGAGGGGACGTCCTACCGCCTGGCCCGGTTGGACAAGCAGAGATACCCCGAGGCCCGGTGTGCCAACGAAGAGGCCTTCCGAAGCCGGGGGGCAGAGCCTTTTTACACCAATTCCACGCAATTGCCGGTCAACTTCACGGATGACATCTTCACGGCCCTGGATCTTCAGGACGGTATCCAGACGAAATATACCGGCGGGACAGTATTTCATGCCTTCGCCGGGGAGCGCATCGACGATCCCGCCGCCGTGCGCTGCCTGGTGCGTAAGGTCTGCAGCCAGTACCGACTCCCCTACCTCACCTTTACCCCTACCTTCAGCGTTTGTCCTTCCCATGGCTATCTCAAGGGGGAACAGACCGTTTGTTCAGAATGTGGAGAACCCTGCGAGGTTTATTCACGGGTGGTGGGTTACCTCCGGCCGGTGAAGCAGTGGAACCGGGGAAAGCAGGAGGAATTCAAGCTCCGCAGGACGTTCCGGGCCGCGGGATGAAGATCGGGGGCTGGCAGAGGTTCTCCCTCATCGATTATCCCGGCCGCATCGGCGCCGTGGTCTTCACCCAGGGATGCAACTTCCGCTGCCCCTATTGTCACAATCCCGAACTCGTCGATCCCCGCCGCTTCGGGAAGGCGATTCCCCCCGGGGATATTATCTCATTCCTCGCCGGACGCCGGGAAAAATTGGATGCTGTCACCATAACCGGCGGTGAGCCAACCCGGCAGGGAGACCTTGCCGATTTTTTGACCCGCGTCAAAGAGTTGGGTTTTCTCGTGAAGCTTGACACCAACGGCTCCGCTCCATTCACCTTGGCCATGCTTCTGGAAAAAGGATTGGTGGATTATATTGCCATGGATATAAAAGGGCCGCTGGAGAAATATGCCGCCATTGCCGGCACCGAGGTAAACGGCAGGGATATTGTGGCAAGTGTCTCATTGATCTCCGGCGCCGGCATTCCCCATGAGTTCCGGACCACCCTGGTGGCTCCATTTATTACGCCGGAGGATGTTGTCACCACGGCAGGACTCATTCCCGCAGAATCAAGATATGTACTGCAGCGATTTGTGCCGGCGAAAATCCTCGCTTCCGGACTGGGAGAGATAAATTGCTTTACGGACATTGTGATTGCCGCGTTGAAAGTTCGACTTGAAAAACATCTTTCCTGTGTGGCAGTCCGATGATATGATGAGGATATGAAGAGAAGATCAACGACCAATTCCTTGAGCGTTGTCGAGCGTCTGTCCAAAATCGGCGTGGCCCTGTCGGCGCAACGGGACGTCAACCGCCTGCTGGAGCTGATAATCGACGAGGCCTGCGGTTTGACGGCCGCGGATGGGGGGACCTTGTATACCCTGTCTTGTGAAGGCAACTTTCTCGAATTTGCCATTATCTATAATCAAACGCTGGGCATTCGCAAAGGCGGCGCCGGGGAGCCGATCGACTGGCCGCCCGTCCGGCTCAAGCGGGGTGTGAAGAGACGGAACATGGCCAATGTTTCCGCCTATGCCGCCCTCACCGGCAAGGTCGTCAACATTCCTGATGTCTATCATGCCGCAGGTTTCAATTTCCAGGGAACCAGAGATTTCGATGCCCATTCCGGTTATCGTTCCCAGTCGATGCTCGTTGTTCCCATGAGAAATCACGAAGGGGATATCATCGGTGTCCTGCAATTGTTGAATGCCAAAGATGAAAAGACGGGACAGGTGATGCCCTTTTCCCGGGAGAGCGTAATGATCACCGAATCATTTGCCTCGCAAGCCGCCGTGGCCATTTCGCAAAACCGGCTGATTAAAAGCCTCGAAGATCTTCTGGATGCCTTTGTAAAGACCATCGCCCAGGCTATCGACGAAAAGTCTCCCTATACCGGCGGACACATCAGACGGGTGGCCGACCTCACCATGTCCATTGCGGAAAAAATCAACACGGTGCAAACAGGTCGGTTCGCCGGGGTTCGTTTTTCCGACCATGAGATGCAGGAACTTCGGATGGCCGCATGGCTTCACGATGTTGGGAAAATAACCACTCCTGAACGTATTGTTGACAAGGCAACCAAGCTCATGGCTGCCTGCGACCGCCTGGAGCTGATCAAAACCCGGGGGGAGGTGATGATCAGGGACCATGAACTGGCCCAGGGGCGACATAATGATCCGTATCCGGACGGTGAGCGGGCAAAGATAACGAAAGATGATGATTTTGCCCGACAAATACAGGCGGATATGGATTATTTGGCCTCTCTGAACATGGGGGCGTCGCCAGTCCGTCCGGATGACATCGCCCGTCTCAAGGCGATTGCCAGCCGGAAATGGCGGCAGGACGGCCAGGATAAACCTCTTCTTACCGATGATGAGTACCAAAACCTGGCCGTATTCCGCGGCACCCTGACGGATGCCGAACGGGAGATCATCAACAATCACGCCCTTATTACCAGGAGACTCCTGGAAAATCTACCGTTTCCCAAGCGGCTGAAGAACATCCCCGTCTTTGCCGGCAGCCACCATGAAAAGCTCGACGGTTCCGGCTATCCCCAGGGCATGGCGGGGGAGGAAATACCACTCCAGGCGCGTATCATTGCCTTGGCCGATGTCTTTGAGGCCCTAACGGCGGGCGACCGGCCCTACAAACGGGCCAACACCCTTTCCGAAGCCGTCGCCATTCTCCGAGACATGGCGAAGATGCGGCACATCGATGCGGATCTGTTCTCCTTGTTCATTGAGGAGAAGATCTATCTCGATTACGCCGTGAGGGAAATGCAGCCAAAGCAAATCGACATGGAGGATTAGGAGGAACAATCAGTTCGGCTGATTTAAGAACAATAATCAGCTTCGCTGATTTCCGTCGATCGGAAAGGATAATCAGGTGGAAGCGGTATCAGTGCCTGCCTAAGCAATCGTCTTATCGAGGGGCAAAGGCTTTGCCCTCAAATGATCCCGTGTGACTTCAGCTCGGCGAGATCGTCTTCCGAATATCCCAGCTCTCTCAAAATTTCCCCGGTATGCTGACCAAGAAGCGGCGGCGGGTTCCGCAGCCCGGGTTGATCGGCGGAAAACCTGATGGGAAATGCCTGCTGGGGAACGGAACCGTCCGAAGGATGGGGGGTGTAAAACCAGAGTTGCCGCGCCTGGATCTGGGGGTCCTCGCAGGCCTCCGCAAGGGAGTTTACCGGGGAAAAACAGATGTCGTAGCGGTCCAGGAGTTCTAACCAGTCCCGGCGGTCCTTCTGCCGGAAGATCCGCCGGAATTCATCGATCATCTCTGCCTGGCGGGCCCGGGGCGCGTTCAGGTTCGGACGGAATTCCTCCCGTCCCAAACAGGAACAGAGTTCCTGCCAGAACTTCTCCTCCAGGCAACCGATCGAGATGAATTTACCGTCTCTCGTTTCATAGACATTGTAGCAGGCGTAACCCCCTCCCAAACGTGATTCCCCCCGGACCGGATCTATCCGTTGGGCGAGATATTCCGACATCATCAACGCCATGAAGGGACTCAGGCCGTCGAGGATCGAGACGTCGAGGTACTGTCCGGCTCCCGTCCGTTCCCGACGCAACAGAGAGGAAAGGATTCCCAAGGCAGCGTTCAATCCCCCCCCGCCGGCCCCGGAGATCATGACGGCGGGGACTATTGGGGAGCGGCCACTTTCTCCCAGCAGATCGTGGATTCCGGAAATGGACAGGATGTTGATATCGTGGGCGGGACGGTGGCGATACGGACCGGTTTGGCCGAATCCCGTCAACGAGCAATAGATTAGCCGGTGGTTTAGGCGGCACATCTCTTCATAGTTCAGACCGATTTTTTCCATCGTTCCGGGACGGGCGTTTTCAATGATTACGTCGGCGCGGCTCGCCAGACGGCGGAAGATCTCCCGGCCCTCACCAGTCTTTATGTTGAGGGTGAGACTCTTCTTGTTGCGGTTCAGGATGTGAAAGAAACTCCCGCTGGTCCCGATCAGGGGGGTGGAGTTGCGGAATCCGTCCCCGCCGCCGGGATTTTCAATTTTGATTACCTCGGCGCCCAGGTCGGCGAGAATCTGGCTGCAAAGCCCTCCCGGCAACATCTGTGCGAGATCGAGAATCCGCATTCCTTCCAGAGGCAACATCCGTATTTCCTCTTAATACTATTGAATGATCCACCGGGTCGCGGCGGCGCGTTCGGTGGGCCGGACTACGGTAACATACATCTTTCCCGAGGCGGTCACCTGTACCGCCGCTTCCCCGTCTTGTGGTGCATCGCTGTATAGGACGCAGAGCCGGGCCGCTTCCTGAATTTCCTCCTCACTGCTCCCGCCGGGAATGATGACCAGCGGTCCAGGGATCTCCATCATCTTCAGGACCGCGTCATCTCCCCTGATAAGGGATTGCAGGGCAAGATTGTCTTTTTCATTGCGTCCCACGATCACCTTGACCGCTTCCTCGATTCGGAAATGCCGGCCGTACTTGAGGAGTTCTATATCCCGGCGGTCAGGATCAGGTTGCCGATGGAGCAGATCCTTCAGACGCCGGGCAAACATTGGATCCGTCAGCAGACAGCCGCCAGCCGGGGTAGGATAATATTTGATTCCGTAGGCCCTTGCCATTTCCATCTGGGTCTTGCGGCTGCGGCCCTGAACGGCCAGGAGCTTTTGGCGGTCAACCTTTCCCTCCCGTTCCGGCCTGCTTTCCGGCAGGAGACGGGCGCTCAAAGGCCGAAGTACATACTCTCCGTATCCGGAATTTTTCGCCACGATATGCAGAGATTGCCTGGTCTGCGACATGGGCCGCTGCCCCAGCACTTCCCCGGTGAAAACAAAATCCGCCCCCTCCGCTTCCATAATTCTTCCCGCCTTATGAAGCATAAGGGTGTGGCAATCGATGCAGGGGTTCATATGCTTCCCAAAGCCGTAACGGGGAGCTTTCATCATCAGCAGATGTTCCGTCGTGAGATCCTCGATCTTGAGGGGCATACGGATTTGAGCCGCCGCTTCCTGCGCCTTCCGGGCGTCGAAAAAGGGAGTCGTAAAGGTCAATCCTTCCACGACGATGCCTTGATCCTGAATGAGTTTCACGGCGAGCATGCTGTCGAGTCCGCCGGAAAAAAGGGAAAAAGCCTTGACGCTCAATATGTTATAACCAATATACCCAATGCTTGGGACAGATAGCCGTTGATGCCTTCCCCGGGATC
>ENA-UPXM01000807-UPXM01000807.1-activated-sludge-metagenome-genome-assembly--contig:-NODE-807-length-43738-cov-6.474487_pt1 | contig 43738 bp, 37 predicted proteins | sample MGYA00238178_ERZ772708 | MGnify/ENA primary metagenome ERZ772708 (study PRJEB29002, sample SAMN05720212) | activated sludge metagenome | isolation source: anaerobic digester from wastewater... | reverse complement strand
AAAAGCGTGACAATGGATGATATTGCAAATGAAATGGGAATTTCAAAAAAAACAATTTATCAACATTTTTCTAATAAAACTGAATTAGTAAAAGAAACAGCTTCTTACTTATTTGATGAAATTACTAAAGGTATTGATGAAATATATCGAGGAAATAAAAATCCGATAGAAGAACTTTTTAATGTTAAAAACTATATTTCAGATTACTTTAAAGCAGGTAATCAATCTACCATTTATCAATTTCAAAAATATTATCCAAAAATACATGATAGGCTTAAAAAAAAGCATTTAGAAAAATTAGAAACCTGCATAAACAAAAACATAAATCGCGGTATTAAAGATGGTTTATTCCGTAATGATATTGATATTTCAATTATAAGTCGAATATATTTTTATGGGTCATCTAATTTAAAAGACAACGATTATTTTCCAATTGAGAAATTCAATCCCGAAAAAGTTCAACTAGAATTTTTAGAATACCATATTAGAGGAATTGGAACTTCAAAAGGAATAATAAAATTAGAACAATTACTTAAAAATCAATTATAAAAATCAAAATGAAAACCAAATTAATAATCGTTTTTCTATTAACATTTGCTCTCTCGATAGCACAAGAAGAAAAACCGCTAACCTTAAAAGACGCCATTACTTATGCATTACAAAATAAAGCTGATGCAAAAAAGGCAAAATTAGATGTAGAAAATAGCGAATATCAAATTCAAGAAGTACGCTCACGAGCTTTACCACAAATTTCTGCCAGCGGAAATTTAAATCACAACCCTATTTTACAAACCAGTGTTATTGATGGATCGAGTTTTGGTGCTCCAGGTTCAACCATTCAAGCTACATTTGGACAAAAATGGACATCTGGTGCTGGAGTTACACTTCAACAAGCTTTGTACGACCAATCGGTATTTATTGGTTTAAAAGCAGCTAAAAGCACAAGAGAGTTTTATCAAATCAACGCTCAACTAACTGAAGAACAAATTATTGAAAGAGTTGCAAACGCTTACTATCAGGTTTATGTTACGCGTCAAAACTTAAACGTGATTGAAAATAATTTGAAAAACACTACTAAAGTAAGAGACATTATCAAAGGACAATATGATAACGGGTTAGCCAAAAAAATAGATTTAGATAGAATTATTGTTCGTATTTCTAACATAAACACTCAACGCCAACAGTCAATTAACGCTATTTCGCTTCAAGAAAACTCATTAAAGTTTTTAATGGGAATGCCAATTGAAACTAATATTACAATTCCTCAAACCAAATTTGAAGTAACACCAAATGCACTTTCAGAACAACCTGATGTAACTTCTAGAACTGAATATTTACTATTAAAAAAGAACGAACAATTATTAGAATTTCAGAAAAAATCGGTTCAAGCCGGATATTATCCAACTCTTTCATTAACTGGAAGTTATAATTATATAGGTCAAGGTCCAGAAATGCCTTGGTTTAAAAAACCTACCGACGGCGTGTATTGGTCTGATTATGCTGCTGTTGGTTTAAATTTAAACATTCCAATTTTTAGCGGATTTGGCACAAGAGCAAAAGTTCGTCAGGCAGAAAATAAATTACAATCCATAAAAGTTGATTTAGAAGAAACCAAATTGTCCTTGGACTTACAATATGATAATGCAAAAAAACAAATTGAAAACAGCATAGTTTCTATCAACAATCAAAAAGAAAATGCCAAGTTGGCTCAAGAAGTTTTAACAAATACTAATAATAATTATATACAAGGATTGGCTAGTTTAACCGATTTACTTGATGCTGAAAATGCATTAGTTGAAGCACAAAACAACTATACAACGGCAATATTAGATTACAAATTAGCCGAAATTCAATTAATAAAATCAAAAGGAGAATTAAAAACTTTAATTAACAATTAATCAAAATGAAAAAAGGTATAATAACAACAATCGCAATATTAGGATCATTAGCGCTTATAGCTTTTGTATTAATGAAGAATAAAAAAGAAAATCAGGAAAAAATAGATATTGTAGCTGCCACAAATTCATCCGTATTAGTAAAAGCTGCCGAAATAAAAACAGAAGAAATTTCTTTTGACTTCAATGCAAATGGAACTTTTGAACCTACTCAAGAGTTAACCTTTTCGGCAGAAAAAAGTGGAAAAATTGTAAAAGTATTAGCAAAAGAAGGTGATGTTGTTCGTGTAGGACAAGTACTTGCCATTATGCGTGGAGATGCAATTAATGTTAATGCCGAAAACGCAAATTCTGTATATCAAAACGCATTAATGGATTATAATCGTTTTGAAAACGCATACAAAACTGGTGGTGTAACCAAACAACAATTAGACCAAGCTAGAATTGCAATGATTAATGCAAAATCTAATTTATCACAAGCCAATATAAATGTTGGTGATACTAGAATTAAAGCTCCAATTAATGGTGTTATCAATAAAAAATTCATCGAAGTAGGTTCAATGATTTCTTCAATGCCTGCAACCGCATTATACGAAATAGTTAATGTATCTAAACTAAAACTTAACGTTACTGTTAATGAGTCGCAAGTAGCAAATTTAAAAGTTGGAACTCCAATAAATGTTGTAACCAATGTTTATCCTGACAAAACATTTAACGGCAAAATCACTTTTATTGCTGCAAAAGCAGATGCTTCATTAAACTTTCCAATAGAAATTGAAATATCAAACAATGCAAACAATGATTTAAAAGCTGGTATGTATGGAACAGCAAAATTTGAATCAAAACAACAAACACAAAAAATCATGATTGCTCCAAGAAGCGCATTTGTTGGTAGTGTTAGCGGAAATCAAGTATTTGTAAATGAAAACGGAATTGCAGTGTTAAAAAAAGTAACCGCTGGTAGAATTATTGGAGATAAAGTTGAAATTCTAGATGGTTTAAAAGATGGCGATGTTGTTATTACAACTGGACAAATTAACTTAACAAACGGATCAAAAATAGAAATTATTAAATAAATAATTTTACATCCAATATAAAAACAAGAAAATGAAATTAGCAGAAATATCCATAAAAAGACCTACGTTAATTGTTGTGCTTTTTACAATACTAACGTTAGGAGGATTATTCAGTTATACTCAATTGGGTTATGAACTAATCCCAAAATTTGAAACTAACGTAATCACAATCTCAACAGTTTATCCTGGTGCATCGCCAAGCGAAATAGAAAATACCGTTACCAAAAAAATCGAAGACGCAATTGCTTCGCTAGAAAACATCAAGAAAATTGAATCAAAATCATACGAAAGTCTTTCGGTCGTAATGGTAACACTTATATCTGGTGCCGATGTTGATGTTTCGATGAATGACGCGCAACGAAAAGTAAACGCAATTTTAGGTGATTTACCCGATGATGCCGATCCACCATCGTTAACTAAATTCTCGTTTAGCGACATGCCAATTATTACATTGGGAGCAAAAGGAAAAATGGATGAAGCCGCTTTTTATGATTTAATTGACAAAAAGATTTCTCCAGTTTTATCTCGTGTTTCGGGTGTTGCTCAAGTAAATATTATTGGTGGTCAAGAACGTGAAATTCAGGTAAATCTTGATGCTACAAAACTTCAAGGTTATGGATTATCAATTCCTGAAGTGCAACAAATTATTTTATCTTCTAATTTAGATTTTCCAACGGGTAATATTCAAACTCGTGACCAAAAAATATTAATCCGTTTAGCCGGAAAATATAAAACCGTTGATGAATTACGAAATTTAGTAGTATCGTCAAAAAATGGAATTCAAATTCGATTAAAAGACATAGCCGACGTTCAAGATGCACAAAAAATAGCTGAAAAAATTGCTCGTGTTGATCAAAAAAGTGCCATCATCTTACAAATTGTAAAACAATCTGATGCCAATGCTGTTGCAGTAAGCGAAAAAGTGATGTCAACCATAAAAAATCTTGAAAACGAATACAAAGCGAACGATTTAAAACTTGAAGTAGCAAAAGATAGTACAGTATTTACTCTTGAAGCCGCCGATTCTGTAATTCACGATTTATTAATTGCTGTAATACTAGTAGCAATTGTAATGTTGTTCTTCTTACACAGTATTCGAAACTCTTTAATTGTAATGGTTTCTATTCCTGCATCGTTAATTGCAACATTTATTGGAGTTTATCTTTTAGGATATACCTTAAACTTAATGAGTTTATTAGGACTTTCATTGGTTGTTGGTATTCTTGTGGATGATGCCATTGTGGTTTTAGAAAATATTTATAGGCACATGGAAATGGGTAAAAGCCGAATTCGTGCCGCGTATGATGGAACAGCCGAAATTGGAGGAACAGTTACATCAATTACCTTAGTAATTGTGGTGGTGTTTTTACCAATTGCCATGAGTTCAGGATTGGTATCTGACATTATCACTCAATTCTGTATGACGGTTGTAATTTCTACCTTATTATCCTTATTGGCTTCTTTTACAATTATTCCATGGTTATCTTCTCGTTTTGGAAAATTAGAACACATTGAAGGTAAAAATTTATTTGAAAGAGTTATTCTTGGTTTTGAAAACTATTTAACTCGTTTCACCAATTGGATTTCAAAATTGTTGACTTGGTGTTTAGATCATTACAAAACTACTTTTGCTATTGTATTGTTTATTTTCGTAAGTTCAGTAGCTTTAGTTCCTGCTGGATTTATTGGTGGTGAGTTCTTTGCCTCTTCGGATAGTGGTGAGTTCTTAGTTCAAATCGAAATGCCAAAAGAAGCTTCATTGGAACAAACCAATTTAATGACCCAAAAAGCCGAAGCGTATTTAAAATCTAAAAATGAAGTTTTAACTCAATTTACAACAGTAGGGCAAACCAGCGAAGGTTTTGGTTCTTCACAATCAACTGCCTATAAAGCTGAAATTGATGTTAAAATGGTTGACAAAAAAGAACGTGAAAACAAAGACGAAGCCAAAGTATATTCGGCTAAAATAAAACGTGAGCTTCAAAAAATATTAATTGGTGCTAAGGTAAAAACGGTTCCTGTTGGTATTATGGGTACTGCCGAAGACGCAACCTTACAATTAGTTGTTACGGGTACAGATGTTGAAAGTGCTATGAAATTTGCTAAATTGGCCGAAAACGAATTGCGTCAAATTCCAGGCACAAGTGAAATTAAATTAACGGTTGAAGATGGTAATCCAGAAATTAATGTTAAAGTTGACCGTGATAAAATGGCTGCTTTGGGCTTAACGATGCAAACTGTTGGTTTAACAATGCAAACTGCTTATAGTGGTAATACCGATGCTAAATTTAGATCTGGTGAATATGAATACGACATCAATATTAAATACAACGAATTTGATCGTAAAAACATAAACGACGTAAGCAATCTGATTTTTGTAAATAATGCAGGACAACAAGTTAAATTAAATCAATTTGCCACTATTACTGAAGGTTCCGGTCCGAGCCAATTGGAGCGTAGAGATAAAACAGCTTCAGTTACTGTACAAGGACAAAATATTGGTGTTCCTTCGGGAACAATTGTACAACAATGGCAAGAACGACTTGATAAATTAGAAAAACCCACAGGTGTGAATTATATTTGGGGTGGCGATCAAGAAAATCAAAGTGAAGGTTTTGGTACTTTAGGAATTGCCCTTTTAGCTGCTATAGTATTAGTATATTTAGTAATGGTTGGACTTTATGACAGTTATATTCATCCATTCGTAGTGTTATTTGCTGTACCATTATCATTTATTGGAGCTTTATTAGCTTTAGCGTTAACCAATAATTCGCTTAATATTTTCACCATTCTTGGAATCATTATGTTAATTGGATTGGTTTGTAAAAATGCCATTATGTTGGTAGATTATACTAATCAAAGAAGAGCAGCAGGAGAATCGATAAGAACTGCCTTGATTCAAGCAAATCATGCCAGATTACGTCCAATTTTAATGACAACTATTGCCATGGTTTTTGGTATGTTGCCAATTGCCTTGGCTTCTGGTGCTGGTGCTGAATGGAAAAATGGTTTAGCTTGGGTAATTATTGGTGGATTAATTTCTTCCTTATTCCTAACCTTAATTGTAGTTCCAGTAATATATGAAATAATGGAAAAAATAGTTGGAAAATTTTCTAAAGGTGAAAAAATTGATTACGAAAAAGAAATGGTTGCCGATTATGTTCATCAAGAATTAAGTGATGATGGATTTAATCCAAAACATACCTTATAAACTTTAAGGGTTTTAAAAAAAAGTCTCGAATTATCGAGACTTTTTTTTAATTATAACTTTTTTATTATTTATTTACTATGGCTTCTTGAGTCCAAGCTTTTACATTGGATATTTTACTTTTTGAAAAATCTACTTCGCTTAATGATTTATCATTCCAAAAAAACCATTTTCCTGTTTTTTCTCCATTTGCATATTCACCAATTGCTTTTTTATTTCCACTTTCATCATAAGAAACCCATTGACCATTTAACTTTCCATCTTTAAAAAACCCTTCTTGTTGAATTTGTCCGTTTTCGTAGTAATATGTTGCTTTAACTAAATCTCCATTTTGTTCTAAAACTGGCTTAACTTCTTGGGCAAAAGTATATCCAGTTATTAAAAATGCTGCTATTATCATTGACTTTCTCATATCGTAGGTTTTGTTTATTTATAATTACATAACAAATATATAATTTATTTTACAATAAAAAAACTTTCACTTAACAATTTGGTAACATTGAAATTGAATTTAACTTTTCTACAACAAAAAACCACATTTAAAAATGTGGTTATTGTTTTATTGATTAATTTATTTTACTGCATCTTTATTTTAATAATCCTTCCAATTGTTCTTTCAATTTTGGGTTAGATGGGCGCTTAGCATCTGCATCAACTACTTTTCCAGTTGGATCAATTAAAATGAATCTAGGAATAGAATTAATTCCGAACGCTTTTATAAAATCAGAACTCCAGTTATTATCTGCAATTAATTGAGTGCCGCCAAGCGATTTGTCTTTGACAAAATCTTTCCATTTTTCATAATCTTTTTCAACATCTACCGAAATACTAACAAACTCAATATTTTTCCCTTGCATACTTTCTTCCAAAGTTTTTAAAGATGGAATTTCAGCTCTACATGGTCCACACCAAGTTGCCCAAACATCAATATAAACGTATTTCCCCTTTAAGCTCTCTAAAGAAGTTTTTCCACCAGCATGATTTTCATAAACAAAATTAGGAGATTGAATATTGTTTAATTTTTTATTGGCAGAAATCTGATTGTAATATTTTGTCAATCCAGCCAAATTCATTTCAGCACTTTTCTTTAACACTTCAAGCAATTTTACATCCAAACCAGCTGCTTCAAATTTTTTATTGTCGGTTGTCCTTTTCTCTTCAACAGCTTTTTTGAAATTTTCTTCATCCATAGTTAGCACTTGGTCATAAGGATATTTCTGTTCTTCCATAGCTTGTTTAGCCAAAAAGTTGTTCTCTTTAGAACCTTCCCCATCAAACTTTATGCTTTCATCAAACATTTTACCATCTAATGTCATTTTTAAATTATAACCGTTTTTTAAATACAATTGCGCATATTCAACACCATCAAACAGTTGATATAACCCTTCTTTTATTGGAAATGTAGCTTTAAAAGCACCTTTGTCGTCCACTTTTATTTCCTTAACAATTACTCTGTTTTCTTTTATAAACAAGACATCACCATTCTTATTTATAACATTTGCTTCAAAAGTCATGGTTTCTTGGGCAAAAGAAAATGTAACCATTAAAACAAGAAACAAGGAACTTACAATTTTTTTCATTTTATAAATTTTTAAATTTCAAACTCAAATATAATTTTTTTCTTGGGGATAAAGTGCAATTTAACAAAATATTCTACCTTATATATTGATTTAAGTTTTTTACTTTTGCAAAAAATTATTCTAATGTTCAGAAGTCACAATAATGGCGAATTAAACGCTACACACATTACTAAAGAAGTTACACTTGCTGGTTGGGTTCAAAAATCACGTGACAAAGGATTTATGATTTGGGTTGATTTACGCGACCGGTATGGTATTACACAGTTAATTTTTGACGAACAACGCACAGATAAAGCTGTTTTTGAAAAAGCAAAATCACTTGGAAGAGAGTTTGTAATTCAAGTTAAAGGAACGGTTATTGAACGTGAGTCAAAAAATCTAAATATGCCTACGGGTGACATAGAAATTTTGGTTTCTGAACTTATTGTTTTGAATGAAGCTTTACTTCCTCCATTTACAATTGAGGATGAAACAGATGGTGGTGAAGACATTAGAATGAAATTCCGTTACCTAGATATTCGAAGAAATCCTGTAAAAAATAGTTTGCTTTTCCGTCACAAAGTAGCAATGGAAGTTCGTAAATACTTATCCGATTTAGATTTTTGTGAAGTAGAAACACCTTATTTGATTAAGTCAACTCCAGAAGGTGCAAGAGATTTTGTTGTACCTAGCAGAATGAATGAAGGACAATTTTATGCGTTACCTCAATCGCCACAAACGTTTAAACAACTATTGATGGTTGGCGGAATGGATAAATATTTTCAAATCGTAAAATGTTTCCGCGATGAAGATTTACGTGCTGATAGACAACCAGAGTTTACACAAATCGATTGCGAAATGGCATTCGTAGAACAAGAAGATATTTTAACTGTTTTTGAAGGATTGACACGTCATTTATTAAAAAAATTAAAAAATGTTGAAGTTGCCGAGTTTCCACGTATGACCTATGATTATGCAATGAAAACGTACGGAAATGACAAGCCCGACATTCGTTTTGATATGAAATTTGGCGAATTAAATCAAGTAGCACAACACAAAGATTTTGGCGTTTTCAATTCTGCAGAATTAGTAGTTGGAATTGCAGCTCCGGGATGTGCATCTTACACCAGAAAAGAAATAGATGCGTTAATTGATTGGGTAAAACGTCCTCAAGTTGGTGCAAGCGGAATGGTTTATGTAAAATGTGAAGAAGACGGCACATTTAAATCTTCGGTTGACAAATTTTACAATCAAGAAGATTTAAAAAAATGGGCAGAAATAACCAATGCAAAATCGGGTGATTTAATTTTAGTTTTATCTGGAAATGCAGACAAAACCAGAACCCAACTTTCTGCTTTACGAATGGAAGTTGCAACACGTTTAGGATTAAGAAATCCTACAGAATTTGCGCCACTTTGGGTTATAGATTTTCCTTTACTAGAATGGGATGAAGAAAGTGGTCGTTATCATGCTATGCACCATCCGTTTACATCTCCAAAACCCGAAGACATGAGTTTGATTGCAACCGAACCTGGAAAAGTTCGAGCCAATGCCTATGACATGGTATTAAATGGTAACGAAATTGGCGGTGGTTCTATTAGAATTCATGACAAAGATTTACAAAGCAGAATGTTTGATTTATTAGGGTTTTCTAAAGAAGAAGCCCAAAATCAATTTGGCTTTTTAATGAATGCTTTTGAATTTGGAGCACCTCCACACGGCGGATTGGCATTTGGTTTGGATAGATTAGTAGCCATCCTTGGAGGTCAAGAAACTATTCGCGACTTTATTGCTTTTCCAAAAAACAATTCTGGCCGTGATGTAATGATTGATGCTCCTAGTGCTATAGACAATAAACAGCTAGAAGAACTGCATATTAAATTAAAGTAATTTTTTATACGCTAAATTTTAATCTTTAAGGGTATTATCTTGATGAATTTGCAATTATTTAACATTGAAATAGTTGTAATCTCACAAATAAATTTATCTTTGAACATTATTAATTATTTTTTTTTACAAAATGCGAACAGGCAAAGTTAAATTTTTCAATGAGTCAAAAGGTTACGGGTTTATTACAGACGACGAAACTGGCAATGACATTTTTGTTCACGCTTCGGGCGTTCAAAACAACACACTTAACGAAGGAGACAAAGTTTCTTACGAAGAAGAAGAAGGAAGAAAAGGTAAAATAGCGGCACAAGTTACCCCTATCGAAGACTAATAAATATTATTTTTTGAATGCCTAGAATGAATTAACGTCTCGAAATATTTCGAGGCGTTTTTATTTATAATTAATTTAAATAAGCGTTTTTTTAGACAGTTATAACAAACGTTTATGTATTGTTTCTTGCGTTTTAATTATTGCGATGTATATTTGTAAAGTTTTAATTTTTAATCCAAATTAAGGATATGCAATCCAATCAATTAGATTATTTGCCAATAGTAATGCAAGCTGGTTTAGCTATAGGTTTTGTGGTATTAACTATCATTGGCTCAAGTTTTTTGGGTCCAAAAAGACATTCAAAAAATAAAGACAAAAATTTCGAATGCGGAATTGAATCAGTCGGAAATGCTAGAATACCGTTTTCGGTAAAATACTTTGTTGTAGCTATTCTATTTGTATTATTCGATGTAGAAGTTATCTTTCTTTATCCTTGGGCAATTAACTTCAAGGAATTAGGCATGGAAGGAATGATTAAGATGGTAATCTTTATGGCACTTTTATTAATTGGATTTTTCTACATCATTAAAAAGAAAGCCTTAGAATGGGAATAAATCAATAATTGCTATGAGTACTTCAAATCCAAATATGGTTGCTCCACCAGAAGGAGTTGTAGGCGAAGGTTACTTTGCTACAAAATTAAACGATGTTGTCGGATTAGCTCGTGCTAATTCACTTTGGCCATTGCCTTTTGCTACTTCATGTTGCGGAATTGAATTTATGGCTACCATGGCATCTCATTATGATTTGGCGCGTTTTGGCTCCGAAAGAGTAAGTTTTTCACCTCGTCAGGCTGATATGCTAATGGTTATGGGAACTATTTCAAAAAAAATGGCACCTATACTTCGTCAAGTTTATGAACAAATGTCTGAACCTAGATGGGTAATTGCTGTTGGTGCTTGTGCTAGTTCAGGTGGTGTTTTTGACACGTATTCTGTATTACAAGGAATTGACAAAGTAATCCCAGTCGATGTTTACGTTCCAGGTTGTCCTCCAAGACCAGAACAAATTGTAGATGGTGTAATGCAGTTGCAAGAATTAGTTAAAAACGAATCTGTTCGCAGAAGAAATTCACCAGAATACAAAGAACTTTTAGCTTCTTATAACTTATAATATGGCATTAGAAACAACGTATATACAAGAAAAATTATCTCAAAAATTTGGCAGTAATGTGCTTAATTTTGAAATGAAAAGAGATATATTTTCTTTGGAAGCTACTTCAGAAACCGTTCATGAAGTAATCCAAACTTTAAAAGAAGACGAAAGTTTGAATTTTCATTTTCTAACGGACGTATGTGGAATTCACTTTCCAGACAATGACGAAAATCACCAATTTGCTGTGGTATATCACTTGCACAATTGGATTGAAAATATGAGAATTAGAGTAACTACTTTTTTAAAAGGTGAAAATCCTGAAGTTTCATCAATTATAGATTTATTTACTTCTGCCAATTGGATGGAACGTGAAACATGGGATTTTTATGGAATAAATTTCATCGGTCACCCACAATTAAAGCGGATTTTAAATATGGATGAAATGGTTTCTTTTCCAATGCGAAAAGAATTTCCTTTAGAAGACAGTGGAAGAACCGACAAAGACGATCGTTTTTTTGGAAGAACAATCAAACAAATAAAATAAATAATTCAACATTATAAAATGTCAGAACTATTATTACCACCAGAGCATCGATATGCCAAGATAATTGAGGAAACTCGCAATAGTGACGGAAGTGAGCTTACTATTTTAAACTTAGGTCCAACACATCCGGCTACTCACGGTATTTTTCAAAATATCCTTTTGATGGATGGCGAAAGAATTATTGATGCCGAACCAACAATAGGATACATTCACAGAGCTTTTGAGAAAATTGCCGAAAATCGTCCGTTTTATCAAATTAATGTTCTAACCGATAGAATGAATTATTGTTCCTCGCCAATCAACAATATGGCTTGGTGGATGACTGTCGAAAAATTATTAAAAATAGAAGTTCCAAAACGCGCTCAATATCTTAGAGTTATCGTAATGGAATTGGCGCGTATAACAGATCATTTAATATGTAATTCCATTCTTGGTGTTGATACTGGAGCCTATACAGGATTCCTTTATGTATTCCAATTCCGTGAGAAAGTTTACGAAATATATGAAGAAATTTGTGGTGCTCGATTGACTACAAATATGGGAAGAATTGGTGGTTTTGAAAGAGATTGGTCTGAGGAAGCTTTTAGAAAACTAGATGTCTTTTTAACTGATTTTCCAGTAGCATGGAAAGAATTTGAAAACCTATTTGAAAGAAATAGAATTTTTATAGATAGGACAGTAAATGTAGGCCCATTAACAGCTGAAAGTGCTATGGATTATGGATTTACAGGACCAAATCTTCGTGCTGCAGGAATTGATTACGACGTTAGAAAAGCACAACCCTATTCATCGTATGAAGATTTTGAATTTGATGTTCCTGTTGGAAAATCTGGTGATACTTATGACCGTTTTTGTGTTCGTAATGCAGAAGTTTGGGAAAGTTTAAAAATCATTCGTCAAGCTTTAGACAAATTACCAGAAGGTCCAATTCATGCTGATGTTCCGGATTATTATTTGCCACCAAAAGAAGAGGTTTATAACAACATGGAAGCATTAATTTATCACTTTAAAATTGTGATGGGTGAAGTTCCAGTTCCTGTTGATGAAATTTATCATGCCGTAGAAGGAGGAAATGGAGAATTAGGATTTTATTTAATAACAGACGGAAGTAGAACACCTTATCGTTTGCATTTTAGAAGACCATGTTTCATCTATTATCAAGCCTATCCTGAAATGATTAAAGGTTCAATGCTTTCGGATGCTATTGTAATTTTATCAAGCTTAAATGTTATTGCAGGCGAATTAGACGCATAAAAACAGTGTAGAATTCAGATTTTAGACTATCGATTGAAAAATCTAATATCTAAAATTTAAAATCTAAAATTAGAAATGGAAATATCACACATAAAACAAGAAATAAACATAACTGAATCGTTGATGACACGGATTAATGAATTAATCAGTCATTATCCTGCAGATAAAAGAAAATCAGCTTTATTACCTGTTTTACATGAAGTTCAAGATGCACATGACAATTGGTTAAGCATCGATTTACAAAATAAAGTAGCCGAAATTCTTGAAATTCAAAACATTGAAGTCTATGAAGTTGTTACTTTTTATACAATGTTTAACCAACGCCCAATTGGAAAATACATGTTTGAATTCTGTCAAACTTCTCCATGTTGTCAAAATGGGGTTGAAGATTTAATGGATTATACTTGTGAAAAACTGGGCGTAAAAGTAGGCGAACCAACGAAAGATGGAAATTTTGAAGTTCGTGGAGTTGAATGTTTAGGTGCATGTGGATATGCGCCAATGATGCAACTAGGTGATTTTTATCAAGAGCATTTGACAAAAGAAAAAATAGATCAGTTAATTTCGGATTGCAAAGAAGGAAAAATCACTTTACACGATAAATAATATCATGGGAAGAAAAATATTATTAGACAAAATAAACGTTCCAGGCATTAAAACCTACGAGGTATATCGCAAAGAAGGCGGTTATGCATCTGTAGAAAAAGCTTTGAAAAAAATGACTCCAGATGAAGTAGTTGAAGAAGTAAAAACTTCAGGACTTCGTGGTCGTGGTGGTGCAGGATTTCCAGCTGGAATGAAATGGAGTTTCATTGATAAAAAATCAGGGAAACCACGTCATTTAGTATGTAATGCCGACGAATCTGAACCAGGAACTTTCAAAGACAGGTATTTAATGGAATACATTCCTCACTTATTAATTGAAGGAATGATTACTTCAAGTTATGCACTTGGAGCAAATTTATCCTACATATATATTCGTGGAGAATACATGTGGGTTTATAAAATTTTAGAAAGAGCAATAGCCGAAGCTAAAGCAGCTGGTTGGTTAGGGAAAAATATTTTAGGTTCAGGTTACGATTTGGAATTGTATGTTCAAATTGGTGGCGGCGCTTACATTTGTGGTGAAGAAACAGCACTTATTGAAAGTTTAGAAGGAAAACGTGGAAATCCTAGAATCAAACCACCATTTCCAGCTGTTGAAGGTTTATGGCAAAATCCAACTGTTGTAAACAATGTCGAAACTATTGCTGCTGTGCCTTGGATTGTAAATAATTCAGGTGCTGATTATGCTGCAATCGGCATTGGTCGTTCAACAGGAACCAAATTAATTTCTGCTTCTGGAAACATAAAAAACCAAGGCGTTTTTGAAATTGATTTAGGATTATCTGTTTACGAATTCATGAATTCCGACGAATATTGTGGCGGGATGCAAACCGACAGACCATTAAAAGCATTAGTGCCAGGAGGAAGTTCTGTACCAATATTACCAGCCAACTTAATTTACAAAACTGCAGCTGGCGAAGATAGATTAATGTCTTACGAAAGTTTGTCAGATGGCGGATTTGCAACAGGCTCCATGTTAGGTTCAGGCGGATTTATCGTTTACGATGAAAGAGCTTGTATTGTAAGAAATACATGGAATTTTGCACGCTTTTACCACCACGAAAGTTGTGGACAATGCACACCATGTCGCGAAGGAACAGGTTGGTTAGAAAAAGTTTTATGGAGAATAGAAAACGGTCAAGGTCGCGAAGAAGACATTGATTTATTATGGAGTATTCAAGCAAAAATAGAAGGAAACACCATTTGTCCATTGGGCGATGCAGCTTCATGGCCAGTTGCTGCGGCAATTCGTCATTTTAGAGATGAATTTGAATACCATGTTCGTTTTCCAGAAAAAATTAAAAATAGAGATCACTTTGTAAATGAGCCATTTGAAAAAGTGAAGCATTTAGTAGCAAAGCAAACAGTATAATTTAAAAGTCTGAAGTTGGAAGTTGGAAGTTGGAAGTGGCAACACTTAAACTTTTAAACTTTTAAACTTTTAAACAAAGAAATAATGAAAGTAACGATAGACGGACAAGAAATTGAAGTAGCTCCAGGAACAACAATTCTGCAAGCGGCTCGTATGATTGGTGGAGAATCTGTTCCGCCAGCCATGTGTTATTATTCAAAATTAAAAGGAACTGGCGGAAAATGCCGTTGTTGTTTGGTTGATGTTACCAAAGGTAGCGATAATGATCCACGTCCGATGCCAAAATTAATGGCTTCTTGTGTAACGGGTTGCCAAGACGGAATGGAAATTGCCAGCAAATCATCCGAAAGAGTTAAAGAAGCAAGAAATGCAGTAACTGAATTCCTTTTAATAAATCATCCTTTAGATTGCCCAGTTTGTGACCAAGCAGGTGAATGTGATTTGCAAAATTTAAGTTTCGAACATGGCAAATTACAACACCGTTTTATAGAAGAAAAAAGAACTTTTGAGCCAGAAGATATTGGCGATAAAATTCAATTGCACATGAACCGTTGCATTGTTTGTCAGCGTTGTGTAGAAGTTGCAGACCAATTAACTGACGGAAGAGTTCACGGCGTTTTAAATCGTGGAGACCATTCTCAAATTTCAACTTGTGTTTCTGCAGCTATCGATAACGAATTCTCAGGAAACATGATTGATGTTTGTCCTGTTGGTGCTTTAACCGACAAAACATTCCGTTTCAAATCGAGAGTTTGGTTTAACAAACCATTTAATGCTCACAGAGATTGCGACAAATGTTGTGGCAAAACTACACTTTGGATGTTTGGAAACGAAATTCAAAGAGTAACCGCTAGAAAAGATGAATTCCATGAAGTAGAAGAGTTCATTTGTAATACGTGTCGTTTTGATAAAAAAGAAGTTTCAGATTGGACTATCGAAGGTCCGAGAAAATTTGAAAAAGATTCGGTTATCAATCAAAACAATTATACTCGAAAAATGGATAAAGTCGTTATCAATACCGAAGAAGGAATTCTTGCTGGAAGAGCAATTGACCGTAAAAAAATCAGTATGGCTGAGATAGATTACAACGAGAAAATTGATGGTACTAATATAAATTCGAATAAAAATGGATAGTGCTTTCATCATTGAAAAAAGTATTTTTATAGTAGTGATTTTTGCTGTCACTATGGTTATGGCGATGTATTCTACTTGGGCAGAACGTAAAGTAGCGGCTTATCTTCAAGATAGAGTTGGTCCAAACCGTGCAGGTTGGGGTGGTTTATTACAACCGCTTGCAGACGGAATGAAATTGTTTGCCAAAGAAGAATTTGAACCCAATACACCAAATAAATTTTTATTCTACGTTGGTCCTGCAATTGCAATGAGCACGGCTTTAATGACTAGTGCCGTAATTCCTTGGGGTGATAAATTAGAGATTTTTGGAAGAACTGTTATTCTTCAAGCTACTGATATAGACAATGCATTACTTTATGTTTTTGCTATTATTTCTATCGGAATTTATGGAATTATGATTGGTGGTTGGGCATCAAATAATAAGTTTTCTTTAATGTCTGCCGTTCGCGCTGGTTCTCAAATGGTTTCTTATGAAATTGCAATGGGATTGTCTATTATTGCTTTATTAATGATGACAGGAACATTGAGTTTGAGAGAAATGTCAATGCAACAAGCAGGAATGAATTGGAATGTTTTTTATCAACCGGTTGGATTCCTTATATTTTTAATTTGTGCCTTTGCCGAAACTAACCGTACTCCGTTTGACTTGGCAGAATGTGAATCGGAGCTTATTGGAGGTTATCATACCGAATATTCATCGATGAAAATGGGATTCTATTTGTTTGCTGAATATGCCAATATGTTTATTTCATCAACTATTTTAGCCGTGTTGTATTTTGGTGGTTATAATTATCCTGGCATGCAGTGGATGACAGAACATGCTGGAGTTAACATAGCAAACATTCTTGGAATTATTGTTTTATTCATCAAAATATGTGGATTTATTTTCTTCTACATGTGGGTTCGATGGACAATTCCAAGATTTAGATACGATCAATTAATGCATTTAGGATGGAAAATATTAATTCCGTTATCCATCATCAATATTGTGATTACGGGTATTTGCCTTTTAGCTTTTAATTAAGAGAAAAAAATTATGTCAACATCAATACAAAATATATCCTTATCGGGTCACAAAAAACAAGTTTCTAATAAAGAAATGACTTTTTGGGAGCGATTATATTTGATAGCCATTATCAAAGGATTATTAATTACTATTAAACACTTTTTCAAAAAGAAAGCAACCATTCATTATCCTGAACAAGTACGAGAATTTAGTCCAGTTTATAGAGGAAAACACACTTTGAAACGTGATGAATTGGGTAGAGAAAATTGCACCGCTTGTGGTTTATGCGCACTTTCTTGCCCAGCAGAAGCAATTACCATGAAAGCAGCAGAACGCAAAAAAGGCGAAGAAATGCTTTATCGTGAAGAAAAATATGCCGAAATCTACGAAATCAATATGCTCCGTTGTATTTTTTGTGGTTTGTGTGAAGAAGCATGTCCAAAAGATGCCATCTACTTAACACTTTCCAAAGAACTAGTACCATCACTATACAACAGAGAAGATTTTATATACGGAAAAGATAAATTAGTTATGCCTTTGGATGTTGCATTGGCTAATTCTAAAAAGCTACATTAATATGTCAACAGTACTAATTATATTTTACATACTATCAGCGATAACACTATCGACTGCTTTTTTGACAATATACACAAGAAGACCAATTCATAGTGCTATTTATCTAGTACTATGTTTCTTCTCAATTGCTGGACATTATTTATTGTTTAATGCTCAATTTTTAGCAATAGTTCATGTAATAGTTTACTCGGGTGCTATTATGATTCTGTTCTTATTCACCATTATGTTGATGAATTTGAACAATGAAGATGAAGTGCACAAACCAAGAATTACAAGACTTGGAGCTATTATTATTTTTGTCCTTGTTAGTATTATCATGATTTCTGTTTTCATCAATTCAAAAACAATTATGGGTGATTATGACAACAGTGGTGTTGATTATCAATCGATAAAGGTTCTAGGCAAAGTATTGTTAAACGAATATATGGTGCCATTTGAGTTTGCTTCTATTTTATTATTAGTAGCAATGATGGGAACGGTTTTATTATCTAAAAAAGAAAAATCAGGAAAATAATGGGGAATATTTTAAATCAAATAGGTATTGAAAATTACATTTTCCTATCCGTATTACTTTTTTGTATCGGAGTTTTTGGAGTGTTGTATAGAAGAAATGCCATCATCGTATTTATGTCAATTGAAATTATGCTGAATGCTGTGAACTTATTGTTTGTTGCTTTCTCAACCTATCATCAAGATGCCGAAGGACAAATATTTGTTTTCTTTTCTATGGCTGTTGCTGCTGCCGAGGTTGCAGTTGGATTGGCAATTCTAGTTTCTATTTTTAGAAATTTAGGTTCAATCGAAATTGATAAATTGAAAAATTTAAAAGGATAATTTAATGGAAAAAAATTTAGCTTTAGTATTACTCTTATCTCCATTTATTGGGTTTCTTTTTAATGTTTTCTTTGGAAAAAAAGTAAGCAAAGGATTGTCCGGTGCTATCGGAACAATTGCTGTTGTGGTTTCGTTTTTAGTAAGCATTTGTTTTTTTACTCAATTAAATCAAAACGGGAAAGGATTTGAAATTTCACTTTTTGATTGGATACAAGTAAGTAATTTCAAATTGGATTTCGGAATTCTTTTAGATCAATTATCACTTTTATGGTTATTGTTTGTAACCGGAATTGGTTCATTAATCCATTTATATTCTATCAGTTATATGCACGACGATGAAAATATGCATAAATTTTTTGCCTATTTGAATCTTTTCATCTTCTTCATGATAACACTTGTAGTTGGGAATAATTTATTGGTCATGTTTATCGGTTGGGAAGGCGTTGGTCTTTGCTCCTATTTATTGATTGGGTTTTGGTATAAAAATCAACCGTATAACGATGCTGCCAAAAAAGCATTCATCATGAACCGAATTGGAGATTTAGGATTCTTAATCGGAATGTTCCTTATTGCTTATGTGTTTTCAACTTTAAACTATACTGAAATTCAAACTTTAGTTATAAAAGGCGAAACCAATTCATCGCTACTTAGTGTTGCTGCTTTATGTTTATTCATTGGTGCTTGTGGAAAATCAGCACAGTTGCCACTTTACACTTGGTTACCCGATGCCATGGCTGGACCAACGCCAGTTTCGGCATTAATTCACGCGGCTACAATGGTTACTGCTGGTATTTTTATGATTACTAGAATGAATTTCTTATTTGATATCACGCCAGATGTTCAAAATATAATTGCTATTGTTGGTGCTATTACATCATTGGTTGCTGCATCTATTGGTTTATTACAAAACGACATCAAAAAAGTGTTGGCCTATTCTACCGTTTCTCAATTAGGATTGATGTTTTTAGCATTAGGATTTGGAGCTTATAATGTTGCTGTTTTCCATGTAATTACTCATGCGTTTTTTAAAGCGTGTTTATTCTTAGGCTCAGGTTCCGTAATTCACGCTTTACATGGCGAACAAGACATGCGAAATATGGGTGGATTAAAAAAATACATGCCAATCACTTTTTGGACCATGATGATTTCTACGTTAGCCATTTCGGGAATATTTCCATTCGCAGGATTTTGGTCAAAAGACGAAATATTAATGACCGCTTTTGAACATAATACAACATTGTGGGTTGTTGCTTCAGTTGCTTCACTAATGACTGCTTTTTATATGTTCCGATTAATGTATTTAACTTTCTTCAAAGAATTTAGAGGAACCGAAGAACAAAAACATCATTTGCACGAAAGTCCAAGTTTAATAACTATTCCACTAATAATCCTTGCTGTTTTGGCAGCCATCGGTGGTGCCATTAATTTGCCAGGAAGCATGTGGTTGAACCATTTCTTGGAACCTATTTTAGTTGCAAAACACGAAGCACACGAACTAGGTGCTCATGAATTTATGTTAATGGGAATTGCTTTAGCAGGAGCTATTATCGCAATAATTTGGGCATATTCAAAATACATCAAACAAAGTTTTGTGCCAAAAGAAGACACTCAAATGGTTGGATTTTATAAAACCATTTATAATAAATACTATGTAGATGAATTTTATACTTTTTTAATTGTAAAACCTTTGAACGGACTTTCTAATTTTTTCCGAACAACTTTAGAACCAGCATTAGGACAAATAGTTTTCAGTTTGGGAACATTAGCCAATGGCATTTCAAATCAAGGTAGAAAAATTCAAACAGGAAGCGTTGGTTTATATCTTTTTGCATTCGTTTTAGGACTTTGCGCCATCATTTCTTATTTATTTATAGCTCGATAATTTTTATATAATGAATGTAACTCTATTATTACTATTACTTTTAACAGGTTCGATTGTTACCTTTTTATCTGGTGATAAATTGGCTTCAAAAATAGCATTGCTATTCAGTGTTTCCGCTTTTGCTGTTTCATTATATCTGTTAATGCTTTTCAACCAAGGAGAAATCATCAGCTATATGAGTAGTTGGATGCAAAAACCAAATGTGTCATTTGCTCTAAAAGCAGATGGTTTATCATTAGCAATGGTTTTATTAACTACTGGATTAACACCTTTAATTATTCTTTCTTCCTTTGGAAACTCATATACTAATAGTAAAAACTTTTATGCATTAGTATTGTTCATGGCATTTGCTATGACAGGAACTTTCCTTGCTGCAGATGGATTATTGTACTATGTTTTCTGGGAATTGGCTTTAATCCCAATTTACTTTATCGCCCTAATTTGGGGTAATGGCGACGCTGAAAAACGTAAAAAAGCAGTAGTCAAATTTTTCATCTACACATTAGCGGGTTCATTATTTATGCTTGTAGCCTTTGCTTATTTATATTCCAAAGCGGGAAGTTTTATTCTTGAAGATTTATACCAATTGCGATTATCAGAAACAGAACAATTTTGGATATTCTTTGCTTTTTTTGCAGCCTATGCCATCAAAATTCCAATTATCCCTTTTCACACTTGGCAAGCAAAAGTATATCAAAAAGCACCAACGGTTGGAACAATGTTACTCTCTGGAATTATGCTGAAAATGGGATTGTATAGCGTTATTCGTTGGCAATTGCCTATTGCACCAGATGCCGCAAAAACCTACATGCCTTATTTAATTGGAGTGAGTGTCGCTGGTGTAATTTATGGTTCCGTTGTAGCATTGCGTCAAAAAGACTTGAAAAAATTATTGGCATATTCTTCCTTAGCGCACGTTGGATTAATTGCTGCAGGTTGTTATACATTAACTGCTGATGGACTAAACGGTGCGGTTTATCAAATGATTGCGCATGGTTTTGTAATAGTTGGACTTTTCTTTGCAGCCGAAGTAATTTTCAGAAGATTTGAAACGAGAAAAATCAATGAACTTGGTGGTATTCGTTCGCAAGCTTCAAAGTTTACTTCTATGTTTATGATTTTGGTTTTAGCATCAGTTGCATTACCAGGAACATACAATTTTGTTGGAGAGTTTACTGTTTTATATAGTTTGAGTCAAATCAATATTTGGTTTGCAGTGTTTGGCGGAACAACCATAATTCTTGGTGCTTATTATATGTTAAAAATGTTTCAAAATGTAATGTTAGGCGACACCAATACTAAAGTTTTTGCTGATGTTACTCTAAATGAAACCATTGTTTTTGTTACTATCATTGGCTTCCTATTGTTCTTTGGATTGTATCCAAAACCAATTAACGAATTAGTAAATCCGGCAATTCAAAATATTTTGACCGTAATAAATAGATCATAAAATGCAAGTATTAATAGCAATAGCATCCTTAGGAATTTTTTGTTTAGTAGCAGAAATTTTCAATCTTAGAAAAATACTAGTTCCAGTTTCTGTAATTGGTTTACTTGCCATCCTTGGAATTACTCTAAATTTTTGGTCAATTTCAGATTCGTTAGACGCACGATACATTACGATGATTGCTTCTACTGGTTTTTCAAAAGCATTCATTTCATTGTTTATCATTCTCACTATCTTTATTTTAGCCATGAGTAATGATTATTACAAAGAACACCCAACAAAATTTTCAGATTTTATAGCCATCAAAATTTTTCTTTTAACTGGAGCCGTTGCTATGGTTTCTTTTACGAATTTGGCTATGTTCTTTTTAGGAATTGAAGTATTGTCTATTTCATTATATATTTTAGCCGCTAGCAATAGATTAAACATTAAAAGTAACGAAGCTGGTATGAAATATTTCTTGATGGGTTCGTTTGCATCAGGAATTATTCTTTTTGGAATTTGCTTAATATATGGTGCAACGGGTTATTTTGATATGGTTGAAATACACGATTTGTCGCAAGGTATAGGTTTGCCTGTTTGGTTTCCTATTGGAATAGCTTTAATGATAATTGGTATGCTATTTAAAATTGCAGCTGTTCCATTCCATTTTTGGGCACCCGATGTATATGAAGGTTCTCCAACGTTAATTACAGCTACGATGAGTACTTTGGTAAAAGTTGTAGCAATGGCTACTCTTTTCAAACTTTTAAATGGATTGCTTACATCTATACCGCCAAAAGTTGAAATACTAATACTGATAATTTCTATTTTGTCGATGACCGTTGGAAATATTATGGCATTACGACAAAAAAATGTAAAAAGAATGTTAGCTTTTTCGGGAATATCACATGCTGGATTTATGCTAATGACTCTATTGACAATGGCAACCGCAGCTAACAATCTATTGTACTATACTTTTGCTTATGGTTTAGCAGGAATTGCTGCTTTTGCCGTAATAATTCATGTTACTAAAAACAAAGAAGACGAAGCTATTTTTAACTTTAATGGCTTAGGAAAAACAAACCCATTAATGGCAGCTGCTTTGACGGCATCATTACTTTCCATGGCTGGAATTCCAATTTTCTCTGGATTTTTTGCCAAGTTTATGTTGTTTACAGATACTATAAAATCAGGATTTATTGCTATTGTAATTGTGGCTGTAATTAATTCAATTATTAGTATCGGTTATTATTTCAAACTTATTTTAGCAATGTACACCAAAGAAGCAACTGCTGAAAAAGAGTCTATTTCATCTGTTTATACGATTGTTGCTGTACTAGCAATTATACTAAATATTATCATTGGTATTAATCCTTCTTTGGTATTAAACTTGATGTAATTTTACAATCATCACACTACAAAAAAAGTCATTGAGAAGTTCTTAATGACTTTTTTTTGTTTCTAAAATGAAATCTAAAAACCTAGAATGATTTTAGCAATTGAAAAATAAATTAAAATTCCACAAATATCATTACTTGTGGTAATAAACGGACCAGTTGCTAATGCTGGGTCAATTCCAAATTTATTCAATATCAAAGGTATAAATGTGCCAATTAATGAAGCAATAATAATAACCGAAATTAAAGCAATAGTTACAATCATCCCAATTTTTGGATCAACTCCAAGAATAAAATGACTACCAATAAATAGAATGGTTGCTAAAATAACGCCATTTAATAACGCTAAAGAAATTTCCTTTAATAGTCGATTCACAATAGAACCACTTATAGATTGATTTGCCAAACCTTGAACAATAATGGCCGAAGATTGAACACCAACATTTCCAGCCATTGCAGCAATTAGTGGTGTAAAGAAAAATAATTCGCCATGTTTTTCCATTGCTCCGCCAAATAAGCCAAGCATTTCTACAGATATAAATCCACCGCAAAGTGCTAAAACCAACCAAGGCAATCGCGCTTTTGTTAACTCAATGATGCTGTCATCTGCTTCAACATCTTGCGAAATACCAGCAGCCAACTGGTAATCCTTATCGGCTTCTTCTTTGATTACGTCAACAATATCATCAATAGTAATTCTACCTACTAATCTTCCCATTTCATCTACAACTGGAATGGCTTCCAAATCGTATTTCTGCATAATTCGAGCCACATCAACACTTGGCATGTTTACTTTTACTGAATCAACTTTTGGGATGTAAACTTCGCTAATAGGTGTTTTGGTAGATGTAGTTAATAAATCTTTTAAAGAAAGTCTTCCTTTTAGCCGATTTTCATCATCAACAACATAAATGGAATGAACACGTGTAACGTTTTCGGCTTGAATGCGCATTTCTTTTACACAAGTCAATACGTTCCAGTTTTCATTAACTTTTACCAACTCTTTTCCCATCAAACCACCAGCAGAATCTTCGTCATAACGCAAAAGATCAACAATGTCTTTGGCGTGTTCTAAATCTTCTAATTCCGAAATTACCTGCTCTTTTTTGCTTTCTGGTAATTCATTGATGATGTCTGCAGCATCATCGGTGTCCAATTCGTCAAGTTCTTCTGCAATTTCTTTGGCAGAAAGGCCACGTAGAATTTTTTCACGAACATCTTCTTCAAGTTCAAGAAGAATTTCTGCTGTTTTCTCACTATCAAGAATACGGAAAACATAAGTAGCATCATCAATACTTATTTCATCAAAAATCTCAGCAATATCAGCATGGTGCATATCATTAAGCAACAATTCTAATTCTTGGTCGTTTTTGACTAGAATGAGTTGCTCAATTTGTTCTATTAATTCTTTGCTGATTTTAAACTGCATTGGCGGCTATTTTTTGTGTGATTTCAACAAACTGTTCTACAGATAACTGTTCTGGACGAAGGTCAAAGATAGTATCTTCTTTTAAATTATCTGATAATTGAAATGATTTTAAACTATTTCTAAGCGTTTTTCTACGTTGATTAAAACCTGTTTTTACTACATTAAAAAATAATTTTTCATCACAAGGTAACGAGAAATCTTCTTTTCTTCTCATGCGCATTACACCTGATTTCACCTTTGGTGGCGGATTGAAAACTTCTGGCTCCACTGTAAAAAGATACTCTACATCATAAAATGCTTGCGACAAAACGGAAAGAATTCCATACACTTTATTTCCTTTTTTAGAGCAAATTCGTTCGGCTACTTCTTTTTGAAACATTCCAGAAAACTCTGGAACTTGATTTCGCATTTCTAAACATTTGAAAACAATTTGTGTAGAAATATTATAAGGAAAATTGCCGATGATAGCAAAAGGTTTCCCTTCCAAAACTTCGTTGATGTTGTATTTTAAAAAGTCTTTAGAAATTATTTTGTTATGCAGTTTTGGATAATGTGAATCCAAATAGGATACTGATTCGGTGTCGATTTCAATCACGTAAGTATCAATTTCTTTTTCCAAAATATATTTGGTCAAAACACCCATTCCTGGACCAATTTCCAAAACGGTTTCATAGCCCGAAAAGGACAAAGTATCGGCTATGTTTTTCGCTATGCTTTCGTCGGTTAAAAAATGTTGCCCAAGGTGTTTTTTGGCTTTTACTTGCATGTTATGTGATTTGTTTTTTCAAGAAAATGGAAATTAATATTCCGAAATCAATTCTAATTCAGTTCTGAATGCCAACATTTTTTCACCGAATAATTGCATTCCTTCTTCTCGAAGTTTTGGTGCATCTTCGTCGTAATATTTTTGTAGCGTTTCTTTGCAATCAGTTGTAAATTGTACTGCATAGGTCATTCCGCCCATTTCTTCATCTACTAAAACCCGAACCATTCGTGCTGAAGTAAATTTTCCAGTATTTAATACATCGTGAATGTGTTTGTGATGCATCCAAATCATCCATTGGTCGTGAACGCTTTCGTGTATATTGATGGTAACATTATATATAATCATGTAATTTTAGATATTAAAGTTTAGATATTATTTCCTATTTAGCACTTCGACTGCGCTCAGTGTGACAAAACTGCCTACTGCAACTGCTCACTGAACACTCATTTCTGTACTTCGATTGTGCTCAGTGTAACAAAACTGACAACTACAAAGTAGTATCGCCACGCAATTGCCTGTATTTCTTCCTGCTATCAACGTAGTAAATACTGTCTTCATGCTTGAAAATCATTTCTTCATAAAGTGGTTTGGCTTTTTCAGCATCATTGAGTTTTAAATTATATATCTCAGCCGAATAGTATAAAGCTTCATCAATATAAATTCCATCTTTATGATTAGTGATTATTTCATTGTAATTTTCTAAGGCTTTAGTATAATCGCCTTGTTTTTCATAGATTTTTCCAATTCGGAGTAATGTCACGGCTTCAATTTCTTCCCCTTTATGTTCTTTTAAAATCAATTGAAATTGGGATAATGCGTCTTGTTTTTTATTTTGATACAACAGAAAATCACCACGAGAAAATTGCTTCAAAGCTACTTGTGTAGAATCTTCTACGGTGTTGTCGCTAATCAATAAAAACAAATCCAACGCATCATTGGCAATTAACTGAGTGGAGGCCGATTTTAAAACTTTTAGTTGATGCGATGCCCATTTAAAATCAGCTTTGTAATAACTGGTTTTTGCCGTTTTTAAACTCGCTTCTTGACCAATAACATCGCCGCTTAAATCATTTTCTATTTGAGAATAATAAATCAAGGCTTGGTTGAATTTTTCTTCAAACAATAAAATATCTGCCAAATCCATTTTTACTTCTGCCAATTGGTATTTATTCAACGGCATGTCCATGGCATTTTTTAAAATCGTTTTGGCTTTTTCGGTGTCTTTTAAATGAAAGGCTGAAAAATTAGCATCCAATTTTAATAATGATAAAGTATATGGACTAACGCCAAATTGTTTAATCAACACATCCAATTCTTGGGTAATTGCTGGATAGTCTTTTTCGGTTGCAATATCAATTTTCATTTCAACCAAATAAGAATGTGCTTGAATTAACAAATCTAAATTATTGGTATTGTCTAAAACGAACATCAAGATTTCTTTAGCAGCTTCCGAATCTTTATCGTCAATAGCCATTTCGGCTAAATTCACAATATTAGAAAACGATTCCGGATTTCGTTTATAAATCGCTTTTTGCTGAATAAAAGCTTTGCTATATTCTTTTAATTGCACATAATACCAACTTAAAAAATCGTTCCAAAATAAATCTTGTGATTTTTGGGTTCGAAGAAGTAGTGCTTTTCGAAGTGTATTATTGAAATTCTCATCTGTGTCTTCCGTCATAAATCGGGATAGCTGATTTTGAATAATTGGAAGGTTTTGAGGGTTTTGAAAACCTTCGGCAAGAAAGGTTTCAATCATCAAATCGGTATTCCCTTTTTGTCCATAAAGTACTGCCATTTGAAAATTAAAACTCATTTTTGGTTCTTTTTCCAATGCCGTTTGATATGCTAGCAATGCATAATCTATCAAAGATTTTCGTTCAAAAACATAAGCAATTCCGTAAACTTCGTTAGCATTGATTTTTATTTTTTCAATAGCTTGGTCATAATATTTAGTAGCTTTTTCATTATTCTTTTGCAATTGATAGTTATAACCCAATTCAACTAAAAGATTGCTTTGACGGTATTTGTCCAATCGTTCTTGAAGTGCTTTTTCCGCCTTGTCATATTGTTCTAGTTGCTGATAACATTCTACAACACGTTGAAAATAATTGGAATTTCCAACTTGCATTTTTAGTAATTCTTCGTAGGACACCAAAGCTTTTTCAAATTCGCCACGGTCAAAATAATTGTTCGCCAACTGTTCATTTTGTGCTTTTGCACAAATGGTTAGAAAAAGAAACAGAACAATAAAAAATTTTTTCATGTAATGGAGATAAAAAACAATGCACTAAAGTAACGTTTTTTGTGTCAATTTAGTGCATTGTTTAAGGAAGATTAACGTTTTAGTTAATAATATCGAAACCAGTATATGGTCGTAAAACCTCAGGAATTACAATTCCTTCTGGTGTTTGATAATTTTCTAATATTCCAGCAAGAACTCTTGGCAACGCTAATGAACTTCCATTTAATGTATGTGCCAATTGGGTTTTTCCGTCTTTTCCTTTGAAACGCAATTTCAATCGATTGGCTTGAAAAGTTTCAAAATTAGAAACTGAACTAATTTCTAACCAACGATCTTGCGCTGTAGAAAATACTTCAAAATCATAAGTCAATGCCGAAGCAAAACTCATATCACCACCACAAAGTCTTAAAATTCGGAAAGGTAATTTCAATTCGCGCATAATGTTTTTTACGTGTTCAACCATGCCGTCCAGAGCTTCATACGATTTTTCAGGATGTTCAATACGAACGATTTCTACTTTATCAAATTGATGCAAGCGATTCAAACCACGAACATGCGCACCATAAGAACCTGCTTCACGACGAAAACATGGTGTATAACCTGTATATAAAACGGGTAATTCGTTTTCTTGCAAAATCACATCGCGAAATAAATTGGTTACTGGAACTTCAGCCGTTGGAATTAAGTATAAATCATCAATACCAACATGGTACATTTGACCTTCTTTGTCTGGCAATTGACCCGTTCCATATCCCGAAGCTTCATTTACCAAATGGGGCACTTGTACTTCTTGATAACCTGCTTCTGTGTTTTTATCTAAAAAATAGGCTATCAAAGCACGTTGCAATTTGGCACCTTTTCCTTTATAAACAGGAAATCCTGCGCCAGTGATTTTTACACCTAATTCAAAATCAATAATATCATATTTTTTTACTAAATCCCAATGTGGCATTGCGTTTTCATGCAAAACAGGAATGTAGCCTTCTTCAAAAACGTTCAAATTTTCTTCAGGAGTTTTACCAACAGGAACAATTTCTGCCGGAAGATTTGGCAACAAATACATTCTTTGTAACAATTCAGCAGCAAAACCATCTACTTTTTCAGAAAGGTCCTTGCTGGTTTCTTTCAATTGTGATGTTTTTAACTTTAATATTTCTGCTTTTGCTTTTTCGCCGTTTTTCATCATTTCGCCTATGGCAGATGATAATTTGTTGGCTTCAGCTAAAGTATTGTCTAAATCATTTTGCGTACTTCTTCTGTTCTCGTCTAGTTCAATTACTTCTTCTATAATGGTTTTTGCATCCAAATGCTTTTTTGCCAAAGCAGTAATAACTTTGTCTTTGTTTTCTCTGATGTAACTTATTTGTAACATAGTTTTCTTTAATAAGGTTGCAAATTTAATGAAATGTTTTAGAAATAGATTCAGTTCCTTAAAAACTTGTTTTTTTCTAATTTGATTAAAATCAACTTTATAGTCTTGTTATTAATCTTTTTTTAAGACAACCTTACTTCAATATGTATTATATTCGCAAAAATTACTATACTATCATGAAAAATATCTATCTATTCTTTTTCTGTATTAGCGTTTCTTTTGTCTTTAGCCAAAAAAAAGAAAGCACTACCAAAACAATAGCGGAAGCAGAAATGAAATCAGCATCAAGAATTGCTAATTTTCAAGCAAATCCAAATACAGCTAATTACGATGTAACGTATCAAAAACTTGAATTTACTGTAAATCCAGCAGTAAAATTTGTGAGTGGCAAAATAACAACCACGTTTACGGCATTGACAAACATGAATTCAATAACATTTGATTTTGCTAATGAATTAACTGCAAGCGTTATAAAAAAAGGTGCAACAAATTTAAGTTTTACCGAAAACTCGAACAATGAATTAGTGATTACACTTCCATCTACACAGTTAGCAGGTACTTCGGCTACCATCGAAGTAACTTATTCGGGTGTTCCACCAAATAATGGATTTGACTCTTTTGTTAAAAGTACACATAATGGAACTCCAATTATTTGGACACTTTCAGAGCCTTTCGGTGCTAGAGATTGGTGGCCTTGTAAACAAGATTTAAATGATAAAGTAGATAGTATTGATGTTTATATAACAGCTCCTTCTCAATACATTGGTGTTTCTAATGGTATTGAGCCCGAAGCTCCAGTAATTAATGGAGCTAACAAAACAACCCATTTTCATCATGGCTATCCAATACCTGCTTATTTAATTGCAATCGCCGTTACAAATTACACTGTTTATAATCAAGTTGGAGGAACAGCTCCAAATGAATATCCAATTATAAATTACATCTATCCCGAAAATTTTGCATCAATTCAACCACAATTGAGTGAAACACCTGCCATTTTAGAGTTGTATGAGAATTTATTTGAAATTTACCCATTCCACAATGAAAAATATGGTCATGCTCAATTTGGTTGGGGTGGAGGAATGGAACACACTACAGTTTCATTTATGGTGGGTTTTGATAGACAACTAATTGCTCACGAAATGGGTCATCAATGGTTTGGCGACAAAATTACTTGCGGTTCTTGGAAAGATATTTGGCTCAATGAAGGTTTTGCAACTTATTTGGCAGCTTTAGTCATCGAGAATTTTGATGGTTTAGATTCATTCATTGCCGAAAAAATAGACATGGTCGATTATATAACCTCGAGTCCTAACGGGAATGTTTATCTTGATGATATTGAGGCGACTAACGTAAATAGAATTTTCAGCAGTCGATTAAGCTATAACAAAGGCGCCATGATTTTAGAGATGTTACGTTTCAAAATGGGCGATACTGCTTTTTTTCAAGCTTTACGTAATTATTTAGCCGACCCAAATTTAGCTTATAAATATGCCGTTACAACTGATTTAAAATCACATTTAGAAGCAGTTTACGGTCAAGACTTAACCGAGTTTTTTGATGACTGGGTTTACAATGAAGGATACCCAACTTACGACATCACTGCTCAAAATTGGGGTTCTGGGCAAGCAAAATTTGTTGTTTCACAAACGCAATCCGATGCTTCTGTAAGTTATTTTGAAATGCCAGTGCCTGTAAGAGTTTATGGCTCAAATGGTGAAGAACAAGATATTGTTTTAGAAAACACATTTGACAATCAAGAGTTTATTGTTAATATCCCTTTTACTATCACAAATGTTGTTTTTGACCCAGAACAGCATTTAATTGCAAGAAATTCAACAGCAACATTACAAAACTCTAATGTTGAATGGAATCAGACAATTTCTGTTTTTCCTAACCCAACAAATTCCATTTTACATATTCAAAAACCGAATGATTTATCAATTGAATCTGTAACACTTTATAATTCTTTAGGACAAATGGTTTTGAAATCAAATGAAAATGATTTGACAATCGAAAGTCTTTCAAATGGAGTTTATGAACTTCAATTGAATACTAATCAAGGTAAATTTCACAAAAGAATCATAAAACAATAATCTATTTTTGAAAAATATTCCAAAGGCTTGTTCGAAAACCTTACTTTTGTGCGCTTATTTAAAAAAGAATTAAAATTAAAGAATGGAAATCGTAATTAAATTATCTCAATTTTTATTGAGTTTATCAATACTTATCATACTTCACGAATTAGGACATTTTATTCCTGCCAAATTATTTAAAACTCGAGTTGAAAAGTTCTATTTATTTTTTGATGTGAAATATTCATTATTAAAAAAGAAAATAGGCGAAACCGAATACGGAATTGGATGGCTACCACTTGGCGGTTATGTGAAAATTGCTGGAATGATTGACGAAAGCATGGACAAAGAACAAATGCAAGGCGAAGCACAACCGTGGGAATTTCGCTCCAAACCAGCTTGGCAACGTTTGATTATTATGCTTGGTGGGGTAACCGTTAACTTTATACTAGCATTCATTATTTATATTGGAATGACGTATGTCTATGGCGATTATTACATCAAAAACAACGACCTTAAAGATGGAGTTTGGGTAACCAATCCAGTAGTTGAAAAAGCAGGAATTAAAACTGGCGATAGAATAGTGTCTGTTGATGGAACTCCTGTTGAGCGTTTTGTACCTTCGGTTAGCTTGGATATATTGATGTCTAAAAAAATAATTGTTGAACGCAATGGTCAAAATGTAGAAATAGATTTACCAGTTAATTTCATTGGTAAAATTCTTGACGAAAATAAAAAAGAAGTCATCAGATTAAGAATTCCATTTGTAGTTTCAAGTATTTCTGACGAATCAGCCAACAAAGATGTTTTAATGGCTAAGGATATATTAGTATCAGTAGGTGGAACATCTGCAAAATATTATGATGAAGCATTAAAATATTTCGAAGAACATAAAGGTCAAAAAGTAGCAGCTGTTGTTCTTAGAGATAATAAAGAGGTTGCTGTTAGTTTGCAAATCAACAATGAAGGAAAACTAGGTGTTATATCTGGTGGACTTAAAGAAGATAATTTAGAAAAATTAGGCTACTATAAATTTAGTAAAGAAAGCTATGGTTTCTTAGAATCATTTCCAATAGGAATTGATAAAGGAGTTACACAATTAAGTAACTATTGGAAACAATTAAAAGCAATATTCAACCCAAATACGGGAGCATACAAGGGTGTTGGCGGCTTTGCGGCTATTTATAATGTGTTTCCCGACACTTGGAGCTGGGAAACTTTTTGGAATATTACCGCATTACTATCAATTATGTTAGGAGTAATGAATTTATTACCAATTCCTGCTTTAGATGGTGGTCATGTTATGTTTTTATTATACGAAATGATAACAGGAAAAACACCAAGCGATAAGTTTATGGAACGTGCTCAATTAGTTGGTTTTGTTTTGCTTATTTCATTGTTGTTGTTCGCAAATGGTAATGATATTTACAAGGCAATTGTCGGTAAATAATTTTTTTTAAAAATAGTAGTTAAATTATTTGCAAAAAATAAAATTCGTTCTATCTTTGCAACCGCTTAAAAGATAAAACATCTTCCTCCTTAGCTCAGTTGGTTAGAGCATCTGACTGTTAATCAGAGGGTCCTTGGTTCGAGCCCAAGAGGGGGAGCACAAAACAAAAGACTTCACAGAGATGTGAGGTCTTTTTTGTTTCTTGAAAAGAAATACATCCTAAACGAACTTAAATAAAACAAAAAAACCTTCAAGTTTCCTTGAAGGTTAGTACCCGGAGTGGGAATCGAACCCACACTCCTAGGAACACGAGTTTGAGTCGTGCGCGTCTACCAATTCCGCCATCCGGGCAAAGTGTTAAATGAAATCATTAAATTTAATTTTTAGAAAAATTAATTAAAACAATAACATCCAAGCAAAGGATATGCTTTAGAGGTTGCAAATGTAAATATTTTTTCTTCACACAAACAAAAAAATAGTTAAAAATATGCTTTCATAGTTGAATTTTATTCCTAAATTTGCACCTCGGTAAAACGAAGCACAACTAACTAACTACACCCGAGACGAATACACACGAAAAGAATTAGGCAACATCTTAATCATTTAGTAGTAAGCGTAGCGGTATAAAACAACAAATAAAAAATGTCACATCAAGAACCTGAAGCAAAAATATTTGCTTGTTCCCAAAGTGTCCACCTCGCTGAAGAAATAGCCAAAAACTATGGAATTCCGCTTGGTAAAGTTACGTTCTCAAAATTTAGTGACGGTGAATTTCAACCTTCGTTTGAAGAGTCTATTAGAGGTTTACGAGTTTTTATTGTTTGTTCTACTTTTCCTAGTTCAGACAATTTAATGGAGTTGTTGTTAATGATTGATGCTGCAAAGAGAGCTTCAGCCAGACACATTACTCCAGTAATTCCTTATTTTGGCTATGCGAGACAAGACAGAAAAGACAAACCAAGAGTTCCGATTGGAGCAAAACTAGTAGCTAAATTATTAGAAACTGCTGGTGCTACTCGAATTATGACTATGGATTTACACGCTGACCAAATTCAAGGTTTTTTTGAAAGACCAGTAGATCATCTGTTCGCTTCAACTATCTTTTTGCCTTATGTTAAAAGTCTTCAATTAGATAATTTGACAATTGCATCACCAGATATGGGTGGCTCAAAAAGAGCTTATGCCTACTCTAAATTTTTAGATTCTGATGTGGTTATTTGTTACAAACAAAGAAAAGCTGCAAATGTAATTGGAACTATGGAATTAATTGGAGAAGTTAAAGGAAGAAATGTAGTATTGGTGGATGACATGGTTGATACTGGCGGCACATTAGCCAAAGCAGCTGATTTGATGATTGAAAAAGGTGCTTTAAGCGTTAGAGCTATTTGTACTCATGCTATTTTATCAGGTGATGCATATGAAAAATTAGAAAATTCTCAATTAAGCGAATTGATTGTAACGGATTCAATTCCATTAAAAAGAGAATCAAATAAAATAAAAGTAGTGAGTTGTGCACCACTTTTTGCTGAAGTTATGCACATGGTGCAACACAACAATTCCATTAGTGGAAAATTTTTAATGTAAAAGACAATTATAAGTTGTCAATGCATTTTTGAAATAGAATTATTATTAACTATATATTATTTACAATGAAATCGATTACGATTAAAGGATCAGAAAGAGAAAGCGTAGGCAAAAAAGCAACAAAAGCCTTACGTGATGCTGGAATGGTTCCTTGCGTTATTTACGGAGGAAATCAACCAGTACATTTTGCAGCAGAAGAAAAAGCATTCAAAAGCTTGGTTTACACTCCAAACGCACACACAGTTGTAGTTGATTTGGCAGGTAAAACATTTAATGCAATTCTTCAAGACATTCAGTTTCACCCAGTGTCAGACAGAATTAACCACATTGATTTCTTTCAATTAAATGACGAAAAAGAAATCATGATGGAAGTTCCTGTAAAAATAACAGGAACCTCTCCGGGAGTTTTACTTGGTGGTGAATTACGTTTGAACCAAAGAAGATTGAAAGTAAAAGCTTTGCCAAAAAACCTTCCTGATTACGTTGAAGCCAACATTTCAGAATTACAAATGGGTAACAAATTATATGTTACTAAATTAGTTCTTGGAGATTTTAAATTAATGCATCCAGACAACACTGTTGTAGCGCAAGTGAAGATTTCTCGTGCTGCTATGAAAGCCGCTCAAGAAGCAGCAAAAGCAGAAAAAACTGCAGCAAAAGGAAAGAAAAAATAATTTTCAATATACCTTTTCAAAAAAGCATCAGTTATTTACTGGTGCTTTTTTATTGGTTTCAATTCTATTACTTTTACACCATGAAATGGTTATTTTCACTTTTTAAAAAACAAATCAAGGAAAATCAAATCAACATGAAGAAATTTTTAATTGTTGGATTAGGAAATATTGGTTCCGAATATACAAACACGCGCCACAACATTGGGTTTAAAATACTTGATTATTTCGCTTCAAAAGAAAATTGCTCTTTTCAAACCATGAAATTGGGTGATATAGCAGAATATTCCATTAAAGGAAGAAAACTAATTTTTCTGAAACCCAACACCTATATGAATCTTAGTGGTAAAGCGGTAAAATATTGGATGGAAAAAGAAAACATTGAAAAAGAAAATATTCTAGTTATAACAGACGATTTGAATTTATCTTTTGGAAGCATTCGCATTAAAGCTAAAGGAAGTGATGGTGGTCACAATGGTTTAAAAAACATTCAGCTTTTGTTAAACACAACCGAATATCCACGATTCCGTTTTGGTATAAGTGACCAGTTTAAAAAAGGACAACAAGTAGATTATGTTCTTGGCGAATGGAATGAAGATGAAAACAGTAAACTAACTGAACGTTTAGATTTATCTATTAAAATCATTCAATCATTTGCCCTAGCTGGATTAAACAATACGATGAATGAGTTTAATGGAAAATAAAAAAGCGGTCAAAATTTTGACCGCTTTTTAAAATTATTTAAAATTATTTTTTAATCAACTTATCTGATTTCAATAATCTATTTTCATTATAAATTCTTAAATAATAAACTCCCGTTTCTAAATTGTCAACATAAATTTTATTATTAACTTCATCTAATTTTTGAGATTTAACCATTTGACCGTTTGTAGAGAATATTTCAACATAATCTACATTGATTTGAGGTGATGTAATCATAAAAAATTGAGATACTGGATTAGGATATATTGCAATAGATTGAATAGCTTCTTGTTCCGTTACGTTCAAGGATTGGCACCCATTTGAAGTCTTCAAACTAGCTCTTGGACCATTCATAGTTGCTTGAGCAATTGCCTTTTGACCAGCTGTAAAAAATGCCATACAAGCATCTGGCACATAATCCATATAATTCATAAACATCGCTCCGTTGGTTGAAGGAGAACACATATAAGTGTTATTAGGAAAAGATACACAATCATAATAAGCATCGTATGTTGCTGGGGTGTCTGCTACTCCATCATCTGCATCGCAATTACCATCACCCCATGGATGATCTAATCCAAAGTAATGACCAATTTCATGTGTAGCTGTTCTTCCTTTATTATATGGTGCTTGAGCTGTTCCTGTATTTCCAAAAAATTTATCTCCAATACACAAACCATCTCTATTTGCATAAGAAGTACCAACAATAGAAGGTAAATAAGCAAAACCTAATAATGTATTGTCTGTAAATCTTCCCACCCATATATTAAGATATTTTGTTGGATCCCAAACTGGTAATCCTGCAGACGTATAGTATTGATTTTCAAAAACAAATGAAGAGGCTACTGATTTTCTTTCAATTCCATTTGTAGCAGTACCATCTGGTTTTTGTGTTGCCATACAGAAAGCAAGTTCAAAATCAGCTCCTAATGGTCTAAAGGCTGTTGGAACAACTGAGTTAAAATCAGTATTTGTTTTTCTATAATCAGCATTTAATATTCCTATTTGTGATAAAATCTGTGCTTCACTAACATTTTGCGCAGCGTTTTTATATAATACATGCACAACTACTGGAATTGTATAAACCACACTGGTAGATCTATTTAATGCAGCATTTGTATTATTTGGATTTCGAATAAAATCCATAGTTTCTTCATGATGAATCTTAAACTCTGGATTATTTTGAATCAATTCATTCATCTTGTCATTAGTATGACATGTTCTTTGTGCTATAGCGACTATGCTGTTAACGAACAAGAAAACAATAATAATTTTTTTCATGGTTGTATTTAGTGTAAATTTTAAAAAAAGTTCTCAAATTTACTGAACTTTAGTTTTTTAGCAAATATAAATGCTTAAATTTAAAAAATAAGACAAAAAAACAGTTTTTAACAAGAATAGTCGAGTTTATTTTTGTTTAAAGAGGAAAGGTAACGTATCTATTTTTTTAAATTTTTACTTCATTTTAAAAAAATGGTAAGCTTTTTGACTATCTTTATTTCTAAATTCATAATTATGAAAAAAATTTTTCTAATTCCATTGGCATTTAGTTTGTCATTTTGTAATTGTAAAAAATCAGTAGTTGAAAATTCAAAAACTACTTCTATAGAATCGGTTTGTCCTGATAATGGTATTTGTACCGTTAAGATATATAAGAACAAAAGTTTAGAAGTAAAAACAGATGATTTAGGCGGTATTTATTATCAAATGCTAGATAATACAGCCACATCTGTAATTCAATATCAATACAATAAAACAGTTGAAGAAGGATTACAAGATGGTCAACATCGTGAAGAAATATTATTTGAAATTAACTCTTCTAAACCTTTACTAAATTTGAAAGATAAAAATCTTCAAGAAGTAAAAATGATATTTGGAAGACATTGTTTTTGTAAAGGTCAAGCCGGCTATTTTAAAGTAGAGGAAGGTTCTTTATCCCTTGAAAACAAAAATGAAACTACAACTTTTGAATTAGATTTTAAAATCCATAAAGTGCCTCAATTATTTGAAAAAGTTAAAGCTACTGTTCAATAAAAAAGGAGATGTTTAAAAAACATCTCCTTTTTTAGTATTAGTAACGTTAAGATTATTCTACCGCTATTTTTTTCACTTGTTTACTAACACCATCAGAAACTGTAACTAAATAAATGCCTTTTTGAACATTTTTTAATTGAATATTTTCGTTAAATAATGGTTTGTTTTCAAAAACTTGTTTCATTATTTCTCTACCTCTAATATCATGAACCATCACATTTACATCGTTGGTTGAGTTACTTGAAAACTGAATGGTAAAGTTACCATTATTAGGGTTTGGGTACAAAGCAAAATCATTAAATCCGATATTGTTTTCTGGAGTACTTAAGGTAACAGTTTGTGTACATACTTCAACGGACCAGCTATTTACTGTTCCTGAATCACCAGCAAAATTATCATAAACTCTAAATGTCCAAGTTCCTTGTGGATTTTGACCATTAAATGTTGCTAAACTTCCAGAAGGTGAAACTGTTTGTAATGTGTTTCCACCGCTACAGTTAATACCTGGAGAGCCATCACTAAACTTCATGTTCAAAGTAGCACTTGCGTTTCCACAGCCTCTATCAAATAATTTTACAAAAGTAGTTGGGTTTGCTGGACTACTAATTTCTGTAACTACATCGGATAAATAAGTGTGAGTAATACTATTTGAAACATTAACATCTGATATAGTTCCTGTTGCTGGGATAACTAAAGTTCTGATGGTGTAATTTCCTGGTGCCTGATCAACAATTGATATTGGACCTCCTGTAAAATTATAAGTATTACATTCGTTTACAATTGTATAGCCTAGTGCAATGTTCTTTGAAACTGTATAAAAAATATTGCCAACTGCTTCAATCATAATTCGACAAGTAGTAGATGCTACAAACGGTAACGTTACTGATTCCGAGCCGTCATTTAAAGTATTGGCAGCTAAAACTGTTGGAAAAGTAACGCCTCCATCAGTTGAAAGTAAAATATTTACATTTGAGGTATTAATACCATTTGCAGTTGTTCCAGCTACATCCCAAGTGATGGTTTGTGTAGAGCCTTGATTCCATGATACATTCTCAACATTTGGGCTTGTGATTTTGAAAGGGCCAACATTTGCAAATACTACATTCATGTTATCTCTATTTGTTTGACCACCATTTGGCATTCTATTATCTCTAACGGTTAGCGCAAAACTCATTGTTCTTGCAACGCTTGGAACTACTTCCCAAGTTGGTGTTAAATTTCCATTCAAGACATCAGCAAAAGAAGGCATATATCGATTTGGTGATGTTGAAGGCGGAAGAGATCTAAAGTTAGGTCCAGTTGATGATGTTGCTAATGGTGGTTGTGTTGAAACTTGAGTATTCGTTTGTTCCCAACAATATGTTAGTGCATCACCATTAGCGTCTGTTGCACTTCCTTTCAAGATAAATGCAGTTCCATTTGGAATAACATAATTAAGTCCAGCATCTACAACTGGTGCTGTGTTACCGTTAAGTGTATTGCCTGAACATGTTCCATTATTTACAACAAAAGAGGTCATTTGAGCGATACTAACGGCATGAAAATGTGCGTCAGAATTTCCTTGAATATCTGGAGCACAAATACCAGCATAACCCATTATTGTTGTTCCGCTTCCTGGTTCTACAGATGTTGTTGTACTAATGTTTCCACCACAACTGTTATTAAATGTATGTGTGGCACCAAATTGATGACCCATTTCATGGGCTACATAATCTATATCATAGGGATCTCCAACAGGAGAATCAGAACCTGTAATTCCTCTAGCTTTTGATGAAGAACAAGGAACTCCAAGCCCAGCTAATCCACCACCACCTGTACTAACGGTATGTCCAATATCATAATTGGCAGTACCAATTGCTCCATCTATAACGGTTTGACTTTCATTTATTAATGCGTTTGCATTGTTATTCGTAAAATTATCTGAAGTAATGAATATGATGATATCATTATTAGCTACTAAATTCATTCGTAAAGACATGTCTCTTTCATAAAGACCATTAACTCTCGTCATGGTTACTACCATAGCAGACAAAACTGCAGCTTTTTTTTGAGCCAAAGTACCCGAATTTAATCCTGCTGCTGCTACATGAAAAGCTGCATACTCTATTGTACAAGCCATCGCTAAACGGTATTGTCTAAAAGTACCGTCATTAACCAATCTTTCTTGTAAATTATTGGTTTTTGCATCAACAAAAGCAGTTTCATCTTGTACTAAACAGTTGAATTTATTTTCTTGTTTGTGAATACTCTTTTTGTTATACACAATATAATAGTTCAAATCTTTAGTATAAGTATCAATATAAAAAGTTCCAGATTTTCCAGAAAGTGACATTACATGAAGCCCAAAAAGTGTAGTGCTAAAGCGAATTGAAGCAGAAGCATCATCTACACCTTTGCCTGAATACGATTTGATTTCAGGAAATTTATCTGACAATCCTTTTTCCATAACAGGTGCTTCATAAATTCGATAATTTTGAATTTGACCATTTGAGTTTGGGAAAGCTATTACAACATTTGATTTAGTAGTACTTGAATCTAATGGTGCATTTTGTAATTGATTCTTAAGAGCTTCAAAATTTAACGCATACAAATCATATTCATTAGGTATTGTAGCGCGATCCATTTTGGGCAAAGCACTCACTCTTTCATTTGAGGCCTTAACCCAAAGTGAACTTTGACCATAACTGCTTGCGAAAAATGCAAAAGCAATTACAAATAATAGTAGATTTTTTTTCATTATTGAAATAAATTAATTAGAGTTATAAGTGTAAAGATAACCAACTTTATACTATTAACAAAGTGTAATTTATTTTTTCACAAAAAAGACTTTTAATAAACATTAGTCAAAACATCATTTTAATCCTTTTTTTTTAGTCCCAATTAATTATTATTTTTAGATTCTAAAACTTACTTTTGCAACAATTTATAATATACTTTCTTGAAACTATTCCATTCTATTTCAGATTTTAAGTGCAAATCAAAAACGATTGTAACTATTGGTACTTTTGATGGTGTACATCTTGGTCATCAGAAGATTTTAGAAAAAATAACCTCTAATGCCTCTCTGTCAAATCTCGAAAGTCTTGTTTTGACTTTTTTTCCTCATCCAAGAACTGTTTTGCAAGAAGGAACAGAAATGAAACAGTTGAATACTATTGAAGAAAAAATCAATTTACTAGATAAAATTGGCATTGATAATTTAGTTATTCATCCTTTTGACAAAGAATTCTCAAGATTAACAGCCGAAGATTTTGTAAAAATCGTTTTGGTTGACAAATTTCATGCTTCAAAAATTATTATTGGATTTGACCACAGATTTGGAAGAAACAGAACCGCAGATATTAATGATTTGATAGATTTTGGCGAAAAATATCAATTTGATGTGGAACAAATTTCTGTGGAAGAAATAAATGATGTTTCAGTAAGTTCAACAAAAATTAGAAATGCTCTAAACGAAGGCGATGTTACACTAGCCAATACTTTTTTGGATTATCGTTATTCCATAAAAGGATTGGTTATAAAAGGAAAACAATTAGGGAGAACCATTGGGTTTCCAACAGCTAACATTCAAATTAACGAAGTGTATAAATTAATTCCAAAAGAAGGTGTTTATATTGTTTGTTGTGACGTTGAATCGTCCACATATTATGGAATGATGAATATTGGACTAAACCCAACTACGGACGCTAACAACCAAAAACAAAAAATTGAAGTGCACCTTTTTGATTTTAATGAAGACATTTATGAAAAACCAATTACCGTTTCTTTCTTAAAAAGAATTAGAGATGAACAAAAATTTGAATCAGTTGCTGCTTTAAAAAATCAATTGTCACTTGATAAACTCAATGCTATTTCATACATAGAAAAAACTTTATCCTAATAATAACCTTTTTTCTATTTCAAAAAATCTAATTTTTTTGTTAAAAAAATAAATTTTTACAATATTTATCTTAACTTTATGGTTATCAAATTATTAATTTAATAGTTAGTACCATGAAATTATCTAAAGAACTTGTTAATGGATTTTTAATCTTTGCTGGAATAGCTATCTTTTTTTTAGCTATGGAAATAGCCGGATTAGCAAATAACTTTTATTTAAGATTTTTTAATGTCCTATTTGTATTTTATGGTGTGAATCGCACTGTAAAACAAAATATTGCCGAAGGGAAAAATGGGTATTTGAAAAATATGTTTTCTGCTGGATTAACTGCTTTCATTGGTGTGATTTTAAGCATCATCAGCTTAGTTGCTTTTATTCATTACAAAGGCGGAGATGCTTATATTGCTAATCTTTCCGAAAAATTTCTTTTTGGCGGTGCTAGTGTAAACGAATACAGTATTGGATTACTGTTTGAAGGATTAGCATCAGGCATGATTATCGTTTTTATCACATTGCAAGTTTGGAGAGGAAAAACTGTATTCAAGTAAAATCAATGATAATCATAGGCCAACTTATTTTGTTTCTTTATAACTTATCCCTATTTTTGATGCCCAATAAACATCCTATATGAGTATCACAAAACACAACTGGACAAAAGAAGAAATTATTGCTATCTACAACAAGCCTATGATGGATTTGCTTTATGAAGCAGCCTCTATTCATAGAGAACTCCATGATCCAAACGTGGTTCAAGTTTCTACGCTTTTATCTATTAAAACTGGCGGTTGTCCAGAAGATTGTGGCTATTGTCCACAGGCAGCTCGATACCATACTAAAGTGGAAGGAAATGATTTAATGTCTGTTTCGCAAGTTAAAGCACAAGCATTAAGAGCTAAAGAAAGTGGCTCGTCAAGAGTTTGTATGGGTGCTGCATGGCGCAATGTAAAAGATGGTGAAGAATTTGACCAAGTGCTAGAAATGGTAAGAACCATCAACAAACTAGACATGGAAGTGTGTTGTACTTTGGGAATGATTACCGAAAACCAAGCACAACGTTTAGCAGAAGCCGGACTTTATGCCTACAATCACAATTTAGACACTTCGGAAGATTATTATAAAGAAGTTATTTCTACTCGTGCTTTTGACGATAGAATTCAAACCATAGAAAATGTTCGTAAAACCAACGTTACTGTTTGTAGCGGTGGTATTATCGGAATGGGTGAAAGCATTGAAGATAGAGCAGGAATGTTAGTAGCTTTATCAACATTAAATCCACAACCAGAATCAGTGCCAATTAATGCTTTAGTAGCAGTAGAAGGTACTCCGATGGAAAACGAAAAACCTGTAGAAATTTGGGAAATGATTCGAATGGTAGCCACTACCCGAATAATCATGCCAGAAACTCAAGTAAGACTATCTGCTGGAAGAACAGAAATGTCTCGCGAAGGTCAAGCCATGTGTTTCTTTGCTGGTGCCAATTCTATTTTTGCTGGAGACAAGTTATTAACCACTCCAAATCCTGATGTGAATGAAGACATGAAAATGTTTGAAACTCTTGGATTAATACCCCAAAAACCATTCGTTAAAGTAATGCAACCAACAACTGTTGAAGCTGAAGATTCTCAGTTTACACCATTAGGCGAAAAACCAAGATGGACAAGACCAGGACATACCATTGAGCGCAATCTTGAAGCTTCTGGAAAAGGGAAATAATTGTATTGTACATTTATTACAAACAAAAAAGCATCAATCTCTTGATGCTTTTTGTGTTTAGTTTATAATGATTTTCTTCGAGACCAAAACTCCATTGGTAAGCGTAATTTTTATAATCAATGCTTGGTTTCTCACATTGTTTGAAATGGAATACATAAGAGTATCTAAATTACTCATCGTATAAACTTCTCTTCCTAATAGGTCAAATATCTGAACTTGACTTATCGTTTCTGTATTAGAAATAATGTTTATTTGAGAATGATTTGTAGAAATCACTACTTGATTGGTGCTATCAAAATTGGCATTTCCTAATGCTTGTGTGGTATAGCGCAATATGAATCTATCTTCAAACATGCCTTTTGTTGTAGTAAAGGTGTAAGGTGCATCTCTTAAATCATGAATAATACCCAGTAGCATATCTTCTATATAAATAGCTTGATTATTAGCAAACAATCCATCAACTGCTGCAATGGCTATTTTATAATTACCAACAGAATTGGAATTATATCCTAACCTAATAGTATCTTGATTATCAAAAGGCAATGTTTTTCCTTGAATACACAATGGTTGTAATGGAACATCATTTGAAAAAGAATACAATTTCAACCCAGTTGCTTTGGTTACTGCATCATATAGTCTGTCTGTATTGTTAGAAGCGTTTGTAACATATCCAACTAGAGTTCTATCAGTTTGATTATTAGGTGCAATAATATCCAGCCATATTCTATT
>ENA-UPXM01000800-UPXM01000800.1-activated-sludge-metagenome-genome-assembly--contig:-NODE-800-length-43929-cov-55.501345_pt1 | contig 43929 bp, 36 predicted proteins | sample MGYA00238178_ERZ772708 | MGnify/ENA primary metagenome ERZ772708 (study PRJEB29002, sample SAMN05720212) | activated sludge metagenome | isolation source: anaerobic digester from wastewater... | reverse complement strand
AAAAACGGCATTTACTGTCCTCCTGATCTTGAATATCGGGTAAGGGGCGCATCCCTTCTCTCGCCCCTGTTCCTTCTCTCAGCCCCGGATTACGATCCCCTTCCTAAGTATCATCACTTCCCCTCACATTGCCACCTCTTTCGGCAGGGTGATGGTGAAGGTGGTTCCCCGGGGCCCGGTGGCAAACGAGATGTTTCCCGAGTGCATCTTGACGAGCCGGTATGAGATGGAGAGACCGAGCCCGATCCCCTTGGGTTTGGTGGTGAAAAAAGGGTCGAAGATCCGGTTGCGGATGTTTTCCGGGATACCCTTGCCGGTATCCTTGACAATTATCTCGACCTGGGACCCCTTATCCGCCAGATGGACCTCCATCCTGCCGCCTGAGTGCATGGCCTGTACGGCATTGATGAACACGTTCATGAGCACCTGCTGCAGCAGGTCCGAATCGGCCCGGATACTGATCTGGCCGGGCGGATAGAACTCCATGACCTGGACATGATTCCGCAGGGCACTGTCCTGCATCAAAAACACGGTGTCCTCGATCACCCTCTTGAGATCGCATGCCTGTACATTCAGATCCTTGGGCTTGGCGAAGTCGAAAAAGTTGAGCAGCAGCTTGTTGAGCCGGTCGATCTCGACAATGATCCGGGATATGTAGGCGACGCGGTGATCGTTGTCCGGTATTTCCCCCTTAAGCGCCTGGGCTGTGGTCTTGATGCCGGCAAGGGGGTTGCGTATCTCGTGGGCGATGCCCGAGGTCAGCTCGCCCACGGTGGCGAGCTTGTCCATCTTCAGGAGTTCCTGCTCGAGCTGGTGGATCTCGGTGATATCGGTCAGGACAACCACGGAACATCCGCCGGAGAGGGCTATCCTGTTCAGCCTGACGGTTATCCGGTCTTTGCCTTTGGTGCGGAGCATGATATCTTTCTTCCCCGCGTTCTGCCGGAACATGCCCCTGATATTGATCTCCTTCAAGCCCTCGCGTTCGATGCACAGGCACTCCAGGGCGGCCCTGTTCGCGTAGGAAACGGCCCCGGTCTCATCTGCCAGCATGATCCCCACGGACAAAACCTCGAGCACCTCGGCTGCGTGCGTGTCAAGCAGGTCGTTCATAGTAACCGGCAACTCTTAAAAACCCCCAGAAGAATTTGATCACCTTATGGCACTTTTTGCCTTGATAAATTATACCTATAATAATTAGTTTTTTCTACTAAATTTTATACCACACTTTCCCGAAGAAGATATTGACACCGGGAAGGTCTTCATATATATGTCAAAAAGTGCCATTTGGTGTCAGTGGACCTTGGGGGCGAAGGTGTTTAAAGGGCATTACGTAAATTCCATAAACGAGAAGGGCCGGTTGAGCATTCCATCGAAGTTCCGGGATGTGCTCAGTCAGTGGAACACCGACCATCTCATCATCACGAAAAGCCTTGATAAATGCCTCATGGCCTTTGCCTATGAAGATTGGGAAAAGATGGAGAGAAAGGCCTCCTCCCTGTCCACGGTCCGAAAAGCGGATATCATCTTCAAACGGCATGTCATGGGTTCCGCCGAGGAGTGCCAGATCGATTCTCAGGGCCGGATCCTCGTTCCCGCCAGCCTGCGCGACTATGCCGACCTCAAAAAGAAGTGCCTCATCGTGGGAATCGTAGACCGCTTCGAGATCTGGGACATCGAGATATACGAAGCATATATGAAGGATGCCCTGAAAGATCCTGAGAGCTTGAGGACGGAACTCGCCGAGCTGGGTCTGTAGGTCTATGCAGCACGTGCCGGTACTCCTCAGCGAGGTCCTGGAGGTGATGATGCCGCATCGCGGCGGTCGATACTTTGACGGCACTCTGGGGTATGGCGGTCACGCCCGGGCCATTCTCGAGAAGAGCGCACCCGACGGGCGGCTCGCAGGCGCCGATCTCGATGAGACTGCCGTCTCAAGGCTCAAGGAGTCGCTGGCGGATTATGCGGACAGGGTATGTATTTTCCAGGGTAATTTCACTGAAATTGACAGGATATGCGCAATGCTGGGATGGAAAAATCTCGATGGGGTCCTGCTGGATTTGGGGATGTCATCGGCTGCCCTCGATGATCCTGATCGAGGGTTTTCTTTTTTGAGGCAGGGACCTCTGGACATGAGGTTCTCCACCAAGAATAGGCTGAGTGCGGATACCGTGGTGAACGCCTATGACGGGCACCGGCTCGCCTCCCTGATCCGCACCTACGGTGAAGAGCGCTTTGCCCCGCGCATCGCGCAGCGCATCGTGGAGTCCCGCCCGGTGAAATCCACCACAGAACTCGCCGGGATCGTGTCATCAGCCATCCCAAGACGCTTCTGGCCGAAGAAGATCCACCCGGCCACCAAGACCTTCCAGGCCATCCGCATGGAGGTCAATCAGGAAATCGAGAGCCTCCAGGACTTTCTCCCCAAGGCGGCGTCACTGCTGGCCCCAGGCGGCGTGATCGCGATCATATCGTTCCACTCGCTTGAAGACCGTATCGTGAAGCGCTTTTTTGCCGGCACGCCGGAACGCTTCGTCTATCCCCGGGGGCTGCCCGCGCCTGGGCCTGAGGGGCCGCGCCTGCTCAAACCCTTCACCCGCAAGTCAATCACCCCTTCAGAAGAAGAGATCAGGAACAACCCGCGCTCCCGGAGCGCCCGCCTGAGAGCGGCCAGGAGGGCATCATGAAAGGCCGCGACACCGTGGATCTCCTGCCCGTCTTTTTCGTCATGATCTCTTTTTTCACGGCATGGGCACTCTTCCACATCTGGACCCGGCACATGGCCACGGAGCTCGGCTACGCCATAACGACCGAGCAGACACAGCAGGAGCATCTCCTGAGCGAGAATAAATCGCTGAAACTGGAGATCTCCACCCTCAAGAGCTCGCGGAGGCTCGAAGAGATCGCCAAGAGCAAGCTGGGAATGAAATCGCCCAGCCCCGAACAGGTAGTGTACTTATGGCTGGACGAGTAAAGGTTGTCCGGATCCTGCTTATCTTTCTTCTGGCCGCCATAGGGTCGCGGGCCTTCTATCTCCAAATCGTCAATCCAGATGTCATCATATCCCGGGCCCACAAGAAACTCGATCACGACGTCAAGCTGAGTTCGTACCGGGGCACGGTATACGACAAGAGCGGGCAGCCGCTGGCCATCAGCCTGGAGGTGAAATCCATCGCAGCAAACCCCCGACTCATGGGCAACCCCGCATCGACCGCCGCAAAGCTGGCACGGGCATTGAAAATCAACGAACATTCCCTGAAAAAAAAGCTTGAATCCGACAAGTATTTTATCTGGATCAAACGTCATGCCTCGCCTGATGAAGTGGCGAAAGTTGAGGCCCTGAACATCAAGGGCATCGGCTACTACAACGAGCCCAAGCGGTTCTACCCCGAAGGCGAATCCATGGCCAACGTGCTGGGACTGGTGGGCATAGACGGCCAGGGCCTCGAAGGCCTGGAGCTTCTCTACGACGGAATCCTCCAAGGCAAGCCCAGGCACATCGATGTCCGCAAGGATGGGTTCGGCAGGATCATCTACGCCCGGGGACTCTCGCCCGACGAGGTCAAGGACGGCTCCACCATCTGGCTCACCATCGACCGCAGGCTCCAGTATATCGCCTTTTCCGAGATCGAGCGCGCGGTCAGGGAAAACAAGGCGGCCTCGGGCTTTGTCATCATCACCAATCCTGCCACCGGGGAAATCTACGCCATGGCCTCCTATCCGAGCTTCAATCCCAACACGGGCTCATACAAAAACCTTGAGGGCCACAAGAACCGGGCCGTGGTGGACCGCTTTGAGCCCGGATCGGTGATCAAGCCCATGTGGATCGGCTGGGGGATGGAAAACGGCCTCATGAATCCGAGCCAGAGAGTCTTTTGCGAGAAAGGCAGGTTCGCCTACCACCGGGTGGTCATCAACGACCATGATGAATATGAATGGCTTCCGGTCAGGGATATCATCAAGTTCTCGAGCAATATCGGCATGGTAAAACTCCTCGACCCGATCAGGGCCACTGATATGTATGCGTGCATGGATCTCTTCGGCCTTCTGAGCCCCACGGGCATCGAGTTCCCGGGCGAACCCCACGGACTGGCCAGGGAGCCAAGGGCATGGACCAGCGCGGACAAGGCGGCTATTTCCTTTGGCCACGGTCTTGCCGTGACCGGCATCCAGCTCATCACCTCGTTCAACGCTATGATCAACGGCGGCATGCTCCTGAAACCCTACCTCGTGGATCACGTGGCCGATGCCAAGGGCGCCGAGGTCCAGTACTTCCGGCCCACCATTGTCCGCAAGGTCATTTCACCGGCCGTCTCCCAGGAGCTCGTTGACATCCTTTCGTCTGTGGCCGCCAAGGGTGGTACGGCAGAGGCGGCGGGCATGAGCACCTATCGGGTCTTCGGAAAAACCGGTACGGCCCAGAAGATCGACCGGCTGACCGGGACCTACTCGAAAAGCGATTATATTTCCACCTTCATGGGAGGCATCATCGACGCGAGCGGGAGGCCGAGACTGAGCGTAATCGTATCCGTCAACGAGCCAAGACCCCACTATTATGCGAGCATCGTAGCTTGCCCAGTGTTCAAAAGAATAGTACAGAAGAGCGCCAGCATTATGGATATCAGTCCGAGCATCACGGTAGCCAGCAAAGGAGGAGCGGGTGATGAAGGCATCTGAGGCAGCCGCCATCCTGGACGGAGCGCAGATCACAGGGGTGGACAGCGAGTTTCTTCGCCTGCGGGCGAACTCCCGGTCCATTCGGCCCGGTGATGCGTTCATTGCGGTGAAGGGAAGCGCGGACAACGGCCACCGGTATATCGAAGATGCCGTCAAGGCAGGCGCGAGGGTGATCATATGCAACCCCGGGGCTTGCATGGCCGATCTTCACGCCGCCACCATCATCGAGGTCCGGGACACCCGGGAAGCCCTGAAGCACCTCCTGCCGGCACTGTACCCCGAAGCGAGGAGGTTGCGGCTCATCGGGATCACCGGCACCAACGGCAAGACCACCACCTCCTATCTCCTGGAATCGGTTCTGAAGGCAGCGGGCAGGGAGCCGGGGGTGATCGGGACCATCAACATGCGCCATCACGATGTCAGCATCTCTTCGTCGGTCACGACGCCCGGGCCGCTGGACCTCTTCGAACAGCTCGACTCCATGGCCCGCGCCGGCGTAGATACCTGCGTGATGGAGGTGAGCTCCCATTCTCTCGATCAGGACAGGGTCATGGGGCTCCAGTTCGACTGCGGCATATTCACGAACCTGAGCCAGGATCACCTCGACTATCACCAGGACATGGAAACATACTTTCTCGCCAAGAAAAGGCTCTTCGATGTCTTTCTGAAGGGCGCCGCGGTCGTCAATGCCGACGATGTCTTCGGGCGGCGGCTCATCAGGGACCTCCCCGATGCCCTCACCTATGGCAGGCAGGCAGGCGCCCTGATCCGGGTATGCTCGTGCAAGTCCGACAGCAAGGGCCTGCATCTTACCCTGTCGAGTCCGGCCGGGGGTCTGCACCTCGACACCCGGCTCATGGGAGAGGTCAACGCATACAACATCATGGCCTGCGTGGGTGCATCCATTGCCTCAGGGATCGACAAGGGGGCCGTCGTCGCCGGGATCGAAGCCATCCTCAAGGTCCCGGGCAGGATGGAGCCGGTGAGAAACCGCATGGGGTTGACCGTTCTCGTGGACTTTGCCCACACCCCGGACGCCCTCCGGCACGCACTTGTCTCGGCCAGGTCACTCACCAAGGGCAGGCTCATTTGTGTGTTCGGCTGCGGGGGCGACCGGGACCGGACAAAGAGGCCCTTGATGGGCTCCATCGCGGCCCGGGCCTCGGATGTCGTGATCGTGACCTCGGACAACCCCCGGAGCGAAGATCCATCCGCCATCATCGAGGACATCGTTGCCGGGATCGAGGACCGGGGCAGGCTGATGATCGAGCCTGACCGCCGCGAGGCCATACGGCTCGGGATCGGCCTGATGCAAAGCAGCGACTGTCTGCTCATCGCAGGGAAAGGCCACGAGACCTATCAGATCATAGGCTCGCAGAGACTGTCTTTCGACGACAGGGTCTGCGCTGCGCAGTGCCTGGAGGAGGTGAGCAGACCGTGAGGCTCATTGCCTTTGACGCAGCCGAATGCGCAGGCGGGGAAATCGTGTACGGCAACCCCGAGATCGTTTTCACCGGCGTGTCCACGGATACCCGGACCATCCGCAGGGGGGACCTGTTCGTAGCGCTTGCCGGCGAGCGCTACGACGGGCATGCGTTCGTGGCCGAAGCCTTCTCGCGGGGCGCCGCCGGTGCGGTAGTCATGCAAAACGGATTCCGCGGCCCGGGTGCGATCATCGAGGTGGACGACACGATCGCGGCCCTGGGGGATATCGCAGCGTTCATCAGAAACCACTATCATCCCGTTGTGGTGGGCATCACCGGATCGGCGGGCAAAACCACCACCAAGGAGATGTGCGCATCGATACTCTCCCTTGAAGGAAGGTGCCTGAAGACCGAGAAGAACTACAACAATCTCATCGGCGTTCCGTTGAGCGTGCTCGGTCTTTCGGACGAGCACTGCTTCGCGGTCATCGAGATGGGGACGAACCGTTTCGGGGAGATCGACCGGCTCGCATACATTGTCCGGCCCCAGGCGTCCATTCTCACCAACATCAACCCGGTGCACTTAAGCGGGTTCAGGAGCATCTCGGGCGTCATCAGGGAGAAGCAGGCCATTTTCTCCCATACGGCGCAAGACGGCTTCGCCGTGATCGATCCGCACCAGGAGCATATGGACAAGGTGGTCATCCCCTCAGGCCTCGCCCGGGTCACCTATTCCTGTTGCGGCAAGGCGGACGTGACTCTGAAGGACGTGCTTCACCAGAGTCTGGACGGCACCGAAATCGTGATGAATGCGGCGGGCAGGGACGTCAGGACAAACGTCCGGCTGCCCGGGATGCACAACATCTCCAATGCCCTGGCCGCGGCGGCATGCGCCCTGGCTTTGGACATCGACCCGGAGAAGATCTCCCGCGGCATTATGGATGCACGGTTTCCGGGCATGCGCTCGGAGGTCACCGTGTACCGGGGTGTCTCCATTATCAATGACTCCTACAACGCCAACCCGGCCTCCATGAAGGCAGCGCTTGAGGTGCTCGTTGAATCACCGAATACGTACCGGGTGGCTGTCCTGGGCGACATGCTGGAGCTGGGCAAAGAGGCGGAGCACTGGCACACGGAGCTGGGGAAATGGGTGGCCCGGGCCGGGGTCGACCGGCTCGTCGTGACCGGGGAAATGGCCCGGACCATAGCGGATGGAGCGCTCCGGCAGGGAATGGACTCCCGGTCGGTCCGCATTGCCCTGAACCATGAAGAAATCCTGGAACACCTTCTCGATGTGCTGGACAGGGATGCCGCCGTACTGGTCAAGGCTTCCCGGGGCCTGCATCTCGACGAGGTGGTTGCCCGGCTCAAGGCGGTGGGCTGATCATGCTGTATCATATCCTCTACCCACTCCACACGGACTTCGCGATCTTCAATGTATTCAAGTACATCACCTTCCGGTCGATCTACGCCACCATCACCGCCCTGGTCATCTGCCTGTGGCTGGGCCCGTGGTTCATCCGAAAGCTCACCGAGCTCAAGCTCAAAGAGCGGATCAACGGCCACACCCCCAAGACGCACCAGGGAAAGTCCGGAACACCCACCATGGGGGGCATTCTGATCATCTCGGCCGTGGCCCTGTCCACGCTTTTGTGGGTGGACCTGGAGAATCTCTACATCTGGATGGGCATGATCATCCTGCTGAGCTTCGGGCTGCTGGGATTCGTGGATGATTATCTCAAGACCATCAAGGGAAACATGAAGGGAGTGCCGGGACGGGTCCGGCTCGTGGCAGAGTTCGCCGTCGCCGCACTGATCGGGTATATCCTTATTAATATACCCGGCTTCGACCGGTCCATCGTACTCCCCTTCTTCAAAAACATATCCATCGACTTGGGCGTGTTCTACGTTCCCTTCGCCATGCTGGTCATCGTGGGGAGCGCGAACGCCGTCAATCTCACCGACGGACTCGACGGGCTGGCGATCGGGCCCTGCACGATCGCAGCGGCGACCTATCTCATCTTCGCCTACGTGACAGGCAACATCAAGGCGGCTTCATACCTCCAGTTCCCCTTCATATCCGGTGTCGGAGAGCTCTCGATCTTTCTCGGCGCCCTGGTGGGCGCAGGCATGGGGTTCCTCTGGTACAACGCCTACCCGGCCCAGGTGTTCATGGGCGATGTGGGTTCGTTGAGTCTGGGAGGAATCCTGGGAACAGTGGCGCTGATTACCAAACAGGAGGTGCTGCTGGTGGTGGTCGGAGGGATTTTCGTGGTGGAGGTGGTGTCTGTCGTCCTGCAGGTAGGCTTCTTCAAGTATACGAGAGGCAGACGCATATTTCGGATGGCCCCCATTCATCATCATTTCGAGCTCAAGGGATGGCCGGAGCCCAAGATCATCGTGCGGTTCTGGATCGTCTCGCTCATGCTGGCGCTGGTGGCCATTTCGACCCTGAAACTGAGGTAAAGGCTATGGGAAAGAATGAAAGTGAACTTCATTATCTGCAAATGATCATCGATTTTTACGTGGATCACGAGGACAAGGGCATTGCCGCGCTCCTCATGAGGATCAGCGAGAGTCTGGAAAGGATGCGGGCTTGCGCGTAGTCGTATGGGGCACGGGCCGGACGGGCCTGGACACGGCCCGGGAGATGATCAGACAGGGCCACGAGGTGCGCCTTGTGGACGAGAAGCCTGCGCAGGCAGGCCCAGACCTGCCGGTCACCCTGCTGAGCAAAGACGACATGCTCTGGGCCGAGATCGTGATCCCGAGCCCCGGGATTCCGAGGTTCCATCCCATGCTCGGCCGGGCGAAAAAGGTGCTCTCCGAGGTTGAAGTAGCGTCTTCGCTCCTGACAGGAACCCTCATCGCCATCACGGGCACGAACGGCAAGACGACCACGACCACGCTCATCCACGAGATCCTCTGCCGGGCGGGATTCGATGCAGGCATCGGAGGAAACATCTCGCCCCCGCTCATCTCGCTCGTCGAGCGAAACCCACGCTATGTGGTCGCCGAGATCAGCACCTTCCAGATGGAGTGGATCGAGCGGTTCAGACCCCACATCGGCGTGTGCCTGAACATCACCCCGGACCATCTGGACCGGTACCGGGACATGGACGAGTATGTGCTGTACAAGAAGATCATGTTTAAAAATCAGGGAGAAGACGACATCGCGGTGCTCAACGACAGCGATCCGTATCTGAAGGATGTGGACGGCCGTGCGCGCCGGGCAGGCTTTTCGTTTTCCGCCCCTTCCTCGCAAGACGGCGCGTTCATCGAGGGATCGCGCATCTTCTTCCAGGGAAGCATCGAAGGGCCGGGGCCTTTGCTCCCTCAAGGCAGGGAGCTCGGCAACGGCTTGAAGGAAGACATGCTCGCCTCGGCCCTGGTGGCGCGGCTGCTGGACATCGACTCCGAGGCGGCCCAGGAGGTGTTCGCCGCTTTTCCGGGGATCCACCACCGATACGAGCACGTGGCGACCATCGACGGCGTGACCTTTGTGGACGACTCCAAGGCAACCAACGTGGGTGCACTGGAAACGGCGCTCTCCGGGATGCAGTCGCGGGTAATCCTCATCCTCGGAGGCAAGGACAAGGGAGGCGACTTCTCGCACATCGCGAAGCGCTTCAGGGAAAAGATCCGCCTGGCCGTCGTGCTGGGCGAGGCCGCCGGCAGGATCAGTCAGGAGGTGGCTGATTTCGTGGAAACGAAAGCGGCGCCGGACATGCAGCAGGCGGTGAAGGCGGCATTCGAAAAAGCGGAAAGCGGCGACACGGTGCTCCTGAGCCCGGGGTGCGCCAGCTTCGACATGTTCAACAGTTATGCCCACAGGGGAGATGTGTTCCGGCAATGCGTACACTCGATCAGATAATGCCCGATATGGATTTTGACCTGGTCTTTTTCATGGCCACGCTCATGCTGCTGGTCATGGGCACGGTCATGATCTTTTCCTCGAGCTATTTCATATCCAAGGAGGTGTACGACGACAGCTTTGCCATGATCGGAAAGCATCTCTTCCACCTGGGAGCGGGTGTGGCGGTGATGGGATATCTCGTCCGTACGGACTACCGGAAGTTCAACACCCGCTTCTTTGTGCTCGCCGCGCTGGTCGCCGGGATCATTGCATGCATCCTGTGCTTCGTCCCGGGGATCGGCATCACCGGAGGCCATGCCCGGAGATGGATCAGGGTCCCCTTTCTCACGGTGCAGGCATCCGAGATCATGAAGATCTCCCTCATCTTCTATCTCGCCTATTCCCTGTGCAAGAAAACCAGGAAAATCCAGAACTACCGGTACGGGGTCCTGCCTGTTCTGACAATCGTGGGCATAAGCGCCCTGCTCATCCTCGTCGAACCCGACTTCGGCACCGCCGCCACCATCGGGATATGGTCGTTCTTTATTCTCTTCATTGCCGGAATGCGGATCAGGCACCTGGTCCTCACCCTGCTGGCCATATTGCCGGCCGGGATCATCATGATGATCCTGGAGCCCTACCGCAGGGCCAGGCTGCTCGCCTTCATAAACCCGTGGGAGGATATGCACGGCATCGGGTATCAGAGTGTGCAGTCCATGGTGGCTCTTGCCAGCGGAGGCATCTTCGGTTCGGGCCTGGGCGAAGGAACCCAGAAACTCTTCTTCCTCCCGGCCCCACACACTGACTTCATCTTCTCAGTCCTGGGGGAAGAGCTCGGATTCTTAGGCATCCTGTTCATCGTGGCGCTCTTCGGGTTCTGGATCTGGAGAGGATACACCATTGCCATGGCCACGAACGACGACTTCGGGTTTCTCCTGGTCGTCTCTGCCGTCTCGCTCATAGGGCTGCAGGCCGTCGTGAACATGGGGGTGGCCATGTCGGTCTTCCCCACTACAGGCATATCCCTTCCCTTCTTCAGCTACGGAGGATCAAGTCTGGTGACCGCCATGGCGGCATCAGGCATCGTGCTCTCGGTATCGCGGAGGGCCCGGCTATGAGGATGATCATCACCGCAGGAGGAACCGGAGGGCACATCATGCCGGCCGTGGCCATTGCCGGGGCGGTCAGAGAGCTTTCTCCCGGAACCAGGATCCTGTTCGTTGGGACGGACCGGGGCATGGAGGAGCGGATCGCGGGGCTCTACGGCCTGGATTTCCAGGCGATCCATGCGCTCGGCATCAAGGGCAAGTCGCCGCTCCAGGCGGCCCGGGCCGCTGCGACGAACACGACGGCCCTCTTCAAGGCCCTGAAAATTGTGCGTTCGTTCAGACCCGATTGGGTCGTGGGCACGGGCGGATACATCACCGGCATGGTGGTGCTTGCAGGCTACCTCCAGGGGGCCGCCTGTGCGATCCAGGAGCAGAACAGCATCCCGGGCCTGACCAACCGGCTCCTGTCTCGATTCGCAAGCCGGATCTTCCTGGCGTTTCCGGATACCCGCGGGGCGTTTCCCCAGCGAAAATCCGTGGTCTCGGGCAACCCTGTCCGCGCGGACATCATCCGGGGCAAAAAGGCGGGGCGCGGGCAAAGCCTCCTTATCCTGGGCGGATCGCTGGGTGCCGCGAGCATCAACGAGGCCGCGGTCAAGGCCCTGAATATCCTGAAACAGGAAGGCCTTGTCCCGGATGTCATCCACCAGTGCGGTCCGAGGGACTACGACCGGGTCGTGAGGACCTACCGCGACATGGGGCTGCCCGCAGAGGTGCACGCCTTCATCGACGACATGACCCCGGTCTACAACCGGGCATCCATGGCAATATGCCGGTGCGGCGGGCTCACCCTTGCCGAGCTCTCCGCCATGGCCATCCCCGCGATCATGATCCCCTATCCCCATGCAGCCGACGACCATCAGACAGCCAACGCCCGGTATGTGGAATCTCATGGAGGCGGATGGATCATCCCGGACAGAGAGCTGAGCCCCCAGAGGCTCGCAGATGAAATCAAGGCGCGGCTCTTCGAGAGCGGCACGCTGGAAAAAGCGGCTGCCGGCATCGCAGGGCTCGGGCTCGGGCAGGGATCTCAGTTTATTGCACAGGAGATACTTCGATGTTCAGGGGCATAAGCAGAATACACTTTGTCGGCATCGGCGGCATCGGCATGAGCGGCATTGCCGAGCTGCTCATCAACCTTCGTTTCTCGGTGTCCGGATCGGATGTGTCCGATTCAGATGCCGTGGCCAGGCTGCGCTCCCTGGGCGCCCGGATCGAGATCGGCCACAATGCCGGCAACCTGGGCGACGCCCAGGTGGTGGTGTATTCTTCGGCAGTTGGCCTTGACAACCCCGAGTGCGCCGCTGCAAAGGCAAAGGGCCTGCCGGTGATCCCCAGGGCCGAGATGCTCGCGGAGATCATGCGGATGAAGCACTCCATCGCCATCGCCGGCACACACGGCAAAACAACCACTACCTCGATGCTCGCAACCATCCTCGCGGTGGCGGACCTGGACCCCACCGCGATCATCGGCGGCAAGCTCGACATGTTCGGCTCCAATGCACGCCTGGGCGACGGTGACCTGCTGGTGGCCGAGGCGGACGAGAGCGACCGCTCGTTCCTCAAGCTGGCGCCCGTCGTGGCCGTGGTGACCAATATCGAGCGGGAGCATATGGACTGCTACCGCGATCTCGACGATATTCTCAGCACCTATGTCCAATTCCTGAACAAGGTCCCCTTCTTCGGATTCAACATGGTCTGCCTGGACAACGAGCACGTCCAGCAGATCCTGCCCCGGCTGGAGAGAAAGGTCGTGACCTACGGCTCCCATACCCAGGCCATGTACCGGTACACCGAGCCTGTGTTCGAAGGCCTCTCCTCACGATTCACCGCCCACCGCAACGGCGGCGCCCTGGGCGAGATAAGGCTGTCCGCGCCCGGGGCCCACAACTGCCTCAACGCTCTGGCGACCATAGGCACGTGCATGGAGCTCGGACTGGACTTCGAGATTATCAGAAAGGGCCTTGCAGCATACAAGGGGGTCCAGCGAAGGGCCCACATCAGGGGCGAGCAGGGCCGCATCACGGTCATGGACGATTACGGCCACCACCCCACCGAGATCAAGGCGACTCTAAGGGCTTTGAAAAACGGCTTTCCCGACCGGCGGATCATCGCGGTCTTCCAGCCGCACCGTTACACGCGGACCAGGGATCTCTTCGGTGACTTCGTCACCGCGTTCTACGACGCATCCAAGCTGCTCATCACCGAGATCTACCCTGCGTCGGAGAAACCCATCGACGGCGTGTCGGGAAAGATGCTCTGGGAGAGCATCCAGGCACACGGGCACCGGGACGCCCACTACGTGGAGGACAAGAACGATATCCCTCAGAGACTGAAAGAACACCTCCAGGAGGGAGACCTGGTGGTCTTCCTGGGGGCAGGCGATGTCTGGAGACAGGGATTGAAGGTTCTGGAGATGATCGGATGAAGGAATACGCGTCCGTCAGTGCATGCGACCTGACAACCATGCACTGCGGCGGCACCATCGCCACGCTGTACGAGCCCGAGACGAAAGAGGAGCTCGCATCCCTCCTCGGCAGCCTCGATAGTTTTGTCGTGATCGGGGGCGGCTCCAACATGATCTTCTCCGACGGTCTCATCACGACCGCTGTGATCAGGCTCGGAAAGACCTTTTCCTCGGTGAGCATCGAGGGTCATGCCCTGCATGCGGAAGCGGCGGCCCCGCTGAAGGAACTGCTCCAATACTGCCTCGAGAACGGCCGGTCCGGGCTCGAGTTCCTGTCGGGAATCCCGGGCACCCTGGGCGGCGCTCTCGCCATGAATGCGGGCACGCCGGACAAGGGCATCATGGATGCGGTCCTGGAGGTGGAGTATGTGGACGCAGAGGGCATCCACGTGGTGAAAAGGGATGTTATTCCCTATGGATACCGCCACGGCGGACTCGACTCCCATGCGGTCGTCACCTCTGCCCGTCTGAGCGTTCAGCCGGGCGTCCCAGAGGAAATCGCCGCTGCTATGCAGTCCTATTTCCTGAAGAAGAAGAACCAGCCCAGGGGATTCAGCAGCGGGTCCATGTTCAGAAACCCCCCGGGTTTTGCCGCCGGGCACCTCATCGAGCAGACAGGGCTCAAGGGCTTGCAGATCGGCGGCGCAAAGATATCCGAGGTTCACGCGAATTTCATCATCAATGACGGGAACGCGACCACCGCCGACATCAGGTCTCTTCTCCAAACAATTAAGGAGCGGGTCAAAGAGAGGTTTGGAATTGAATTGCAGGAGGAGGTAAAAATCATTGATGAACGATTATAAAAAAACGAAAAAGATCGCCTCCAAGAAGAAAACTCTCTCCAAGATCAACCTTGCCATCCGGGTGTCCATCTGGCTCTGTCTTGGTGTTTCCGGGGCATTGATCGTGTTTTGCGGGACAGCGTACGTGGTCAACTCCAAGCTGTTTCAGGTACACGAAATCACGATCAAGGGCAACGAGCATATGGACAAAGACGAGGTACTGGCCCTGCTCGATATCGAGGAGGGGGATAATGTCCTGGGTTGGGACATGAACGCGGCTCGCCAGAGACTGCTGACCCACCCCTGGATCAAGGATGTGGGCATCACCCGGAGCTTCATTCCCACCGGGGTCGGGGTCCGCATCGTGGAACACCGGTCCACAGCCACACTCATTCTCAAGGACAAACCCTACCTGATCTCAGAGGACGGGGTGGTGTTCGCGTCCGCCCCGGAGGACAACTACGGGCTCATGATCCAGGCACGGGAGGTTGCCCCGTCCCGGGGCGAGGAAGACCTCCACGACGTGCTTAAATCGGCCATCCGCGCGGTCTCCATCGTGGAGTCGAAAGGGCTCAAGGTTAGGGATCTGGTCATCGAGACGGGCGGGGTTATGAACATCAGGCTTGACAAAGGCATAACCCTTGTCATTCTTGGGGAAATGACCCCGCTGAAGGTGGATATGGCACTGAAGGCCATGCATGAGATCAGACCGGCATGCGGAACCATCATGGATCTGACATGCGAGGACAAAATTGTTTTACGAAATCGAGGGGGTTATGGCAGCGAGGGATAGGATCATTGTCGGGCTTGACATCGGAACCACCAAGATCTGCTGCATCATCACCGAGCTGAAGGAGAACGGGGACATCGAGGTGATCGGATTCGGCATCTCGGAATCCAAGGGTCTTCGCAGGGGGCTGGTGGTGAACATGGAGCACACGGTCGAGGCCATCGGGTGCGCGGTGGAGGATGCCGAGCGCATGGCCGGGATCCGGGTGGACGAGGTGTTCACCGGCATCGCGGGGGGCCATATCCAGGGCATTACCACCAGTGCGGTCATCTCGGTCAAGGGCGAGGACATCACGCCTGCGGACAAGAAACGAGTGGTGGACCAGGCCCGGGAGTTCGCCAAACCCGTGGGCGTGGAGGTCATCCACGTGCTCACCCAGGAATTCTGCGTGGACGATATCAGCGGCATATCCGACCCGGTGGGCATGGCAGGATCGAAGCTTCAGGCCCATGTTCACATTGTCACCGGTTCCATATCAGCGGTGAGCAATATCACGAAATGTGCGCAAAAGGCCGGTCTGGGACTGCAGGACATCGTTCTCCAGCAGATCGCCTCGGCCGCGGCGATCCTTACCCCCGACGAGATGCAGCTGGGCGTCATCCTCATGGATATCGGCGGCGGAACCACGGACATTGCGCTGTTCAGCGAAGGGGCCATCCGCCACACCGCGGTTCTTGCCCTGGGCGGGGACCACATCACCAATGACATTGCGGTGGGCATCCGGACCCCGATTGCCGAGGCGGAGCGCCTGAAGGTAAAATACGGACACGCCATTGCCGCTAAGGTATCCTCGGATGAGCAGATCGAGGTGCCCTCCATCGGGGGTGACACGATAAACACGGTACCAAGGAGAGTCCTTGCGGAAATCATCGAATCACGGGTAGAAGAACTCTTTAAGCTGGCATACACGGAGATACGCAACACAGGACTGGCCGAGACCATGTCGGCAGGCCTCGTCCTCACCGGAGGGGCTTCATCCCTGGAAGGCGTGGCCCAACTCGCCGAGAGCATCATGCACCTGCCCGTCCGTGTGGGTTATCCCCGCGGAATCAAGGGGCTGGTGGAGCTGGTGAACAGCCCCGCCTATGCAACGGCGGTGGGCCTGTGCATCTATGGGGCCGGCATACCCGGCAACGGCTATAAGGCAAAAAAGGGCGCATCGATGTTCGAGCGGGTGCTGGATCGCATGATCCGGTGGTTGAAAGAGGTCTTTTAGACAGAGGAGGAGACCATGTTTGAGTTGGAGAAAGTGGAAAATACCGGAGCGAAGATCAAGGTGATCGGTGTCGGGGGATGCGGCTGCAACGCGATCAACAACATGATTGCCGCCAGCCTCAAGGGCGTGGACTTCCTGGCCTGCAACACCGATATCCAGACATTGAAGTCCTCCCTCTCTCCCAGCAGGGTGCAGATCGGCACCAAGCTCACCCGGGGCCTCGGGGCGGGAGGAGATCCGGAGATGGGCAAGAGCGCGGCCCAGGAGAGCGAGCAGGAGATCCGAAACTCCCTTGAGGGCGCGGATATGGTGTTCATCACCGCGGGCATGGGCGGCGGAACCGGCACCGGCGCATCCCCCATCGTGGCGCGGATCGCCCGAGACATGGGCGCGCTCACCGTGGGTGTGGTCACCAAGCCCTTCCCCTTTGAGGGAAAGCGCAAGATGAAGCAGGCCGAGTCCGGAGAGAAAGAGCTCTCCGAGCACGTGGACGCCCTGATCGTCATTCCCAACAACCGGCTGCTCAGCATGGCGGGCAAGAACGTGCCCATGCTCCAGGCCTTCCGGATGGCGGACGACATCCTCACCAATGCGGTCAGGGGCATTTCCGACCTGATCAACAACACCGGCCTGGTCAACGTGGACTTCAACGACGTGCGAGCCGTCATGGTGGAAAAGGGCAAGGCGCTCATGGGCATCGGCTACGGATCGGGAGAGAGCAGGGCTCAGGAATCGGCACAGGCGGCGATCTCCTCCCCCCTGCTGGAAGACATGGACATCCAGGGAGCAAAGGGCCTCCTGATCAACATCACCAGCGGCCAGGACATCACCATGGACGAGATTCACGAGGCCTCCACCCTCATCCAGTCTGCGGCCCATGAAGACGCCAACATCATCTGGGGCGTGGTCATCGACGAGGGCATGCACGAGCAGATGGCCATCACGGTCGTGGCCACCGGTTTTTCCAGCAAACCCATCGTGCTCTCCGGCACTACCGAGGAACCGGTGACATCGCATACCCGTGAAAAGCAGACCGCCACGGTCATCGACTATAACCGGCCGGCGTTCATGCGGAAGAAGGAACTGGGCGGCGAGAAAGAGGTGGTCAGACTGGGCATGGTCGTGGACGACAGCATTCTCGACGAGGACACCTACAATGTCCCCACTTTCTTAAGGAAGAAGGCCGACTAGGGAATCGTCGATGAGACCGACACGGGTCGAGATCGATCTGTGCGCCATCAAGGGCAACCTCGATGCCATCCGCGCATGGACAAAGACCAGGATCATGATGGCCATCAAGGCCGATGCATATGGCCACGGGGCCCATGTGGTGGGGAGGTTCGTCCAGGAGCAGCGCGCCGCCGACATGCTCGGGGTAAGCTGCATCGAGGAGGGCGTCCATCTCAGGGAGGCGGGCATATCCCTGCCCATACTCAACTTCGGCCTCATCAGCAGCTCGCAGGAAGACTGCGACACCATCTTCTCCCACCGGATCACCCCCACCCTGGTAGACCGTGTCCCGGTGGAAAACCTCATCACAGGCGCCAGGAAATGGAACCGCCCCATCGGCGTGCACATAAAGACCGATACCGGCATGGGCAGGCTCGGCTTTGATCCAGAGGAAGCCGTCGAGCTGGCCCGGTATCTCTCCGGAATTCCGGAAATCACGATATCGGGCATCTACACCCACTTTCCTGTCTCCGACATGCCCGGACATCCCTTCACCTCCTCCCAGCTGGCGGCGTTCAAGGGATTCGCAAGCCGGCTGAAGTCGCTGGATGTCCCTGCGGGCATCCGTCACTGTGCGAACTCGGGCGCCATCCTCAACCATCCCGAGTCATACCTCGACATGGTCCGGCCAGGCATCCTCTGTTATGGGCTCTACCCCTCGCATGAGCTGCCCAGGACCCTCAAGGTGGTCCCGGCCATGACGCTCAAGTCCGCCATCACGTTCGTCAAGCGGGTCAGAAAGGGCACCGGCCTCTCCTACGGGCTCACCTACCGCACCCCGAAAGATACTTATATAGCAACCATACCCGTGGGGTATGCCGACGGATTCGCCCGCTCGCTGTCGAACATCGCACAGGTGAGTATCCGGAACAAAGCCTACCCCGTGGTGGGCAGGATCTGCATGGACCAGACCCTCATCGACCTGGGTGATGATCTCTATCCCATGGGCGAAGAGGTGGAGATCTTCGGCTGCGGCTCCATCACCGCAGAAACGCTGGCCGAATGGAACAACACCATTCCCTACGAGATCACCTGCAACATGAGCCGGAGAGTTCCGCGCACCTACTCCCACAACCTGCCGTGAATCGATGCCGGAGAAGTGACACCTGGTGTAATGGCCCGGTCCGGGGGGTTATTTCCCATCGATCTCGAAATATCTCATACGGAAAAAGGGAACGGCTTGTCCGGCCGTTCCCCTTTTTTCGCCCCTAAAAGAAGGGCGTTTGTCTTAACGCTTGATCACACTGGATATGTTGCTCGTATGGCTCTGACCGTTGGCGTCATACCCGACTACGGTCCAGTGTATCGTCGTTTTCGACGGGATGAACCAGTACCAGAGCACCGGGTGCATGCTGCAGTATGTCTTGCTGCCCGTATAGATGGTCGTGAAGTTCTTCTGGTCGAGCGATGCATATACCTTGAACCTCACCATGCCGTCGGCTTTCCACGAGAAGACGGGATTGTCCCTCATCACGGCGCCCGTTGCTGGGCTGACCGGCTCGATGACCATCTCCTCCTCCTGTACGGACACGGTCACGGTATCCGGACTGCTGGTGTGGGTCCCGTCGTATACCCTGAGCTCGAATACATAGGCGCCTTTTTCAGTGGGAACAAAGAACGGGGTGGCTGTGTTGGACCCGCTGATCGACACCCTGGTGCCCGAGACCTGGGACCAGATATAGGAAATGGTATCGCTGTCGGGATCGAAGCTGGCGCGGCCGTCCAGGGTCACCTTCTCTCCGATGTTCGCGGTCTGGTTGTTTCCCGCATCGGCGACAGGCACCTGGTTGAGAGCATCAACGGTCACGGTTACTCCGGCCTCGGAAACTGCTTGCCCGTCCGAGACCCTCACCGTGAAGGTCAGCACGCCTGAGGTGGTGGGGGTGAAGCTCGGACTCACCGTATTTGCTCCAGCGAGTTCCACGCTTGCGCCCGAGGTCTGCGCCCATGCATAGGTGAGCGTATCGCCGTCTGCGTCGTATGATGCCGCAGCACGCAAGGTTACCAGTTCTCCCACATACGCCAGGATATCATCGCCGGCATCGGCAACCGGGGCATTGTTCAGGGCCAGCACTCTGATTACCACCCGGTCCGGGGTCGACTCGATTCTGCCGTCGGAGACCACCAGCTCGAACTTCCTGGTCCCCTCGGAGCCCGCGTCAAAATACGGAAATGCGGTTTGTGCTCCCCGGAGGTCCACCTGAATACCGGCTGTCTGCCGCCATGCATAGCTCAGGGTATCTCCGTCCGGATCCGACGAGGCGCTGCCGTCAAGTGTTACGCGCTCTCCCAGTTGAACGTCCTGATCCCGACCTGCATTGGCGGTCGGGGCCTGGTTCGCGGCCGCGTTGACCGTGACGGTGATCTCGTCGGCAGGGCTGATGAGGAAGCCATCCGAGCAGGTCACCGAGAATCGGTACTGCCCCTCGGTAGTGAAGGTGGGGGATATATCCTGCCGCTTCATGTCAGGGAGCTGTACCCCGGTTCCCGAGACCAGCCGCCACTGGTAGGTGAGCGCATCGCCGTTGGGGTCGGATCCCGTTGCATGAAGGGTGAGCGGGGACTGCACCTCGATAGTCATGTCACTGCCTGCGCTGACACTGGGCGCCACGTTCCTGATGGTGATATCCACGGTGTCGGTGGCAGATGACTTGCCGTCAAAACACCGGAGCATGAACCGGTAGACACCCGCTTTCGAGCCCGTGAAGCTGGCAGTGGCCCGGTTGGCGTTCTCGATCTGCACCGAAACCGGCCCCGACACCTGAGACCAGGTATACTGCAGGGTGTCTCCGTTGGGGTCCCGGGACTGCGATCCGTCAAGATACACCCTGGTAGGGTTCACGGTTCGATTGTCGCCTGCATCGGCAACGGGCCGGTTATCAGCCGGGTCAGTGGGGTCGGAGTTGTTGTGGTACTCTTCCAGGTTGGAAATGCCGTCACCGTCGGGATCTTTCGAGGCATCCGCAGGATTGTTCGGATCCAGGCCGTGGGCTATTTCCCATGAGTCAGGCATCCCGTCGCCATCGCTGTCGAGCCTCAGGGTGATGGTGTCCGAGGCAGGGGTGCTCATCCAGTTGCCGGCAGCATCCCTGAAGTTCGCATACACAGTCTTTGTGCCGTCCCCGGCAGTCAGGGTCCACTGATGGGTGGTTGCATAGGCAACCTCGCTCGACCAGCTCTTGCCGTCGTTGCTGAAACGCATGCCTGCCACGCTGCTTCCCGAATCGGAAGCGGACAGGGTCAGGGTGACCGCCCTGCTGGGGGTCGTGCCGCTGCCGCCGTTGATCACAACAGTTCCGGTAGGCGGGGTCACGTCAGCCGAGGCGATGGTAATACTCGCCTCCTGGGAATAACCGGACTCGTTGTTCGATGTGTCATAGGCGGTGACCGCCACGTAGTAGGTTCTCCCGGGCAGGACATCGTTGAACCGGTAGCTCGTGGCATTGCCCACATCCAGCCCGCTTCCATAGCTCCTTGATGCAGTGCCGTAATAAATCTTATACCCGGCGAGATCGTCCTCGCTGTTGGCATTCCAGCTCACCAGAATCGATGCTGCGAATCCAAGAGCGGGCGTGCACGCCAGAAAAAGGAGTAGACAGAAAAATCCACGTAATGCCCTCATAAAAACACCTCCAGTAGTTCCGATTATTCGAATATCCGCGAGGCAATTTGAGGGCCAAGAAGGTTTAGTTAATTATTTTGTTCTGTTACAGAATGCATTACCCCTGCCGAACAACACTTTCGTAGGTGATCGTTACTGTTTCGTAATTAGGTTCACCCTTGTTCGGACCGCAACCAGTGCCTCTGTAGAGAACGCAGCCAAGCCGGGCAATGCCTGCTCCCAGCTCCTTTGCGAGAGCCGGGTGCCCAGGCCTGCCGAGCCCCCCCACCCCCCACCCCCCGAAAATTCCCGGTCCGCATGCATGCTTTAAGGATCTTGAAAACTGCGCGCCTTCTCCTCATTACTGTTTGAAAGGATGGGGAAGAGGATCTGCTTGAAATACCCAAGGAGAGTGTGTCATGCTCGCGCATATGAGAAGAGCCATTTGCACAGCGCTTCTCCTGATGTTCGTCTGCTGCCCCGTAAAGGCCGCGGCCATGAGCTTTGAAGAAGAGCGCAAGATCGCCGACGAGATCGTTACGGTTCTGGATGCCCAAGGACTGATCGTGCACGACCAGGAGATCACCTGGCCGGTCAAGCTGGTGGCCGACAGGCTTGCCGACCATGTGAAAGACCCCATCTATTCCTTCAAGATCCATGTCATCGAGGACAGGTCGATCAATGCATTCGCCATTCCCGACGGGCATGTCTTCGTCAACACCGGCACCCTCCTGTTCGTGCGTGACCTCGACGAGCTTGCCGCGGTCATCGGTCACGAAATGGGGCACGTACAGATGAGGCACATCCCTCAGACCATCAAAGAGCAGAAAAAGGTGACAGCCGTGAGCATCGCGGGCATGCTCCTGGGCACCCTCCTGTCGGCCAAAAACCCGCAGATCGGCTCGGCCATGATCTTTTCATCGATCGGAGGGGGAGAGAACATAAAACTCGCGTATTCCCGCCGCTTCGAGAATGAGGCGGACGAGTTCGGGAACAATCTCATGAGGGCCTCGGGCTTCAGCCCGGCCGCCATGAACCGGTTCCTCGTCAGGCTGGAGCCCTTTTCAGGCGGGGCGAACATTCCGGAATACCTGCTCACTCATCCCCACATAACCAGCCGCATCTCCGGTAAATCGCCGGACGAGCCGAACCCGGACCCGGACGAGCATTACTGGATGCTGCACGCCAGTGTCGTCGGCCTGGTCATCCCTGAAGAAGAGGCCAGGCAGAGGGCGCAGGGCATTCCCGATCCCTATCGCAGGCTCGCGCTCGGCCTGCTCGAAACGAGGAGGGGGCGGCACGAGGAGGCATTGAGGCTCCTGGACGGCCTGGACATCCCCGTGGCATATGCGTACAAGGGACTCAACCTTGCCATGGCGGGGAAAAAGGACGAGGCTTATCCCTATCTCAAAAACTACGGCACTTCGGCGAGAACCAGGGTCCCGCTGGCCGAGATCATGGAAGAGCGCGGGGAATTCGACGAGGCGATCGCCATCCTCTCGCCGTACCAGAAGCAGAATATCCAGGTGGACTACAAACTGGGCATTCTCTACCAGAAGTCGCCGAACGAGGCCATGTCTCACGTTTCCTTTGCCCGATACTTCTTCAAGACAGGCAAGTACAAGGCAAGCCTGTATCACATCGAAAAGGCCCTGGCGCAGGGCAAGGCCCTGGATGCCCAAGTGGACAAAGAGATGAAGGAGATGAAGGAGCTCATCGGGAAGATCAGGACTTCATGATCTTTTCAGCAGTTCAACAGCATGGCTCTGATCTTGGTGAGGTCGAACATCTCGCCTTCGCCGGTGTCCTCGCAGAATGCCTCTACAAAAGGAACACCCCCTTTGCGGAACAGATACACGGGGTTGATCTTTTTTACCTGAATCTCTCCGTAGCCATGCCTGGGATAGAAGATGACGACTGATCTGCCGTCGAGAAGGGCCTTCTCAAAGATTCCTTCACCCTTTGTACCGTAGGGAAGCGGGGTCACCATGCCGAATGGGAAGATCCCCTCCTTTCGGGCTTCTTTCCACCCCTTCTTCTGCATGAGCTTCTTGGGCGCCATCATTCCCCAGGTCGCTCCCTGGTCGCCCTCCCTCCGCGAAGGTGTTGCCCCCCTTACGATCACGTCATTCTTGGCAAGTGAGGCCAAAACCTCGTCCTCGCGGTTTTCCGGAACCCGGTAGAGCCCGGGGAACACTTCGTCCAACCCCGGAGGCAGTGCGCCGTCCGCATCGGTCAGTACGAGAAAGGTCCCGCGGAGGATACGGGCATCGGTGTGCGCCATGACCCAGCCCCGGATAGTCTTACTCACGTTGTCGGGAAGCTCGTGGCGCGAGATCCTCTCGAGAAAGGCGCCGATCTTTTCGGCATCCCATCTCAGGCGAAGCGCACGGGATATGGACCGCTTGGTGATCCGGTAGATACTGACCACATCGGTGCGCAGGATATCCGCAATCTCGCCGAGGTCCAGCAGATCAACGGGATCGAAGTCTCCAGGCACCAGGACTTCCATATCCGGTTGTACCACGACCTCTTCACCATAGGCCTTGAGCGAGATCTCGACCCTGCCGGCCTTCAACGCCTGGTAGACCGGCTCCGCGAACTTGAGCCACTGGTTTGCACGGTCCGCCTGCATGACTCCCAGATCGATCCACTGCCCGATCAGCCCGCGAACCATGCCTTCCACACCGGCCTCATCCGGGTCCCGGCTGAGAATGAAGTTCTTCAGAGACCTGAGGAGGTAGTCCTTCTGGAGGGCACTGTCTCCCATCAGGATGAAGGCCTTGTGATCCAGGCCGGGATAGGCCTTGCACGAGCGGATGAATCTCCACAGGGGATACCGGGCGTCGCCCTCGGCCGCAAGCTCTCTGGCAGCCTCCGGAGAGATATTCAGGACCCCGTTTTTCTCCTCGATGCAGCCAAGCTCCACGAGCTCCCAGTACACGCGCTCGCATTCCGGCAGCGGACCCAGCCGTTCCTCCAGAAACTGCCAGCCCCGCTTGAAGGGTTCCATCCCCGACCTGCAGCGTATCCGCGACACACGAAGCGCGTTGAGCAAGGCGATGTGCCCACGGATACCCGCCTGTCGCGGCTCGGTCCAGGTGATTTCGCTCGCGTCGGCAAAATGCCGCCTGCGAACCTCATCCAGAAGGGAATAGAGCGATGGGAGGAGGATGACCGGGTCTCTCCCCGAGAGTCCTCCCTGAAACACGACTCCCCTGGCGCCGAGCACGGAGAGATCTTCTCTGAGCGTGTCGCGCCCGGAGAGATGAACGGCCGTGAGCACTTCCCAGGGAACGCTCCCGCCGAGTTCATAGAGGTCGAGAAGCAGGGTGAGCTGCCTGTCGGTGAGATCCTCGAGTGCCCTCCTGAGCCTTGTCTCATTGCTCAGCTCCTCCGCGAGCCTGCGGGAGTCGGCCGGTCTCCCGAGTATGCGGGTGGAGAGTATTTCCACCATGTAGGCCGGGATACGGGATACGAGATCATAGGTCGATGTCACGGTGCTCCCACTCCTCGATAGTGTATTTGTAGCCCTGCTCCGCAAGGAAAATCTGCCGCTTGTGGGCGAAATCCTCTTCAGAGGTCCTCCTGCTCACCAGGGTATAGAACATGGAAATACGGTCCTTGGGCCTGAGTATCCTTCCCAGCCTCTGGGCCTCTTCCTGCCTGGATCCGAAAGTCCCCGAGACCTGGATGGCCACGGACGCATCCGGGAGATCGATGGCGAAATTGGCCACCTTGGAAACCACCAGCACCGGGATCTCCCCCCTCCTGAAAGCGGCATAGAGATCATCCCGCCTGGCGTTGGGCGTCGAGCCCGTGATCAGGGGGGCGCGAAGGGTGTCGGCTATCCTCCTGAGCTGGCTCACATACTGCCCGATGACCAGCACCGGCTCGTCGGCATGCTTCCCTATGATGCGCTGAGCGGCCCGGTCTTTCAGCGTGTTTTCGGAGGCGATCCTGAACTGGTCCCGGTCTCCGGATATCGCATACTCCCGCTGCTTTTCTGCAGGAAGGGGCAGGCGGATCTCGTAGCAGCACGCCTGCGCGATGAAGCCCTTATGCTCGAGCTCCTTCCAGGGCACATCATAGCACTTGGGACCCACGAGCGAAAAGGCGTCCTCTTCCAGGCCGTCCTCCCGGATGAGGGTGGCCGTGAGACCAAGACGCCTCTTTGCCTGGATCTCCGTGGTGGCCCGGAATACCGGCGCGGGCACCACGTGCACCTCGTCATACACGAGCAGGCCCCAGTTTCTGGCCTTCATGAGCTGCATGTGCTCGAAGGGCCCCTGCCTGCTCTTGCGATAGGTGAGTATCTGGTAGGTGGTGACCGTGACCGGGCGCACCTCTTTTTTCTGGCCCGAGTACTCACCGACCTCATCAGGGCCCAGGCTGGTCTTGTCCAAAAGCTCGGCGATCCACTGCCGCACGGCAGAGACATTGGTGCACATGACCAGGGTCTGGGTCTTTGCCTGTTCCATGACCTCGATGCCCACGATGGTCTTGCCCGCCCCGCAGGGAAGCACCACAATGCCCTGACCGCCCCGGGCGCTTCCCCCTGCCCAGAAGTGATCGCATGCCTCTTTCTGGTACCGGCGGAACGCAAATTCGCGCCCCGAGAGGGTGTTGCCCCTCACTCGGATATCGAGATGCTCACCGGGATCATACCCCACCAGGTCGTGCACGGGAAATCCGGCCTTGACGAGCAGGTGTTTGAAGCGCCCGCGCACCTGGGCGTCGATGAGGCAGGCCCGGGGGGACACCTGCTCCCGGACCGTCTCCCGGATACCCGGCTTTCCCAGGATCTCTTCCAGAATCTCCGCGGTTCTCGTCTCCACCAGCAGTCCCTGCCCGTCATGTTTTGTCAGCCGGACAGCATCCCAGCGGCCGAATGCGTCCCGGATCCTGTAGAGCACCCCTTCCGGGATTTCATAACGGGAATAGCGCCTGAGGGCCTGAAAGACCTCCTCGCAGGAAATCCCGAGGGCGGCCGCATTCCAGATGCTCAGCGGTGTCACCCGGTAGGTGTGCACGTACTCGGGCGACTTTATCAGCTCCGCGAACGGCAGAACAGCATCACGGGCACATTCGAATTCGGGAGATTGCACCTCGAGCAGGATACTCCCGTCGCTCTGTACGATAATGGGTTTGTCTTGCGTCGCCATGGGAATAAAATAGATTCACACAGATATCGGGAAAACACAAGGATGCATTTCACCTGTGGTTCTGCGGGAATTGGCGGCAGATGCATCGATGAGCGGGAAAGAGGGAGCACTTCACGGATTTTCTCGGGCAGGGTTTACCGGGCAGTCCGACATTGAGGAATTTTCTGTTGCCAATCAATATCAAATGACAGAGAATAATATGATACCATGATTTTTGGGAGATGAATGCATGAAGGCCCTAGAAGATAATCCGATGAACATTACACAGGCAGATATAGTCGTGGGGATCCCCTCATACAACGAGGCGTCGACCATAAGCTTTCCGACCCTCCAGGCTGCCTTGGGACTCAAGGAGCACTTCAGCCATTTGAGTCCGGTCATTATCAATTGCGACAACAGCAGCACCGACGGGACGGGCACGGTCTTCCTGAACACGGACACCCAGGGAATCCCCAAAATCTATCTCTCCACACCCAAGGGGGTGAAGGGAAAGGGAAACAATTTCAAGAACCTGTTCAGAAAAGTGCTGGAACTCGACGCCAAGGCGGTGGTGGTGGTGGACGCTGATCTCAAGAGTATTACATCCCGATGGATCAAGAACCTGGGCGAACCGCTCTTCAACGACTTCGGATTCGTTGCCCCGCTGTACGTGAGGCATAAATACGACGGGACCATCACGAACAATATCGCCTACCCGCTGACCAGGTGCCTCTATGGCAGGCGGGTCAGGCAGCCCATCGGAGGAGACTTCGGCTTCTCCGGGACCATGGCGGGCATATACCTGAAAAGCGGTCTGTGGAACGAGGACGTAAGCCAGTTCGGCATCGATGCATGGATGACCACCATCGCCATGAACGAGGGCGTGCCCATCTGCCAGGCGTTCATGGGCAGGCCCAAGGTCCACAAGCCCAAGGACCCCGCCGCTGACCTCGGCCCCATGTTCCGACAGGTGATCGGCACCATCTTTCATCTCATGATCGCGTATCGTGACAAGTGGAGGTCCACCAAGTGGAGCAAGCCGACAGCCATCTATGGCTTCGGCCTTGGCGAGGTGGAGATGCCTCCTGCGGTCGCAGTGAATAAAGAAAAGCTCTACCAGCGGTTCCGGGAAGGGTTTCATGCCAACTGGGACGTGTACCGCTCCATCTTCTCCTTCGAGAACCTCCAGAAAGTGAGGGAAGTTGCGTCCTTGAGCATGGATTATTTCGAGATGCCGGTCACGGTATGGGCCAAGGTACTCTTCGACTTCGCGCTGGCATATCACAAGCAGAGCCTGGAGCGAACCAAGGTGATCGAGGTGCTCATCCCCTTGTACTATGGCATGACCCTGTCGTTCGTCAACAAGACTCAGGGTATGTCCGTACAACAGGCAGAGGAGTTTCTCGAGGACATGTGTCTGGTTTTTGAACAGACGAAACCATACCTCATAGACAGATGGACCTAACAGGAAAGGAGTAGCTCATGGCAAAGGTATTGATCGTTGACGATGAAAAACATATCAGGCTGCTGTATTCCGAAGAACTGAAGGAAGAGGGGTATGACGTAGCACTAGCAGCCGACGGCAAGGACATACTGCAGCGCATCGAGCGGGAAAAACCCGATGTGGTCGTTCTGGATATAAAAATGGTCTCGACAAACGGTCTGGATGTTCTGCAGGAGATCCGGAACAAGTACTATAATCTGCCGGTCATTCTCTGCAGCGCTTATGGAAGCTACAAGGTGGATATCAAATCCATAGCAGCCGATGCATACGTGGTCAAATCCTCGGATCTGACAGAGCTGAAGAACAAGATAGCTCAAGTGCTGGAGGCTTCGGTGCCCGGAAAAGAGTAGCGGTTTGCATATCAGAGCCGATCTTCATGTTCATACCCGGGCATCCGACGGGGATCTCGACCCGGAGCAGGTCGTTTCCCAGGCGCGCTACAGCGGCATCGACGCGGTGGCCGTCACTGACCACGACACCGTGGCAGGCACGCAGGAGGCCCTGGACTCGGCCAAGAAGCACGGCATCGAGGTGATCGCCGGCGTGGAGATCAGTGCAGTCTTCGAGCCGGGAACTTTGCATATCCTCGGGTATTTCCCTTCGTATCCACAGGGTTTCGAACAGGCATTGAAGCCCCTGCAGGAGGCGAGAAAGCTCAGGTTTCCCCGGATGGTCGAGAAGCTCAACAGGCTGGGAATCGACATTTCCCTCGAAGATGTCCTGAGGATCGCGGGCAATGCCCAGGTCGGGCGTCCCCATATTGCAAAAGCCCTCATCAACAAGGGTTCTGTCAGGGATTTCGACGAGGCGTTCTCGCGTTATCTGGCAAAGGGCAGGCCCGCGTACGTGGAGAAGGAAAAAATGAGCCCTCGGGAGGCTGTCCGAACCATCCTCACGCACAACGGCATCCCGGTTCTCGCCCACCCCTTTACCCTGGATCTCGAAAAGCCCGAATTCCGCAGGTTTATCCGCGAGCTCGCCGATTACGGACTGATGGGCATCGAGATATCCTATCCCGAGCATACGCGGTCCCAGAAAAGGTTCTTTACGCAGATCGCCCAGGGGCACGGCCTGCTCGTCACCGGCGGCACCGACTACCACGGCCCCGGCCAGGGCGGTCTGACAATCGGCTCCTGCGGCCTCGATGCGGAAGCCTTAAGGGTCTTCCGGGAGAGGCTTTACCAGAGGCCCTCTTCATAGTCATCCATCATATGGGCGGCCTTGTGAAACAGCTGCGCTCAAGAAGCAGCCTTGCCCCGAGCCGGGCTTTCCCGGCCCATTCAAAGATGAACTGCTCTTTTGTCTCTTGACAGGTACGAGCCTGTTGACTATCTGGAAATGTGGCGAACATGCAGGGAGATAGCGCGATCCTTGCGGGCAGCACGATATCGATCAGCATGAAGGAACAAGACCGCCGTCAGGAGAAAGCCGATGTTTTCGAAAAACGTCCTTGACCAGGTGGGGAATACCCCCATTGTCTGTCTAAAATCCGTTCTGGAAGCGAATATCTTTGCCAAAGCCGAGCACCTGAATCCCGGCGGGAGCATCAAAGACCGGGTGGCGCTGTTCATGCTCAAAGAGGCGGTGAGAAAGGGGAAGCTCAAGCCTGGGGATACCATCGCGGAGCCCACCTCCGGCAACACCGGCATCGGGATCGCGCTCGTGGGCGGGCTGATGGGCCATAAGGTGACTATCGCCATGCCGGAGAACATGAGTGAAGAGCGCAAGAAGATCATCCGGGCCCTCGGCGCCGATCTCATCCTCACCCCGGCAAAACAGAGCGTGGAAGGGGCCATCAACGCGGTGAGGGAGCTCAAGAAAAACCGTCCCGACGTCTATATCCCCCAGCAGTTCGAGAACCCGGACAATCCCCTTGCCCACTATCTGACCACCGGCCCGGAGATCTGGACCCAGCTTCGCCACCACGTCGACATCTTCGTATCCGGCCTCGGTTCCGGAGGAACCCTCGGCGGTGCGGGACAATTTCTCAAGGAGCGCAACAAGGATACCATCATCGTGGCCGTGGAGCCGAAGAACGTGTCCGCCCTGCTCGGCCACGAACCGGGACTGCATCGGATAGAAGGCATCGGAGACGGCTTTATCCCACCGGTTCTCGATACCTCGCTGATCGACGAGGTCATCGAGGTCTGCGATGAAGATGCGGTGGAGACATCACGGCTGCTGGCGCGAAGGGCCGGTCTCCTGGTAGGGACCTCGTCGGGTGCGAACGTGTGGGCCTGCATCCAGATGGCCAAGAAATTCGGGGCCGACAAGATCATTGCCACCGTGCTGCCCGACAGGGCCGAGCGATACTTCAGCACCAGCCTCATCTGAAAAGAGAAACCCTTTCCCCTATCGGGGGATCTGTTTCCCTGCCGCCGGGAAAGGAGCTCTTCTTTGAATGAGGGAGACCCTTTCTCTTTAACCCGGCAATAAAGATATCCTATACAATATCCGAATTATTCTCTATGATGCATTCCATGGGAAGCACAGACAGCCAGTGTCCGGAGGTTTTGATCCCGGACATCAGTGTCATCATACCCATGTACAACGAGCAGGAGAATGCCGCAGACACGATCCAGCGCGTGGCCGACACCATTGCTCTTTCCGGCAAGAGCTTTGAGATCATCCCGGTGAATGACGGAAGCACGGACGACACCCTTGCGGTTCTGCACCGGATTGCCGAAGGCGACGACCATGTCCGGGTCATTTCGTACGGCACGAACGGCGGCAGGGGCAAGGCCTTACGGTGCGGGCTGAAAGCGGCCCGGGGCCGCTACATCGCCACCATCGACGCCGACCTCTCCTATGATCCCAAATACATAACGCAGATGTCTTGGGTCCTCGACCAGGAGCAGGACGTCGATGTGGTCCTCGCCAGCCCCTACATGAAGGGGGGAAGCGCCCGGGGAGTCGCCCGCGACAGGCTTTTCATATCCCGTTTGGGAAACAGGGTCCTCCAGATGGCGATCCCCGAGGAGATTCACACACTCACCTGCATCGTGCGGTGCTATCGCCGGGACGTGATCGAGAGCCTCGACCTGGAATCCAACGGCAAAGAAATCCACCTGGAGATCCTCTCCAAGGTCCTTGCCATGGGATACCAGGTGAAGGAGATTCCCGCTGTCCTGACCTCGAGGACAAGAGGGGCATCGAAATTCGCATTCAGGGCCACGACCCTGTCCCACATCGTGTTTACGGTTTTCCAGCGTCCGAGTCTCCTGTTCGGATTCCTGGGTATTGTCCTCACGCTGATCGGGATCGGGCTTGGAATCTACATCGTGGCCCTGTATTATGCAGAGGCCTTAAACCCCAACCGGCCGCTGATCACCCTGATGATCCTGTTCATTCTGGGCGGCATTCAGATCCTCTCGTTCGGCTTTCTGGCCTCCCAGGTCAATCTCTTGCGCAGAGACGTGCTCCAGAGCCGCAAGGCCATTTCCAGGATTTATTCCGCCCTTCCACCAAAGGCACAGGCCTCTCCCAAAGGCGGCAAGCCGCACTCTGAAAAGAAATCCGCTTGACAACAGGTGTTATTCATGTTTCGTATAGTTGTGTGAGAGTCATATTGTCATACAATGTGGATGTTTTTTTCGTCATACACCATGAAGCAGGTTTCATATCATGAGCGCACATCGGCGGCGCTGATATAATTTTTTATACAGAGAGGAGGCGGTGATGGCCAATCTTATCCTTGATGAAAGGGATCAGAAGTTCGTTCTGTTCGAGATGCTCCAGGCGCAGAAACTCTGCGACTTTCCCAAGTTTGAGGAATTTTCTCAGGATATGTTCGAGATGATCCTGAGCGAGGCCCAGAAGTTCGCCCTGGAGGAGATCTTCCCTACCCTGGAGGAGTCGGACAAACAGGGCTGCACACTCGTCGGCGGGCAGGTGCATGTTCCTGAATGCTTCCACCGCCCTTACAAGCTCTTCTGCGAGGCAGGATGGAACTGTGTCTCGTCTCCGCCCGAGTTTGGCGGCCAGGGTCTGCCGTTCATCATGCGGATCGCCTCTCACGAATGGTTCATGCACAACTTCGCCTTTTCCTCATACCCGGGACTGGGCGAGGGCGCGGCTCACCTGATCCATGTCTACGGATCCGAGGAGCAGAAGCAAAAATACCTGCCCCAGATGACCAGCGGACAGTGGGGCGGAAGCATGTGCCTGACCGAACCGGGCGCAGGCACTGATGTGGGAAACTTGAGCACAAAAGCGATCCGCCGGCCTGACGGCACCTTCCGGATCAAGGGCACCAAGATGTTCATCACCGGAGGCGACCAGGACCTCACCGAGAACATCATCCACCCCGTGCTTGCCCGTATCGAGGGCGACCCGGCCGGCACCAAGGGAATCTCCATCTTCATCGTGCCCAAGTTCATGGTCAACGAAGACGGCTCTCTGGGCAGGCGCAACGATTTCGAGATCGCCAAGATCGAGGAGAAAATGGGGATCCACGGCAGCTCCACCTGCGTGATCAACTTCGGCGACAACGGCGAGTGTTATGGCGAGCTGCTGGGCGACGAGCGCGAGGGTATGAAGATCATGTTCCAGATGATGAACGAGGCCCGGGTGGCGACCGGCCAGCAGGGTGTGGCAAGCGCCAGTATCGCCTATCTGCATGCGCTTCAATACACCAAGGAGCGACTTCAGGGCTCGTCTCTCATGGAGTTCAAAAACCCCGAGGCGCCGCGGGTGCCCATAATCGAACATCCGGATGTCCGGCGGATGCTCCTGTGGATGAAGTCCAACGTGGACAGCATGCGGGCCCTGATGTACTACGCCACCTTGTGCGGCGATATCGCCATGAACACTGCGGACGAGGCTGAGCTCGACAAGCGGCTGGGTATCTTCGAGGTGCTTACCCCCATCATCAAGGCCTACTCCACCGATATCGGTTTCAAGGTCACGGAGACAGCCATGCAGTGCTACGGCGGCTATGGGTACTGCAGCGAATATCCGGTCGAGCAGTTCATGCGCGACGAGAAGATCGCCAGCATCTACGAGGGGAGCAACGGCATTCAGGCCCTCGACCTCGTGGGCAGGAAAATGGGTATGAAGAAGGGCGCCTACTTCATGCATCTTTTAGGCGAGATGAACGCAACCATTGCCAAGGCAAAGGAAAACCCGCAGACCAGGGCACTCTCCGATGACGTACAGGCAGGGGTCAATTCCCTGGCCGAGATGGGCCTCTTCTTCGCGTCGAGCGCCAAGGCGGGAAAATTCCTCATCCCGGTGGGCAATGCCTATCCCTTCCTCATGATGATGGGCAAGGTGGTATCGGCTTGGATGCTCCTGTGGCAGGCGGACGTAGCCTCGCAGAAGCTCGCTTCCCTGGGCAGGGAGAAAGGCGTGGATGTCACGGACCAGACGGCGTTGAGCTCGCTGGTGAAGGAAAACAGGGAGGCCGCCTTCTACGACGGCAAGATCAAGGGTGCCCGCTACTTCATCAAAAACGTGCTTCCCGAGATCGAGGGCACGATCAAGGCGATCAAGAGCGAGGACCTCTCCATCATGGAGATCAGCGCGGAAAGCTTTGCCTGATAACGAAAAAGCCCATGCCCGGCGCAATCAGCGGGGAGTTTTTCTTCTCCCCCTGATTGTGTCTTTCCACCCTATTATTTTGTTGTTGAATTGTTTCTCTCTCATGGGCCGGAGATCTGTCCGGTATCACATCTGAACAGGGAGGTTCATCATGCAGGAAAAGGGATTCTCACAGGTTATCAGGGCACTGCCCTCACTTGCGGCCATGGAACAGACGCGGGGTATTCTGCGCACCTTCTTCAAGCAGTGGGGCGGGCTGAACACGCTGCGTATTCTCCTGAACACCGGGCGCAGGGCCGGGCATCTGACCGCGCTGAGGGCCCTGCTGTCTTTCAGACTGGAGAAACTCAGCCCCCACTTTCTCATCTCGCTGTGGGAGGTGTTCGGAGACAGGGAGGCACTCATCTCGGAGACCAAAAGATATACCTATGCAGACATGAAAGACAGGATCATGCGGCTGGCCAACGGCCTGCAATCGCTGGGGCTTGAGCCCAGAGACCGCTGCGCCGAGCTGCTCTATAACGGAAACGAGTTTTTCGAGACCTTTTTCGCCTGCTCGCTGATCGGCTGCCCCATGCCCTTTCTCAACTGGCACATGGCTCCCGAGGACCTTATCGACGCCATCAACACAGCGCAGGCCAGGGCCCTGATCCTGAGCAGTGAGTTCGTGCCTGTGGTGCTCTCCATCAGGGACCGCCTCACTACCGTGAAACACTATATCGTTTCCGGAGACAGCCCTCTCGAAGGAATGATCTCATATGAAGGCCTGCTCAGGAACTCGTCCGGGGACATGCCCAAAGTCAATTTCATCGTGGCGCTCAACCCCTATACCGGGGGCACCACGGGCAAGCCCAAGAATGTGAACTATTTCGACAGCATCGGCTATGCCTTCAGCGATCTGGCCGCCCCTTTGCAGGCGCCGTTGGAGGAGTATCTGCGCTTCATGTTTCTCCAGTTCAGCTTCATGTACTATTTCGGCGGCACCGAGATATCAGACCCTGTCACGAAGAACATGCGCTGCCTCATCCCCGGTCCACTCTATCATGCCGGGACCATCGCTGCCTGGGTGCCCTTCATCCTGCTGGGCGGCACCGGCGTGATCATGAAAAGGTTCGACCCGCTTAAGTTTCTCGGCCTCATCGAGACCGAACGCATCAACTGGGTGTTTGTCGTGCCTGCCATGCTGGAGAAGATCCTGAGCCTGCCTGATGACGTGAGAAACCGCCATGACCTGAGCGCCATGCACACCCTCATCTGCGCAGCCGCGCCTGCCACGCCCGAGCTCAAGAAGGCCACGAATGTGTTCTTCCGTGCCTGCGGCGCAAGGAAAAACGTGTTTACCGAGTTCTACGGCTCTTCAGAGACCGCGGTGGCGACCGTGCTTCTGCCCAAGGATTACGAGGAAAATCCTACGCGTTATGAGAGTGTGGGGAAAATGCGCTGCGCGCAGACAAGGATTTTTGACAAGGATGCCGGATGCTGGTGCGCGCCCGGCAGGCAGGGCCAGGTCATGACCCGGAGTCTGACCACGCTCAATCTCAACTATGTGGGATCATCCGAGCAGGCAGGAAAGGCATTTCAGGTCATTGACGGGATCGCCTGGTTCGACGACGGCCTCATGGGCCATATGGACGAGGACGGGTTTCTCTACCTCACAGGGAGAAACAAGGAAATGATCATCACCGGCGGGGTGAACATCTTCCCCAACGAGATCGAGGCGGCGATCAAGCGCCATGCAGGGGTGCTGGACGTGGCGGTGATCAGATATCCGGACAAGGAGCTGGGGGAGGTGCCTGCGGCGATCGTGCAGCCCAAGGAAGGCCAGAGTGTGAGTACCGGGGAGATCATTGAATTCTGCAGGCAGCAGAGCCTCCAGGGGTACAAGATCCCCCGCTATGTGGAGATCGTCGAGTCTCTCCCCCGCCACATCGACGGCAAGATGCGCAAGAAAGACATCGAGGACCGGTACTGGACAGGGATCGAACGCAGGGGGTAGCAAACGTCTTGATTTGATGATATGCACCATATAACCTTCCTCCATGGGCTCATGGCCCTTAAAAGCAAAGCGGGATCTGCCCCGGCTCGGGTATCGGGTTTCCCCGGCAAATTCCCTTCAATATTCAGAGGAATACTATTAAAAGATCGATCAAGTCAATATGCTTCACGGCCTCTTTTCCGGAGTCGGCACACGGCAGAGAATCTTCTTTCGATAAAACCCGATGCTCCCGGATGCCGCTGCTTGAACCGCTCGACCACTAAAGACAGGAATGCCTCGGAACAGCCTCAGAGCATGTCAAACTGAACCACTGCCGCCTAAAGGCCATAGTAGTTCACTCCCTTAAGACAGGATAGTTATTCTGGTTATCCAAGATAACTATAGCCCGCACGCTCTGTATATCAAAACAGCGGCAGGATCAGGGTAGTAGGAGCAGGCAGAAATCATGGCAGGGGCTTTTAGCTTTTAGTATGGTTCAGAAGAATCACGGATGATAGTTGGAAATATCCTGCTGTATCCGCAGGAACGGCCTTGGTTGATCCATGCGCGAAAGGTTCTTTTCAGGGAGCCGAAATGTTGCTCGGTCTCCAAGAGCACGAGAGATGTCACAGGCTCTTCCAAGAGATCCCCGAAAGGTCTTTTCGGCTCCCTGAGGAAACTTCTGATCATAGTACATGCACGTATGCTGATATGATCCTTATCTCTATTTCATGATAAAGGTCATGACCAGCGCAAACACTGCATATGTCTCCGGCATGGCGCCCGCAACGAGGGCGTTGGCCAATGTGTTCCGACCTTCGAGAATGCTGCGGATGCCTGCCGCGCATACCGTGCCCTGGTACCAGCCGCTCAGGAGCATGGCGAGCCCCATGATGGCGCCTTTCCCGGCAGCCGTATACGGGTCTGTGGTCATCGCGTCCATATTCGTGAACAATACCACGATGGCATAGATTCCCTGGGAAGAAGGCATCAGGGCTACGGCTATGTTTTGGTAGAATTTCTCGGCTCCTCCGCCCATCAGTGCCTGGAAGGCTATGGAGAGGCCGACGGCCGACCCGGCAAGGCCCAGTGACAAACCCAGCCCGATGGAGATCTTCGCGATCATCGGGCCTATACCGCCGGTAACCGCCTCGGCCTGGGCAAAAGCCGGAGAGGCCAGGCAAGCCAGCAACAGCGTCAATACTCCTGTTCCCAATATCCATGTTCCCTTGTTGCTCATAAAGAACCCCTTTCAATTTTGAATGGTTTGTATTCGACACCCCCCCCCTCAAAAAAGCTCTTGAAGGACTCTACAAAATGCATGCGGGCAGAGTGAACAGTGCTGCCCAGAATCGCTAGCGCGAGGTTGAAGAGGTGCCCTAGGACAATAATGATAAACGCCAGCGGGGCCCCCATGATCGGGCCTATGCCGTCGAGCGCCATGCCCGCGAGCTGGTTCATGACGGATGCGACCGCCGTGGTGGCGATGCCGAGCCCGAAGAGACGGGCATATGACAGAAGATCCCCTACCAGGCTCGAGAGACCGTAGATGTTCCAGAGCCCCACACCGAGCCTTGCCGCCCATTTCTTGCTGTCATTCGGGAACAGGAGAGTCAGAAGCATTCCTGCTGTCAGGAATCCTATACCGCCGTAATACATCGGGAGATTCAGTGCCATGCCAGGGGCGTCGAACCAGATGTTGCGTGCAATAAGCAGCACCGCGCCCCACAGGACACCGATGAGGCCCAATTTCTGCATCTTCACGTAGAAATAAGCAGTCTGAGCAATGCCCATCAGATATGACAGGGTCAGGTGGACAACGCCCAGCCCAAGGGAAATATAAAACAGGATCATGGGGTTGCCGAAGTCCACGTCCAGGTCCAAAAGGATCCAGCTCCTGTTCTCAAAGCCGTATCCCATTATTGAACCCGTTAAGGCCCCCACAATCATCGAGGAAACAGCAAAGGCTTTGATGAGCTTGACCACCAGGTCCATTATCTCTGTTCTGCCGCCCCACTTTCTTCCCATGAAATAGGCGATCAGATAGAGCATGATGCCATAGCCGGCATCGCCCATGCAGATCCCGAAAAACATGACCATGAAGAAAGCAAAGAATGGCGAAGGATCCAAGTCACGATATTTGGGGAAGCCGTAAAGGTTCTGCAGCGGCAGAATGCGCTGGACAAACCAGTTGTTGCGTATCAGAATCGGCGGCTCCTCTTCTTCGAACGGCTCGCGGGTCACGATGTGCAGCGGCAACTTGCTTTCTTCGAGTTTCTTGTGGAGAGCCGGCTCCTGATCCCGCGGAATCCAACCCTGCAGCCCGAAAAGATAGGGATCCCGGTGCAGGGTGGCCATGGTCCCGGTAAAGGCCACCTCATTGAGGGCCGCGATCCACTGCTTTTTGATGGTCTCGGCGCGTCCGGCGAGACCGGCCAATTCCGCAAAGAGCGACTCCATCTGCTCCTGGTATCTGCCGAGTTCCACCTCAGCCTCGTCGAGTCCTTTCTCGGTCCAGCTCAGCATGACGGCATTGGGTATTTCCGGCGGCTCAGCAAAGCTCAGCGTATAAAACAGCACCTCTTTTGTGCGATCAACCACTTCAACCAGCACATTTTCAGGCGCTTCGAACTCTTCAAACTTCTTCGCGTCCATGCGATACCTGCGGATGTGGACGCCCGAAGCCTCCAAGGCACGGATATGGGCCGGATCGAAGTTCCCCCATGGCCTCAGATCGGCTATCATCCTTTGGAGAGATTGAACCCGCAGCTCCTTGTCCTGAAACGCCAGAACCTTCTCTTCCGCACAGGCTGTCAGCTCTTCATCCGTGACCGTGATCGGGGCCGCGGCCGCCCGGCCCTTGAAGCGGGCCAAATCCCCCATAATCCTGTCAAGCCTCTGGACCCGTGAAAGCACTTCGCTGTTTTTCTTCTCGTATTCACCTGCCATGGCTGAAGCAGGCTCCACGTGCACCACGCCCAGTGTCTGGAGAAGGTGGATGGTTTCCACCTGATCATCGACAGGTCCGACAATGAATATCTTGGTCATTTTAGCTATGGCCACGTCCCTGCTCCTTCTCAATGCCCGATCGCATGCATACCGGCATTGCCCTAAGCGCCCGCCTCTTCGAGCATTGCCGCCTCGGCCAGGCGCTTGGCCACCTTGGCCACCCCAACGCCCGCCGCCTGCTGGTCCTGAAGATAGACCACGATCTTGCGGATCGCCTCCCGGCATTCGGGAATCAGGCGCTGCTCATACAGATTGATGCGCTGACTCGTCTTGCGGAACCCCTCAAATAGGACCTTTTCTCCCTCGCCGAGCATGCGAATCGCCTCGCGGCACTCGATTGCCTCGCGGCTCCGCCGCAGGACCTGTTCGAAACTCGGTGGCGTGGCGAAATAGCTGTACGATGGATCGCTGAATGTGATGCCGTGGAATTTCGGTACCTTGAGTCCGGCTACATTCACAACCGATGATCTGATCTCTCTGATCTCGATGAAATATTTCAGCAGCGGACCCATGACCCCGTACAGGGCCCCCCACACCCTGATCTCGTCCAGGATCTCCTGCAGCCTGGCTTTCTGTTCCGCAATCTGGGCGCGCACTGCGGCCAGCTGCATCATGAGCTGCTGTTTTCTGGCCTCCAGCGCCGGAAGAAACCGCTGATACAGGGCAAGCTTCTGCTTCTCGCTCCGAAGCGATATCTTGTTCAGTTTGATACGTTCCGCCATGGTCGTTCCCCCCGGTCAGTTAGGCCGGCCAGTACTGGTCTATGAACTCCTGCTTGATCTCCACCTCGTCAGGCCGGAAGCACTCTGCCAGTGTCTTCCATCCAAGGTCGAGAGCGTCATTGATGCCCAGATCGACGCGGAGATCCATGAAGCGATCATAGAACAGACGCCCATATTTAAGATAGCGTTCATCCTCGGACGTCTTGTCGAAACCCATGGCCAGCTTCTGCTCCACCTCACGGCTGCGGGCGAACAGGCGGATCATGCTGTTCATGATGTAGCCGTGGTCGCCCCTCGTGACCTTGCCGATGACGAGCTGTTTGAGGCGCGACAGTGAACCAAAGGGCTCGATGACCCCGTTGCGGAGATAAAACTGACCTTCGGTGATGTACCCCGTGTTGTCGGGAACAGGGTGCGTCACATCGTCGCCCGGCATCGAGGTAACGGCCAGGATCGTGATGCTTCCCGCCCCATCGAAGTCAACGGCCTTTTCGTAACGCGATGCAAGATCGCTGTACAGTGATCCCGGATAGCCGAGGTTCGAAGGAACCTGGTCCATGGAGATAGCGATCTCCTTCATGGCATCGGCAAAGGATGTCATGTCCGTAAGCAGGACCAGCACGCGCTTGCCCTGCACGCCGAACTGCTCCGCCACTGCAAGCGCCATATCAGGAACCAGCAGTCGCTCCACAACAGGGTCGGATGCAGTGTGAACGAACATGATCGTGCGGGACAGCACGCCGGCCTGTTCGAAGGCGATGCGGAATTTCAGGTATTCGTCGTGTTTGAGACCGATGCCGCCCAGGATAACCACATCGGCATTGGCGCGCATGCCGATTCTGGCGAGAAGATCGTTATAGGGCTCGCCTGCTGCAGAAAATATGGGCAGTTTCTGGCTTTCCACGAGCGGATTGAAGACATCGACCATGGGAACCCGTGTCTCGATGAATCCCCGGGGAATTACACGCCTTACCGGGTTGACCGATGGGCCGCCAATGCTTATGCGAGGCAATGCATGGAGGTTGGGGCCCTTGTCGATGGGTTCACCCGATCCATTGAAGATCCGCCCCAGCAGTGCATCGCCGAATGCCACCTGCATGGGGTGGCCGAGGAACCGGACCGTATCGCCGGTGGAAATACCGCGAGATCCGGCGAATACCTGCAGAAAGACTTCTTCTCCCCGCAGGCGTATGACCTGAGCCAAGGATGTGCCCCTGCGGCTCTTGACGGTAGCCAGTTCGCCGTAGGCGATGTCGGTTGCGGGAACCGCGATGATATCCCCCTGAACGCGGACAATGCGGGAATGTTCGATGATCATGGATGGCTCACTCCTTTGCCATTAAGAATGGACTCTATCTCCGACCGGTAACGCCGGTAGTCATCACCTTCAAAGGGGCAGTATTTCAACTGGAAGAACAGGTTCTGCAGGCGGGTCATCTGGGCTTTTGCCTGATCCTTGGACTCAAACACGAACGAATGGTCCGTCATCTCCATGAGCAGCATAAAGTCGGATATCTGGCGTTGCCTCGACGTGGCCTGATCGACCTTGTCGAAAGAATCCTGCTGAAGGCAGACGGCATCGATGATCTCCGACTTGAGATAGACGACCAGGTCGTCCAGACCCATGCCCTCTTCGCCGACGACCAGCATCATCTGACGGACCTCATCGCCCCTGAAGATCGTGTTGTGGGCCTTTTGCACGAGCTCGACCCAGTTCTCGTGGCGCGTGTTGAGCGATTCCTGCATCTGCTCTATGTAGAGGCTCCAGGATATCATCGGGTCGATGGCTGGATACCTGCGCTGGTCGGACCGGGTCCGGGACAGGCCATAGAAGGCTCCCACCACTTTGAGCGTGTTCTGCGTCACGGGCTCCTCAAAGTTGCCGCCTGCCGGAGAAACCGTTCCGATCAAGGTCAGCGAACCGGTCTCGCCGGTGTTCAGGCGGACCTTCCCGGCGCGCTCATAGACGGCGGCGATACGGCTTTCCAGATAGGCCGGGAAAGCCTCTTCGCCGGGAATCTCTTCCATTCTGGCCGAGGTCTCACGCAGGGCCTGGGCCCACCGGGAGGTGCTGTCCGCCAGCAGCAGCACTTTGAGCCCGAGTTGCCGGTAGTATTCTCCGAGTGTTATGCCCGTGTAGATGGAGGCCTCGCGGGCAGCCACGGGCATGGACGAGGTATTGCAGATTATGACGGTGCGGTCCATCAGCGACTTGCCCGTTTTCGGGTCTTCCAGCAGCGGGAACTCGCGGATCGTTTCCACAACCTCTCCGGCCCGCTCACCGCAGGCCACGATGATCACGACGTCTGTCTCGGCATACCGGGAAATAATCTGCTGCAAGACAGTCTTTCCGGCGCCAAAGGGGCCGGGAATGCAGGAAGTTCCGCCCTCGGCCAGGGGAAAGAAGATATCGATCAGGCGGCATTGCGTCAGAAGCTGAGTGTCCGGAAGCAGGCGCTCCTCGTAAACGCGCATGGGCCGCTTGACGGGCCACTCCTGCTTGAGCATCACGTTGACTTTCTCTTGGGCCTGCGAATCGGTGCTTTTGAGGATCGCCACGGTGTCGTTCACTGTATACTTGCCAGCGGGCTTGATCTCCTCCACCTCCCAGGTACCCAGAAGAACAAGCGGCGCCATGATGGGGTGAGGGAAGAGACCTTCCGTCACCTTGCCCAAGTACTGCCCTGCCCGTACCTGTGTCCCGACCTGAACCATCGGCTCGAAATCCCAGAGCCTTGTCTGATCCAGAGAAGGAAGATACTGGCCGCGCCTCAGGAAGAATTTCTGGTCGTTTTCCAGTTCTGCGAGAGGGTTTTGCAGACCGTCGTAGATCATGCCCAGCATACCGGGACCCAGTGTGGCCGCGAGCAGCTCACCGGAAAATTCGGCGCTGTCGCCGACCTTCAACCCTGTCGTGTTTTCGAAAACCTGCAGATCGATCTGCCTGCCGCGGATCCGGATGACCTCCGATTTGAGGCGCACATCGCCGATCATCACATAGGCAACCTCGTTCTGGAGAACCTCTCTACCCTCATCCACCTCGCAGGTAACGAGAGGACCATTCACCGCTACAATCCGACCGTGTGTTGGACTGTTCACATTGAGCCTCCGTGCCACAAATATGTCTCTATATCGAATTCCTGGGTGATCGCTTCCCATCGGGAGTAGATCCCCGCACGCGCAACGTACGCAAGCAGGGCATCGATGGAGAAGGACTCTATCCCCTCGCATCGAGTGATCTGCCGTAGACGTTCCTCATTCAGGTACTGTTCCGCCTCAAGAGGGTCCCTCTGATTCTTGATCTGTGTTATGAGATTGGAGAAGTCACGGGGACGGAAGGTATCCAGAATAGCGTGATCCTCCAGTACGCCGCCTTCTTCTCTGATCCGCATGGCTGTCAGGCTCGAGTTGAGCTCTATCTCCCAGGACAGGTAGTCTATGAGAAAACGGCTCTCGGAACGTTGCGCGACGTCATACGCATAGCCGTAATAGAGCTCCCAGAGCCTATCGTAGATATATGGGCGATAGATGCCCCGCTCCCTTTCTTCGCGAAAGACCCGGATATAATTGGGAAGGTTGTGGTTGTCGATGATGTCCTGCCGGGACAGAAGCCCCCCTTCCAGGAAAATATCACGCCCCTGATCCATCTGCTCCCAGTTGAAGACATCCGTGCCATGGAGAAGCGCACAGGCTACCTCGTGATCTTCCGGATGAACATTTCTCCTGATGATGCCCGTTATTTCACCAAATTTCATCGGCATTTTCTCGCCCAGCGTTTCAGGCAGGGCAGGGAGCAGACACATGAGGAAATAGTAATTGCTCATGTGTCCTATGACTCCTCACCGGCAAAGAAATGTTTGCGAAAACGCGGCGAGCAGAAAATCGAAAAGGCCTCCACGAGACCGGAGTTGAAGTTGAAATAGGCGCCCTTACCTTTCACGCCCACATGGAAGCCGAAAGTCATCTTATCGGTAAACTGCACAACCAAGGACCCTGCGGCCTTCTCCTTGAATTTCTCGTTGAACCAGGCTTCCAGCGAGGCCTGCTCCTTCTTGGGCAGGAGGATCTCCAGTGGCTGTTCGCGGCCCTGACTCTTGACGAATTCGGTCAGAAGGATCTCGATCATGCGCTTGAGGAAATCCGTATCGTCAATCGCGGCCTTTATTTCATGCTCTACTACGGGTGTCACAATGGCGGCCTGGAGTTTTTCCTTGACCATGATGATGAAGTTCCGGGCAGCCGTGTCCATGTCCACATGCATCTGCTTCTGGACATTCTCCGCATCGGCCTTGGCGGTTGCCCTGATCTTCTCAGCTTCGGCCTTAGCCTCGGCCACCAAGGCATCCGCCTGCTCCCTGGCGCTTCGAACAAGTTCATCAGCTTCGGTCCTGGCCGGCGCCAATACCTTTTCACTAAGTTCCTGCGTGATATCCCCTAAAGTCTTCACCATGTTCATCCCCTTGTGTCACGTTTGATACGTACGGCCAACCCTTCGTGAACCTTTTACAAAGATTTTTGCCTTTACAATTCGCTATGGATTATGGTTATCGATCTGCCCCTGATGGTATCAAGAGGTGCTCCTTTGAGATAGCATTCTTTGAAGTATTTTTGATGCGAGATACTGTAAAACACGTTGCATCTCCATTCTTGTTGTTTCTGAAAGTGTTCATACCCTAAAATTAAATATGATTCAAGAGGAAATTACTTATATAGAAAGACTTTATGAGAGGAAAAATTGAATAGCCAATTTTTAAGGCCTTAGAATTAGGTGAAAAAAGTGCACGGTCGGGGCAGGATGATTTTCCATGAAATATTCATAAGATTAACGTGCGCCCAGCAGGATTCGAACCTGCGACCTTTGGATTCGTAGTCCAACGCTCTA